>Ga0210051_1001272_pt1 | contig 25339 bp, 21 predicted proteins | sample CryGey092014_all_FD_185464 | JGI IMG/M metagenome (GOLD analysis project Ga0210051, IMG submission 185464) | Groundwater microbial communities from aquifer - Crystal Geyser CG23_combo_of_CG06-09_8/20/14_all (SPAdes) (version 2) | ecosystem: Environmental > Aquatic > Deep subsurface > Groundwater...
CAACCAACAACCAATCCAACGCACCATCCTGACTTCGTCGGGAGGTGCGGGGCAGGCAACTAACAACCAACAACTCTTGAAAAACGTAAAGCATCCCGTTATTGGCTATATAGGTACTATAGAGCACCGTTTTGATGTCTCTTTGGTAGCTTCTATAGCTCAGAAGAACCCAAAGAAGTCCGTAGTGCTCATAGGTCCTATTTGGAAAGATGTTCAAGAAGAAATTAATAAAAAATTAAAAAAATTTCCTAACATTTATTTCTTGGGACGCAAATCTTATAGAGATTCTCCTTCTTACATTCATGAGTTTGATGTAGCTATTATTCCTCACAAATTAGATAAATTTTTGGCCTTTACTAATCCGATGAAGCTTTATGAATATTTGGCTTGTGGTAAGCCCGTAGTGGCCACTCCTGGAGCAGGCATGGAAATGTTTAAAGATTTAGTCTATATAGCCAAAGATCCTCGAGAATTTAGTGAGAAAATAAACAAAGCCCTAAAAGAGGACTCTCTAGAGCTTAAAGAAAAACGCCTTGAGGCAGTAAAAAAGCATTCCTGGAAGAAAAGAGTAGAGGAAATGTTAATACTTATAGAAGAGAAAGTTTAAAATTTATATTTAATAATAAGTACGTTATGGCGCGGGGATGTTATTTTCAATAATGGTTTTATTATCACCATAGCTTTAAGTGATGATGATGTTTAAAATAATGTTGTTTAACGTCGGGTTTTAAATGTTCATAAATATTCTTGAAGGTGAAATCTCCGAGGAAAAACTAATATGAATAAAGTCGCTAAGGTAAAAGTTGAAAGAAATTTGAAGGAATCAATCTTGAAAGCGATTAATTTGATTGGTGGTTTTGGACGATTCATTAAGGTGGGGGATGTAGTTTTTTTAAAGCCCAATTTTAATACTGCTGATCCTTTTCCGGCTTCTTCTGATCCAGAATTTTTAAAAATTATAGTGGAACTGGCTTATGACTACGGTGCCAAACTGGTAATGATAGGAGAGTCTTCTACTATGACTTTAAATACCCGTAAAGTGATGGATAAGCTCAAAATTTTTGATTTGCTCAATATGAAGCGGCCTCCGCGTCTCTATGTTTTTGAAAAAGGCAAATGGATTAAAAAAGAAATACCTAGTGGCAAATATTTAAAAAGCGTTCTTGTACCAGAAATTTTAGACCGACCCGACAAATTGATATTGCTTCCTTGTTTAAAAACTCATTTTCAGGCTCAGTTTACCGGGAGTTTAAAGCTTTCTGTGGGCTTTATGAAGCCATTTCAACGAACTCACTTACATTTGAAAAATATCCAAGAAAAAATAGCGGAATTAAACAAGGTAATTAATCCTGCCTTAGTTATTATGGATGCCCGGAAATGTTTTATTAGTAAAGGACCCTCGGAGGGTGAAGTTCGTGAACCAGACTTAATTTTGGCTTCCACTGACAGAGTTGCTATTGACATTGAGGGTATAAAGATAATTCAGAGCTTTAAGGGTAATTCGCTTAATAGTATTGACTCTTGGAAATTACCACAAATTAAAAGGGCGGTAGAGATTGGCATTGGACAAAACCAGCGAGAGATTAAATAAAATAGCCAAAATTTTACATCGGCAGCGAACTCTCGTCTATAATAATACTATAATAATATATGAACAAAGAATTAGAAAAACCTCCTTTTGAAATGGAGCCTGAAAAAGAGCTTCAAGAAAAAGAGTTACTAAATAAAGTTACTCAGGATATTTTGCGTTTGCATCGAGAAATAAAATATAAAGAGAAAAGGGGAAAAAATGTAGATAAAGGCAGAGAATATAGCGTTCTTAAAAAGGAGTTGATTGAAAAACACCCTGGCGAAGCAGAAAATATTGGGCTACTCTTTGGCGTTAAGAGACTCACTGAGATTGAGAAAGATTTAGAGGACAAAGAAAAGCGGAGAAAAATGCCAAAAGAGGTTTTTGTAGAGCTTGTATCATGGCAACAAAGAATAGCTAAGCTATTATTAAAAAAAGACAAGGAGGTATGCGAGAGTTTTTGGAAAGGTTTTACTTTAGTTTTTAGAGATTTTTATGATAGCCCGGAATGGAGGGCGCGGTTTCGTGGTAATCAAAATGGAATTATAGGTCAAGTAGGTGTTTATAAAACCTTAGAGCATTTTAATCTTAGACCAGAATTTTCTTTGCCCCAAGAGGATGCCCTTGAACAAACTGATCTTTATTGTACTTTAGGTAAAGAACCCGTTCAGACTAAATATAGTAGCTGGGTTTCTAAACCGTTAATCGCTACCACTGATGAGGTTAATTTTCCTTCTCCAACTATTGAACAGGAAGGAGTTAAAACCTATATTGCTGCCAAAGAAATTGAACAGATGACTAGATTTAAGACCACTTGTGACAAAATGGCTAAAATAGAAGGAAAAAAGGTTCGCGGTTTATATATAGCAGCTCCCTGGGGTAGTTTTGACGAGACTACAGGTAAGCCGTCTCAAAAATTTTTAGCTCAAGCTGAACCGGAGCTTAAAAGACATTTTGAATTAGTGAATTAAATGTGATCTAAAATTTTTAGAATAGAACTTATTAGTAATGGATAGATGATATATAAGAAAATGATTTTATAGAATAAATTTTTATATCGGAGATTCAATAATTTTCGATATGCATCTCTCAAATAAGGCCCATACCTACGTATAAGTACGGGACAAAGTGAGGCTTATTTTATGAGTAAAAGAAATAAACAGGAAAATCCTTTTGTAGTTCAAGAAGGTGAAGTTAAAGACGCAGATTTACATGGTTATTATAAAGTAAGAAAAGCAGAAGATTCCTGGGGTGAATATATAGAAGAACTCCCAAAAAATAAAGTTTTGCCATTGAGAGTCTCTTTAAGTGGCAAGAAACTCAATTTGATTTTAGTTTTAGTACTCTTGGGACTTTTAATATTATTAGGGAAAGCGGGGTATCTTCAAATTGTTAAAGGAGACTATTTTCGTCAAATGGCGGAGAGTAATCGTATAAGAACTCGTATTGTAAAAGCTAATCGCGGAATTATTTATGATCGAGAGATGAGGCCATTAGTTCGTAATATTCCCAATTTTTCTTTATCTGCGATACCAGCTGATCTTCCTCGGGATAAAAATAGACTGAATAAATTAATTGTTCAACTTTCAGAAATCATAGAAGAACCTCAAGAGAAGATTCGGAAACTTATTGGTAATCCCTCGCCATATTCTTTCGAGCAAATTCCGATAAAGGAAAACATTGATTACGAACAAATGTTAGGACTCGAAGTGAATCTTGAGAATTTACCAGGGGTTATCTTAGAAAGCGGTGCACTAAGAGAATATTTAATAGGGGAAAAAGAAAAAGAGAAGGAATTTACTAGTGCATCTCATATTTTAGGATATGTAGGAAAAATACCCAAGGAAGAATTAAAAACTTATCAAGACAAAGGTTACTTGGCGGCTGATTATGTTGGAATAACTGGAATAGAGCTAATATATGAAGATGCTCTTAAAGGAGATGATGGTAAAGAACAGATAGAGGTAGATGCTTTGGGTAAAAAGAGAAAATTAATTAGCCGCGAGGATCCTATGAGTGGTAATAATCTAATGCTTACCATTGATTTGGAGTTACAGAAAAAATCAGAAGAAATCTTAAGAGAGCAACTCAAAAAAATAAAAGGAACTCGAGGCAGTGTTATAGTTCTTAATCCACAAAATGGTGAAGTTTTATCCATGGTATCTCTCCCAAGTTTTAATAATAACGATTTTGCCAAAGGAATATCCCAAGAGAACTACAAAACCTTAAAAGATAATTCTAATAAACCTCTATTTTTTAGAAGTATTTCTGGAGAGTATCCGTTAGGTTCAACCATAAAATTAATAATTGCTGCGGCAGCATTAGAAGAAGGAATTATTACTCCTTATACTACTTTTAGGAGTGTAGGAGGGATTCGTATTAAAGAATGGTTTTATCCTGACTGGAAAAGTGGAGGTCATGGCTTGACCGATATAAAGAAAGCGCTTGCCGAATCAGTAAATACCTTTTTTTATATTATTGGTGGAGGATATGAAGATTTTAAAGGTTTGGGGGTAAAAAAAATAGTAGAGTATGCTCAGAAATTTGGTCTAGGACAGATTTCTGGGATTGATTTACCAGCTGAAAAGGAGGGATTTCTTCCAACACCAGAATGGAAAGAAAAAGCAAAAGATGAAGATGAAAGATGGTATATTGGTGATACTTACCATCTGTCTATTGGGCAGGGAGATATTTCAGTTACTCCTCTTCAGGTTGCTAATTTTACTAGCGTTTTCGCCAATGGAGGGATATTATTTAAGCCACATCTGGCAAAAAAAATTTTAAATCCAGAAAACGAAATAATAGACGATATTAGTCCTCAAGTTGTTCGGAAAATATTTGTCAGCGAAAAGAATATTGAAATAGTGCGCGGTGGTCTTCGTCAAGCGGTAATCTCAGGTAGCGCCAGAAGTCTTGCAGACTTACCAGTGAATATGGCCGGTAAGACTGGTACAGCTCAGTGGGAGAAAAATAAGTTTCCTCACGCATGGTTTACAGGTTTTGCTCCTTACGAGGAACCTCAAATTGTAATTACGGTTTTAATTGAGGAGGGAGGAGAAGGGACATACGTAGCTCTTCCTGTTGCCAAAGAGATATTAAAATGGTATTTTGATAAAAATACGAATAAAAATGAATAACATACAAATAGTCTTTGAATTGTGAATAACTAGGACTTGACCGCATTAAAAATTACTAGTATAAAGTATTTATTATATAACCTGTGCGTGCAACACTTATCTACCTGTTAGAATTTTCGGTTCATATTAAAATTAGATAAATTCGAAACCCTAAATCTTCACCCGCCCAAATTTTGCAGGGCAAAAATTGTAGCGGGCAGGCAATGCCAAGATCCAAGTGACCAAAATTTAAAACGATTTGTTTAAATTATTAATTATTAGAATTTACCACCCTAACGGGTGGTCACCCGCAGGGTGAGGATTTTTGTACCACGAAATAGCATTCCTGAATTAGGTGTTACGCTTCAAAATATAATTTGCGTAATACCAATCCATAAATTTATGATCAAACAATTTGATTCCAAAAAATATATTACCAAAGAAGGTCTTGAGAAATTAAAAGGAAAACTTGAAGAGTTAATCACAAAGCGCCAAGAAATAGCTAATCGTATTGAAGAAGTTAAAGAGATGGGGGATTTATCAGAGAATGCTGAATATACAGAAGCCAAAGAAGAGCAGGGTTTTACAGAGGGAATAATTTTGAAATTAGAAGATCTAATTAATAATGCAGTAATTATTGACAATCAAGACAAGAAAATGCGGACCGTAGTCGAGGTTGGTTCCCACGTGAAAGTTAAGGTAAATGATAAAGAAAAAGAATACTCCATTGTAGGAGCTATTGAAGCTAATCCCTTGAACGGCAATATTTCCAACGAGTCACCTTTGGGACAAGCTCTTATAGGTAAAAAAGTAGGGGAGGTTGTAGATGCAGATGCCCCTCGAGGAAAAATTAGATACACTATTTTAGAGATAAAGTAAAAGAGTGATTTTTCTGAGATAAAATTCAATTATAATTACTTAACCTTTTAATATATGGCAGATCCTCAATCTTTATATTCTGAATATTCTGAAGAAAAAGTAAGAATTGATAAATTAGAAAAAATTAAAAAAAGGGGTATAAACCCTTATCCTAACCCTGCAAAGAGAACCTATACTTGCGCTAAGGCTATCCAAGGATTTGAGAAATTAACTAAAAAACAAACCATTATTAGACTAATGGGAAGAATTAGGAGTATTAGGTTGCATGGGGGATCATGTTTTGCTCACATTGAAGACGAGACAGAAAAGATGCAAATTTATCTAAGAAGAAATATTCTAGGCAAAAAAAGTTATAATTTTTTTAAAGACCTTATTGATGTAGGGGACATTATTGAAGTGAGAGGTACATTTTTTTCAACCAAAAAAGGCGAAAAGACCCTTTTAGTTCAGTCTTTTAAATTACTTACTAAAAGTCTCTTGCCCTTGCCAGAGAAATGGCATGGCCTTACTCAAATAGAGGTTCGATATAGAAAGCGCTATTTAGACCTTATTGCTAATCCACAAGTGAAATTTATTTTTCAAAAGCGCAGTTTGGTTATAAAGGCTATTCGCGAATTTTTTGATAGGCTTGGTTTTATTGAGGTAGAAACTCCTGTTCTTCAACCTATTCCTGGAGGAGCCGCTGCTTGTCCCTTTAAGACTTACCATAATGCTTTGGATCAATATCTATATTTAAGAATAGCTCCAGAGCTTTATCTTAAAAGGCTTATGATTGGAGGATTTGAAAAAATATATGAAATAAGTAGATGTTTTAGAAATGAAGGGATTGATCACTTACATAATCCGGAATTTACTCAGATAGAGTTTTATCAAGCCTATACAGACTATAAAGATATGATGAAGGTAACCGAAAAATTACTTAGCGCCATTATAGAAAAAGTGAATAAAAAATTGATAATTGAATACGAAGGTCATAAGATTAATTTTAAACCTCCTTTTCCGCGTCTTACCTTTCGGGAAGCACTTATAAAATATGCGGGAATTGACATAGAGAAATATGGAGAAAATAAAGATCTTGTCCAAAAGATAAAAGAATTTAAAAAAGAAGAATTAAAAGAAGAGTTCCATCACGGAAAAAGTATAGAAGAATTGTATAAAATTTTTGTTCGGCCTAAAATAATCCAACCCACCTTTATTATCAATCATCCAATTGAGATTTCACCTTTAGCTAAAAGAATTATAGGAACTCAATATGTTGAGAGATTTCAGTTGTTAGTAGCTGGTGGGATTGAACTTGTTAATGCTTTTTCTGAATTGAATGATCCTTTGGATCAGGAGGAGAGATTCCATCTGCAAGAGAGATTAAGGAAAATTGGAGATAAGGAGGCTCAAAGATTTGACAAAGATTTTATTGAAGCATTAAAGTATGGCATGCCACCTACGGCAGGTTTTGGTATGGGGATTGACCGTCTAGTAATGCTTTTGACAAATTCTCATAATATAAAGGAAGTGATATTATTTCCTGCCTTGCGATCTAAAACAAATTAAGAATTATCGCCCTCCTGGTGACCACCCGAGAGGGTGAAAAGTCAAAAGTCTAATTGGCCTTCTACTTAGCTTTTAATTTTTGACTTTAGACGTTGAACTTAAGCGAAGCGAATATGTTGGATATAAAATTTATTCGAGAAAATCCTGATGAAGTAAAAAAAGGTTGTCGCAAAAAACAGATTTCTGTTGATATTGATAAACTTTTAGATTTAGATAAGAAAAAAAGAGTTTTGTTTCAGGCGGTTGAAAAAATCAGAGCAAAAAAAAATAAAGCATCAAAAGAAATAGCTAAAATTAAGGGCAAAGAGAAAGAAAGGTTAATTTCAGAAATGAAAAAAGTAGATGCTAAAAATGACAGACTAGAGAAAGATTTAAAGCAAATTGAAAAGAAATTAAATCTATTTATGTTAGAGATTCCTAACTTACCAAGAATAGATGTGAAAGAAGGAAAAGATGAAAGCGAAAATGAAGTTATAAAAACAGTGGGTAAAAAAACTAAATTTGCCTTTTCTCCCCGTGATTATATGGTGATAGCAGAAAAATTGGATTTAATTGATGTGGTAAGAGCTGGAAAGACTTCTGGTAGTAGATTTGGGTATCTTAAAAACGAGGTGGCTCTTTTGGAGTTTGCTATCATACAGTTTACTTTTGATGTTCTTATAAAAGAAGGATTTATCCCTGTTGTCCCACCCGTTATGATTAAGGAAAAATCTATGGGGGCCATGGGATATTTAGCTCACGGAGGGGAAGAAGAGACTTATCATTTTGCCAAAGACGGCCTTTACTTAGTGGGAACATCTGAGCAATCAATAGGTCCTATGTTTATGAATGAAATTTTAGAAGAAAAAGATTTGCCTCAAAGATATGTTTCTTTTTCTACTTGTTTTCGTCGAGAGGCAGGTTCTTACGGGAGAGATACTAAAGGAATTTTAAGAGTTCACCAATTTGATAAGGTAGAAATGTTTGTCTTTACAAAAATAGAAGATTCAGACAAAGAACATGAGTTTTTACTTTCTATGGAAGAAAGGTTAACCCAAGCTTTAAAAATTCCTTATCAAGTGGTAAAGATGTGTACCGGAGATTTAGGAAATCCAGCCGCTCGAAAATATGACATTGAATGTTGGGTTCCCTCAGAAGAGAAATATAGAGAGACCCATTCTACTAGTAATTGTACAGACTTTCAAGCAAGGCGACTAAATATCCGTTATCGCAAAAAGGACAAAGGGATAAAGTTTGTCCATACTTTAAACGGTACTGCTTTTGCTGTTGGTAGAATTATTATTGCTATTATAGAAAATTATCAGACAGAGGAGGGAAATATAGTAATTCCAGAAGTACTAAGAAAATATATGAATAATGAAAAGAAGATTCCCTTTTTATCCCACAGATGATAGATTTATCAGTGGGACAAAAGGATTCAAGCAGTATTTCTTGTTTTAGGATTTATAGGAAAACCTGAAGTAAAAAATGAACCAAATACCTTAGATTTTGCTGAAAAAACTTTTTAACCGGGAAAGGATTAAAGAAAATTTGAAACTTTTAATTTGCTTTTAGTTTTTGTTCCCATAATTTTGGTTACGGTTTATACAATTATTTACTCTTATTTAAATATCAATATGAGAATCAAAAAGAAAGTTCAGCAAGAATATTTTGAAGCAGTAGTGGAGGGTAAAAAGCGCTTTGAGGTTCGACTGGCAAATTTTAAGTGTAAACCCGGCGATACACTTGTGTTAAAAGAATAGAAGCAAGGAACAAAAAAACTTACTGGCAGAGAAATAAAATGTGAAGTATTATACAAATTTAACACAAAAGATATGATAAAATTCTATACAAAAGAAGAAATAGATAAATATGGATTTGTAATATTGGCCATAAGAAAAAAGTTTAAATTTAAATCTAAAAGAAAAATAAAAGGGCTTTCTTAAGAATTTTGAATTTTTTGGAATTTTGGCTTTTCGTACGAATGGCCAAGAAACTCTTAAAACTTCTATAAATCATTATATGATCTTTTCGTTATCCAACTCAACACATTTATAATAAAAAGGACGCCAATGCTGTGTCCTATCACAACTGAATCCTCTAAATATTTTTCTAATGGTTTAAGAGTGTCTAACCAAAGGTTAGTGTTACTTTGGCCATTTTTTATAAGTAAATCAGGTGGCTTTTTAAATCTTTCAATTTTTACTTATTTATGTTAAATTATAAATGTAAAATGATACTAAGTATAACTAAAATTCAGCGTTATTTTTAGCGTATTGTTTTCAGCGTGCTACCTGTCCGCCATAGCCTACCTGCCCGAAATGCTTTGCATATCGAAACAGGCAGGTGGCATCAGGCATTGACAGGCAGGTCAGCGTTATAACGTTGAATTTATACTGACCTCCAACCTTTGGTCGGGGGCGGGTATCTAATCGGATAGAATGCTAATATAAAATATATTAAAGTTAAGTATGGGTACGAGAAAAAAAATAAAAGTGGGAGTAATATTTGGCGGAAGATCTGGAGAGCATGAGGTTTCTTTGGTTTCAGCTGCTTCAGTTATGAGGGCTTTGGATAAGAAAAAGTACGAGCTGGTGCTAATAGGAATTACTAAAGAGGGTAAATGGATTGTAGAAGAAGATTCCTTAGAAGTTTTAAGAGAAGGAAAGGGGATATCAAAAAAGAACGAAGCTCTCCTTATTTTGGATCCAAATAAAGATGGATTCCTTAGAGTAGGGGAGAAAGTTATTAAAATAGATGTGGCTTTTCCAGTTCTTCATGGCCCTTATGGAGAAGACGGAACTATTCAAGGACTTTTTGAGACAGTAGATATACCTTATGTTGGAGCTGGAGTTCTTGCTTCAAGCGTGGGGATGGATAAAGTAGTTCAAAAGCAACTATTTGAGCAAGCTGGATTGTCTGTAGTTAAATATCTGTCGTTTACTAAACCGGTAAGTGGAAAGTGTAGTATTAGTAACATTTTGCGACAACCAAAGGGTGTTCGTAAAATGTTACGAGATAAGACGACACTTGAAAAGTGTAGTCTTATCTCTATTTTGCGACGCCTAATTATACCGCGCATAGAAAAAAACTTAGGTTATCCATGTTTTGTAAAACCAGTAAATTTGGGTTCAAGCGTGGGCATATCTAATGCTTATGACCGAAAAAAACTGTTGGAGGGAATGAGAGTTGCTTGGCGTTATGATCGAAAAATAATTATTGAAAAAGCGGTATCAAACGCTCGAGAGATAGAGTGTAGCGTTTTAGGTAATAAAGAACCGATGGTTTCTGTGCCAGGGGAAATTATCCCTTCAGGTGAATTTTATGACTATAATGCAAAATATGTTGATGGCGCTTCTAAAACAGTTATCCCGGCAAAGTTGCCTCCTAAAGTTACCAAAACGATCCAAGATATCGCCCTAAAAGCCTATAAAGCCATTGATTGTAGCGGCATGGCTCGCGCTGACTTTCTAGTAGACAAGAAGACCCATAAAATATATTTAAATGAACTCAATACTATTCCGGGTTTTACTTCTATTAGTATGTATCCAAAGTTATGGGAAGCTACGGGACTTAAATATTCAAAATTACTGGACATGCTAATTGAATTAGCTTTTGAGCGCTTCAAAGAAAAAAATAAGTTAGTCACTTCTTATACTGCTAAAAAGAAGTGGTATAAAGGTAATTAGTGTCTGTGTAAATTCGCGTAAATTCGCAACCCGCCTAAGTTTTCACGAAGTGAAAAGTTTGGCGGGCTATTCACATTTATTCGCAAAGAACCATTTGGCATTCACTTTTTACACGGGAACTAATTAAATTTCAATGAGCAGGGGAATTCGACGCGATTATTATCGTAAAAATTATAAAAATCCTTTTTTTTCCAAGAAAAGAAAATTGAGGACTATAAATTACTTTGCTTCTTCTTTTTCAAAGTTGTTTAATAAGTTTTTGATTATTTTAATGCTTGCGGTTATAGGAAGCGGATTCTATACTATTTTTTATTCGGATTATTTTAAAATAAAAAATATAGAAATTAACGGTAATCAAAATATTAAGACAGGGGATATTCAAAAAATAGCAGAATCTCAATTTAAAGATTCTCGATTTTTAATCTTTAAGCAAGGCAACATTTTTTTCTTTAATAAAGATTCCCTGCAAAAAAAAATTACCGCGAAATACATTTTAGACAAACTAATTGTTTCAAAGAAAGTTCCTCATACTTTAAAAATTGAACTTCAGGAAAAAACTTTTTTTGTGGTTTGGGTCAGTAGAGGTAGACTATATCTTTTAGATTTAAATGGAATTGTTCTAAGTGAAGCGTCTCAAGAATTAGCAAAGTCCCTAGGCATTAAAATGGAATATTCTAAAGAAAGCGAAAAAGAAGAAAAATATACGAATATTGAGAGTAAAAATGCAAATATTGATGCGAATATAACGAATATTAATGCGAATAAAGAACCTCTTGAGGAAGTATGGGGACCGCAATTAGGGATAGAGGAAGTCAAGAATTTGCCTATAATTTATGATGAAAGTAATAAAGAAGTAGTTCTTAAGGAGAAAATGGCGTCTCAAGAGTTAATTATCTTTATTATTGAATTAGCCGAAAAATTGCCCTTAATCGACATTGAAATTGTCTCATTTAGAGTATTCGGGCCTCAGGATATTCAAGTAAAAGCAGTAACAAAAGAAGGATGGGAAATTTATTTTTTAAGCACTCTTAATCTTGACGAGCAGATCAAAAGACTTATTTCAATATTGGAAAAAGAAATTCAAGAAAAAAGAAATAATTTAGAATATGTAGATTTAAGATTTGGCAGTCAGGTGTATTATAAGGAAAAATAAGGAAAAAAGCGGATGAATAGAAGATACTCCTATTTTGGCGTCGGTTAAGCTACATTGTACGAACCATAATATTTCAAAAAAATAAGGGTTTTTCACAAAGTGATGGCGTTGCCGTATTATCCCCTATTACTTATAGATATAAAGTACACTAAGATAAAACCGATGGATATCTTTCCATATTTTTCCATCGGTTTTTCATTCTTTCAATTTTCTACGAAATCAGCAAAAGAATTAGTCTGGAATTTATTAAAGTTGAAATATTTTAAAGTGGTGGTAAATATTCTAAAGGGTTAACAGGAATACCATTTAGCCTTATTTCAAAGTGTAAATGCGGACCAGTAGTAAGTCTTCCTGCTCCAGGAGTGCCTGGCGTTCCCCCAGAAAGGCCTATAACCTGACCTTTAGTAACATAAGTGTCTTCCTCAACATCTATTCGGCTAAGGTGACCATAAACAGTAGAAAATCCATTATTATGAATTATCATCACATAGCTATAGCCAAGTCCTGCATCTTTTGCCTTAGCTACATAACCACTTTCAGCCGCGCGGACAGACATACCCATAGTAGGAACACCATTCCGCAAAGTTCTGAGATCAATAGCCGGGTGTTCAAAAATGTGTCTAAAAATATAATCTGGGTCATGAAAATAGGCAGTAATTCCCTGATAGGGTACGGGCCACTCAAAAAAGACATCTCCCATTTGGCCCATTTTTTGTTGCCATTTTAGTTTAGCTCTTATCTGTTTTTCAATATTAACAATTTCTATATTAGTCTGTTCTTGTTCTTTTCTTAACTCATAAAGTAGATTTTGGAATTTTAGCTCTGAAAGACGAGTTTCTTTTGTTAAAAATTCTTTATTGGCTCTTTCCTCTTGCAATTTAACTTTCTCATCTTCCAAATCTTGCTTAAAACTTTCTAATTCTTGTTTTTTATTTTCCAAGGTAATGTGTTTTACCTCCAATTCTTGTTTTAAATTTTTAAGTCTTAAAAGTAACCGGCAAAGATCTTCTTGAACTCTTTTCAAATATTGAAGCTCGTCAAAAAATTCTGAAAAAGTCTTGTTAAGAATCAGAAGTTCTAAAGGAGTTTTTTCTTCCCGACGATGGATAAGTCTCATAAATTCTGCTAAAGATTTTTTTTGTTTTTGAATTAGCCAACTTTTTTCCTGAATTTGTAGATTAATATTTTGGATTTCAAGGTTTACTTCTTCAATTTGAACTTTTAGAGTTTTAATATCGAGTTCAGTTTTAGCAAGGCGACTGTTTAAGATGTCTATTTGATTTTTTAGAGTTAAAGCTTCAGTTTTTTTTATCTCAATGTTTTTCTCATAAATTTCTGTTTGCTCTTTTAGGGATTTTATCTGGCTTTTTTTTGTCTCTATGTATTCATATAATTTGTCAACTAAATTTTCCTTTTCAGGCTTTTTTTCTTTCTCTACTTCTTGGGTCTCCCCTATTTTCTGAACCTCTTCTGCTTCCTGAGCATTTACCCCTACACCTATGCATAGGAGTGGGGATAAATTAGCGACAAAAAGAAGACCTATAATCAAAATTACTAGATATTTACTCTTGTATCTCCCTGTTTCACGGAGATGGTATAGGGATTTACCCCTACCACCAATGCATTGGTGGTAGGATTTACTTTTTTTGTTTCTCATCATATATTTTTCAATGGCAATTGAATTTAAAGATTCTTTAGTCTTGCTTTAGCTTGTTTTATTCTTCTTAAAGCTTTTTCTTTACCCAATACTTCAGCTACCTCAAATGGGCCAGGACTGGCTTTTCTGCCTGTCAAAGCCACTCTTAAAGGCCACAACATTTCCCCGACACCTATCCCCTCTTTCTTAATGGAATCTTTTAAAACTTTTTCTATTTCCTCTTTATTAAATTGGATCTCATTTAAAGATTTAAGTTTTTGCTTGACTAAAGAAAGAGATTTAACCATCTCTTCGTTAGTCATTTTTTTCCATCTAAGTAGATCTGAATCGTATTCTAATTTTTCTTTAAAGAAAAATTCAGTTAATTCCCCAATTTCTGAAAGTTTCTTTATGCGTTCCTGTTCTAATGCAATAACCCTTTTAAGCCACCCGAAGTCTATAATTTCGCCTGTTTTTGAGATTTGAAATTTGGATTTAGAATTTAAAGATTTTATTAAACCAGATTGAATTAAAAATGGTACACACTTCTTGGTTAATTCGCCCAATTCCATCTGTCTTATGTAGTATCCGTTCATCCAATCTAATTTTTCTATATTGAATATTGCCCCTGTCTTTTGAATGCCATGGAGAGAGAATCTCTTGATGAGTTTTTTGAGTAAAAAAATTTCCTCATCTGTGTCAGGATTCCATCCCAAAAGGGCAATAAAATTAATTAACGCTTCTGGTAAATACCCTTTAGCCAAATAATCTTCTACCACTACATCTCCCTGTCTCTTACTAAGTTTACTTTTATCAGGATTTAGAAGAAGTGGCAGATGAGCAAACTTCGGCGGTCTCCACTCAAAAGCTTTATAAAGCAATATATGTTTTGGGGTGCTTGGAAGCCATTCCTCTCCCCTGATAACATGCGTTATTTCCATTAAATAATCATCTACCACATTAGCTAAGTGATAAGTGGGCCAGCCGTCTGATTTTAGTAAGATTTGATCGTCAATATTTTTATTTTCAAAACTCACCTCCTGGCGTATTAAATCATAAAATTTAGTTTCTCCACTTTTCGGAACCTTCAGGCGGATAACATATGGAGTTTTGTTTTTTAATTTTTGGTTTATTTCATCTTTGGTTAATTCCCTGCATTTGCCGTCATAACGGGGTGCTTCATTTCTTGCCATTTGTTGTCGTCGCATTTCTTCTAATCTTTGAGAAGTACAAAAGCAATAATAAGCTTGGCCCCTTTTAATTAATTCCTGAGCATATTTTCTATAAATTTCTAATCTCTTAGACTGAATATATGGCCCATATCTCCCCTTCTCTTCTATAATTTTTTCAATTTCTTCATTATTTTTGATTTTTGATTTTTTATTTTTTAATTTGACTGAGCGATAGCGAAGGAACGGTCCCTCGTCATAGTCTAATCCAACTTCTTTTAAAATTTTAAGAAGTCCTATTGTAGCCCCTGGAACTATTCTGGACTTGTCCGTATCTTCAACTCTTAGAATCAATTTTCCCTTATGTTTTTTGGCAAAAAGCCAGTTATAAAGAAGTGTTCGTAATCCTCCGATATGAAGATAGCCGGTTGGTGAAGGCGCAAAACGAACACGGATTTGAGTAGGCATACTTGACTTTTTTATTTAATTATATTAAAATTTTAGTAAAGAATGGTTCTTTTAAATAAATATAGGAGCCAATTGTAAAACTTACAAACATTAAGACAGAAACTTTTCTTAGTTGTTTGTAAAAGAATCTTACAATCTGCCTTATGTTGCCGTGTAGTTGAATCTTAGCGGCCATAAGGCATTAAAACTATTAGAACTTAAGATTTTCTTATACTATTATTTTAAAAGATTTTAGCAAATTTGTCTATTTCGAATTCAAGGTAACATAAATAAAAAATTTTGACAAGGAATTATAACACAAAAAATTTTACTCTTTATTACATAGTAAAATCTTGTAAAAATTTCCGGCCAATTTGGTTTTGGATTTTGAGTATTTTGGGCGATTTTTCCGTTCAGAGATGTGAAAGTTGATTGGACAGTGAAGTTTTCTCTGAATTGTCTGGTTTTCAGATATTTTTTCCAGAAATGCTTCGAAAATCGCTTGATTATTATTTTGTAAAAGATCACAAAATGTATTATACCTTCTATGTTATCGTCAAAGGTGAAAAACCCCTCTCTAAACGGGACTTGACAAAATTCTTTAGGTGTTTATAATACAGGATAAGTGGGGGTTGACCTTCAAGTAGCAATTCTTTTAAAGAGGAGGTGATAAATATGATGTTTTTTATTGGAAAGAGGCGCAGAGGTTTTGAAACTGATTATGTAATTTTTGAAACAAGGTTTTTCTGTTTATTCTTAACAAGAACAAGAACCTCGAGAATGCCAGTAAGAATGGTTATCTGGGCCGGAAGAAGGACAAAAAATAAGGGTTATCCTTTTGCAAAGCAGGTGTTCCTGGGATAAAAGAATAAAAAAAGAGGACCCTATTAATTAAAAGGGTCCTTTTGCTTTTTTAATTTTCCACTTTAGTACTTTCCAACCAAATCTTACGGTAGCAGTTAAAATTCTATTTATTCGTTTTGGCTCTATAAAAAGCCGCCAAAGCCATTCCATTCCTAATTTTCTTAAAAACATTGGTGCTCTTTTTATTCTTCCGGCAATAAAATCAAAGGTTCCCCCTACTCCGATGGCTACTTTAACTGAAGAAAGTTTGGATAAATTGTAATAAATCCATTTTTCTTGTTTTGGAGCACCAAAAGCTACGAGCAAAATATCTGGTTGCCTCTCATTAATTCTCTTTACCATCTCTTCGTTTTGTGTTTTGAGTTTTCTTTCCTCTACCTCTCCCCCACTCTCTGCGCCTTTAATTTTTAGGTTAGGATATTTCTCTTTTAATTTACGAGCTGCTTCTTCTGCTACTCCTTCTTTTCCGCCTAATAAATATAGTGAACAATTTTTGTATTCAGCAAGTTTTGCTATTTTCCAAACCAAATCTGAACCTGCAACTCGCTCCGGAATAGGGTTTCCTAAAAAATGAGAAGCAAAGACAAGTCCAATTCCATCGGGAATAGCAATGTCTGATTTATTTAAAATATTTCTAAACTCTTCATCTTTTTGCGCTCGCATTACAAATTCAGGATTAGGTGTAGTAATATAATGCTGGGTATCTGAATTTAAAAATTCTTCTATTTTTTTAAGAACTTCTTTACTTGTAATTCTGTCTATTAAAACTCCTAAAATATTAATTTTCATACTCAGTAGTAGAACTTTGACATTTTTTATATTGCCAAAGTCTTAAAATATTTATTTCTATTATGTTATTGTTTAACAAAAATTCTATTGCTGTCCCGTCTTTTTGGGTTTTTCTTTGAAAAAGAAAAACATTAGTCAAAGTTTCACTACTGGGCATAAATAATATGCGAATTATAAATAAAATAAGATTCGCTTCGTTCAGCACTTATCACGAAATGGTAGCTTCGCACACAGCATGCTATCGGCGTTAAATCAGCAGATTAAATTTTCAGCGTAATATCAGCGTTATTATCAGCGTTTAATCAGCGTGTATCCCGATTCTATCGGGGTACAATAAAAGGGAAAGATTTTATAATTGTATATCTCGCCCCATCCGGGAAAAGCTCGCTTTTCATTAGGTCTACGTTTTCTATCTTAAATTGCAATCTTTCTAATTCTTGTTTTGGCTTTTGTATTTGACATTTTCCTTTTACTCTTCCCAAAGTAATATGAGATTTCCACGAACGATGGTCTACTTCTATTTCTAATTTTTCCAGTCTTTGACCCAGGTCTTTCCGGAGGCTGGCTAAGATATTACTCTTTACTTCTTCTGTTTCTATAAAAACTACTCGAGGTCGTTCAAGATTAGGAAAAGCTCCAAATTCTCCTAATATTAAATTGGGGCTTTTGTATTTTTTTACCTCTTCCTGGATATTCTCCCCTACTCTTTCAATCATATCATTATCTAACCAGCCAAGAAAGTGTAAAGTAATATGTAGTCCTTCAAGTTTTACCCACTTAATAGGCAGGCTCGAATTACTTTTTTGTAATTTTTCCAAAAATTCAACCAGCTTTTCTTTTATATTTTGGGGTAGATTTACAGCAATAAAAGCACGACTCATAACATATAAATTTAAAGCAAATATCAATTAAACGAATATTAACGAATTATCCACTAATCATTTTAGCATAGATTTGACAAAATTAAAACACGTCCCGATATTTGTCCCCTGGTAGGTCAAAATGGATGTCCCAAAAAAGAAAAGACTAAAGAATTATACTTTTCTCTTTTGGATCACCTCGAAAATCCGAACTTGAACATAAAGTTTAAGGAACAGTTACTTTCTGTTTTTTACAGAATATTAAAATTGAAAAAAGAGTTTCCAGAAGAAGTAGATTTGTCAGAACTTTTATGAAAGGTAAAAAGGGGAAATAAAAACCCCAAAAAAGAAAAAGCCTTGGTCTTGGTCAAAAGTCAAAAAAAGACCAGGGCTTTTAAATTTGCTAGCGTTATAGGTATTTCAAGCGATTGAGTGGGGAATTCAGCTTACCAAAAAATTATCTTTCTAATTCGCCAATTCACTAATCAACTAATTCGCCTTCCCTTTAGTCCCCAAGGGGTTGCTTCAGTAACCTTAATCTTTATAAACTCTCCAACTAATTCATGTTTATTTGTATTAGATTTGTATCTATTCGTGATTAATATATCCTTAAATCCTCTCGTTTTTCCGTAATACACCAATTTACACGAGTTAGAGGATGAATGTACACAAATATTTTTCACTCCTTTTACAAGCACTTCCATCTCTTTGCCCACTAATTCCTTGTTATTCTCCAAAGCGGTCTTTTTTAGAACATCTGTTAAAACATTTTCTCTTCGTTTTTTTTCTTCTTGGGAGATATTGTCTTTAAGACGAGCAGATTGAGTTCCTTCTCGAGGAGAATATCGAGCAATATAAGCCATATCAAATTTTACTTCCTTAAGAAGCCCTAAAGTTCCCTCAAATTGCTTTTCGGTCTCGCCCGGAAATCCGACAATTATATCAGTGGAAACAGAAACCCCTGGTATCCTGTTACAAATATCACGAATAAGTTCCCTAAAATATTTAGTCGTATAACCTCTATTCATCTTTTTTAAAATCTTATTATCTCCTGACTGAGCGGGAAGATGAATATACTTACAAATTTTTTCACCCTTGGCTATCACATCAATAAGTTCTTGAGAAAAGTCTTTGGGATGAGAGGATGTAAAGAAAACCCAGAATTTTCCTGGAATATCATTTATTTCCTCAAGAAGCTGTGCAAAATCATTTGTATTTTTATTCGTTTTTATTCGTGATGGATTTATGTAAGAGTTTACATTTTGTCCTAGAAGGATTATTTCCTTATAATCCCTTTTTATCAAATCTCTAATTTCTCGAATAATCTCCTCAGAAGGCCTTGACACTTCCCTACCCCGCGTATACGGCACCACACAATAACTACAAAAATTATTACACCCGGTCATTATTGGAACATAAACACTAATTTTATTAGAGTATTTTGGTTGGATGTGGAGATAGTTCTTAGTGGACAAATTAGGATTCGACCAGATAGGCACTCGCTTCGCTCGTGCACTATCTCCCTCCGGGCAGCCCTTTTTATTAAAAGAGCTGGGTCGTTTCGGGCTAGTGCCTATCTGAGTCTCCCGACTCTTTGGGTCGGGGTCGGAATTTGATTTATTCAAATTCCGAAACGATAAGTTGGCAAGTTTTTGAGGTAATTTTGGCAAATCTTTAATATCTAGAATAAGGTCAAAATGATTGGCCAATTTCTTTCTATCTTTCGGCAGGATGCAGCCGGTCAAAACAGTTTTTATTTTTTTACCTTTCTTTTTTAATTTGTCAAAAAATTGCGTTTGGCCGTAGACTCTGTCCACTGCAGATTGTCGGACGGTGCAAGCATTAACCACAATTAAATCAGCCCCTTTTTTACAAGAAGTAGTCCTATATCCCTTACTTTCTAAAGCGGTGGCAATTCTTTCGCTGTCCGACTTATTCATTTGACATCCATAAGTTATGATGTGGTATCGCATAAGACTTATTTATCCCGCACCGAGCTTTGCTCTGGTGCGGGGTTCATCTGACAACCATAAGTTTTAATATAGTATCTCATTTTTTAAATGGAAAAAGTGTTTTGTAGCCAAAGTATATAATAAAATCTTAAAAAAGTAAACCATTAGTATTTAAATTGAGCGGGAAAATCCCGCTCAATTTAAATACTAAATTTCTCTTATTTTAATTCTCTTACGGCATAGGTTTAGGGGTAATCGGTGGCGGAGGAACTACTTTTGGCATTTCAGGTTTAATTGGTAATGGTTTTGCGGGTTCTGTTACCGGCACCGGCGAGGGTTCTAATTTTTCCTTAGTAAATATATCGCTGATTCTTCTAAAAATGGTTTCTTTAGCTTCAGGTTCCTTTTTAAGCTCTATTTTTTCAACCTCAACATTGGGTCTTTCTTTGAGTTCTAATTTTTCAATAGGAGGCTTCTCTACTTTTGGTACTGGTTCTAATTTTGGTTTAGCAATCTCCTCTGGGGGTTTTGGTGGTTTAGGAGTTTCTTTACCGCATTTAGCGTATTCAATTAATTTCCCAGTGCAAGAATCATACCAGCCTTCAGACCTTGATCCAATCAGTCGGCACTCCTTTTTACATTCTACAGGTCTTTCTTCTGTTGATGGAATAGTTGAAATAGTAGGAGTCGTCGGGACAGTTGATGGCATTGGTACCACCTTTGGTCTTGGTACCATTCTAATCTTTTCCTCTCTTACCTCAATCGTCCTTTCAAAATCCGGGACTCTCTTTAAGAATTCTCTTTTCAATTCTCTGTCTTCCTCAAGTTTTTTCTTAAAATGTTCCATCTCTTCTTTAGAGTCCATCCCCTCAATTTCCGCCTTAATTCTTTCCCTCTCCCTTTCCTTTAATTCCTTAACAAAATCCGGGCTTTTCTTCATTATTTCCTGTCTAATTTGCGGGGCACTTTCCACCTGCTCTCGGAATCTAAATAACATTTCAGGGTCCTCAATTCTCTCTACACGCTGGGCTACGTTTTCTACTTGCTTTTCTATAACTCTTTTTATCACCTCTGACGCTTTTGCTTGGGGAGGCAATGTTTTTGCAAGTTTTGCCTCAACCGCTTTTAAAACCTCAATATGCATAGGGTCTTCTCCCGCTACTCTCTTTATAAACATTTTCTGTTTTTCTGGGTCTCCAGCAAAATTTTCTATTCCTTTTTGAATAGAAGTAAATGTTTCTTTTCTCATCTCGTCAATAAATTCTCTTTTTTCTTTTGGCAGCACCTTCTCTAAATCCTCTATTATTTCAAATTGTTTAACGTCAGGTCTTATTATCTTCTTCAAAAATTCCTCGCGTTCCTCGGGTTTTTTAATTTCCTTAAATTCTTCCGTAAATTTCTCTTCAAATTTTTGGATAGCTTTTCCTTTAATCTTCTCCATTTCATCCGTCATTTTAAGCCCTTCAAAATCAATATTGTTTTCTATTTCTCTTAAAGCCCTTAATCTATCCATTCCTCCTTCTATAAATCTTGGATCTGGACCAGTCATTACTTTTAAAAATAGCTCTTGCCTCTTGGGATCGTCTTTAAGAGACTCTATCTTCTCCTTCATAATCTCAAACGATTTTTCTTGCATCTCTTGAATAAATTCTTTCTTATCTTCCGGAACCATTTCTTCTAATTCAGCCATAACTTCAAACTGCTCTACGGGTGGAGGCGGCATATTCTCAAAGAACTCTCTTCGCTTCTCGGGATCTTCAACAAGTTTACCAATTTTCTCTTCAAATTTCTTGAATGCTCTTTCTTTAACAGCTTTAATTTCTTCTTTTAGTTCCGGTGGCAGATTATTCTCTATCTTTTTTATTATCTTCATTTTTCCCATTTCACCTTCTTTCAAGTGTTCTAAAAATCTTTCTCTTTCCTCTTGAGTGGGAAGTTTTTCAAGCTTTTCTTCTAATTTTATCAATGGTTTTTCTTCCACTTTTTCTATCATTTCTACCATCTCTTTGGACGGTTCTATTCCTTTAAAATCTTCCAAAATTTCTATGTGTCGGCTAGCATTTCCAGCAATATTATAAACGTAACGATCAAATTTTTCTAGACGTGTCTCTTCGGGTATTTCTTTTATTTCCACCTCTAGCCTCTTAAGAGCATTCTCCTGAGCAAGTTTTATAGCCTCTTTTGCTTCTTCGGGAACCCTTTCTTCTAATTCCTTTAAAATTTCTAAATTCTTAAAGTGTTTGAACTCACTGCCTTTTTGCTCTTCAATAATTTTACCTATTCTTTCGTGGATTTTTTCTTTTTCCTCCAGCTGGTTTAAAACTTTTCCAAATTTTTCTAAAGACCCCTCACGCACTTCTTTAAATTTCTCAAAAACCTTGTAGGGTAATTCTTCTTTTACTTTCTCCTTTACTTCTCCCTCTATTTTCTTTTCCAGCTCCTCTTTTAATACCTTTCCTTCTAATTTTTCATTTATTTTTTTCTCTAATTCTTCTTTGGTTATATCCCCTTCTTCCAATTCTTTTTTTATTTTCTCCTTTATTTTATCTTTTGTTATGAGGATTTTGTCTTTAAATTCTTTTTTTACCTTCTTTCTAATCTCCCTCTCTATTTTATTTTCCACCTTCTCTTCTACTTTCTTCTCCAAGTGGTGAAGCAATTTCTGGTGTTTAATTTCATGGTCAGTAAATTTATCTAAAAGAGCATCAATTTTCGGATTTTCTTTAGCTTTTTCTTTAAAGCGCGTAATTCTTCCCTCTAATTTTGTAATATCTTTTTCGTACTTGTCTAATGTCTTCTCAATAATCTTTTGCGTTTTTTCGTCTTCCCCTTTCTTTTCTATCAGTTTTTTTGCTTCAATTAATTTTTCATCAGCAAACTGCAATTGTTTTTCTGCCTTTTTAACCTTATCAAAAGTAAATACCAAAGAAAGTCCTCTCCCCCAGTTTTTTAAGAAATAAAATCGACTATCCGGTAACATCATAGGTTCAGCAACTTCTAATTGAGACGCTGTAATTTCTTCATCAGCTTTTACCTCCTCTGAGATTTCTTTTACAACTGGCTCTAGAGATATACCCTCTTCTGCAGTAACTTCTTCCTGTCCCTGTGAGATTTCTTCTATCTCACGGGGTTCAATTTCCTCTTCGGGAATTGGCTCAGCCACTACGGCGCCTTCTTGAGTTTCCTTTATAATCTCTTCGGCCAATTCTTCTACGGTAGTAATATCTTCTTGGGCGTGAGCTCGCAAAGTAAAAACAGTGCCGAACAACAAAATAACTACTGCTACGCTTAAAAATTTAGTAGTTTTTTTCATATTTCCTTCTTTAATCACCAATGTCGCAAACTTATTTGCAAATATTCGTTTTTATTCGCGAATATTCGTTATTCATTAGTGGTTATTAGTAATATAAATTATTCTTCTTTTTTAAGCTCCTCTTCTCTTGCGTGTTTAGCTCTCTCAAGTATCTCTCTTTGTTTCTCTATTAATTCTTCTTGCTCTTTTTTGAGTTTTTCAATTAGTTCTTCGTCTCCTTTTTCTCTTCGAAGTCCTGCTATCTCTTCGTCAATCTTTGCTGCTTCCTGAGCATATTCCTTTGATTTTTTTAGGTATTCTTCGTAAGGCTCTCCTCCTGCTACATGTTTTCTTTTTTCGAAAGATTCGAAAGAATTGTCAGGTTTAAATCCCTTAACTTCTTGAGAAAAAGAATTCCCTCTTTCATGGCTCCCGGGATTTCTTCCAGAGATTTTTTTTAACCCCTTACATAGTCCCATAAAATAAGGTGATTAATTAATTAAAATAATTAAATTATTTGCCTAAAGGGAGTTTGAATTCATACTGGCTTTAGCCAAATATTAGACTCTATACTGACTTCTTTAATACTTTCGATTGCCATGCTCACTTCGTTCGCTTGCAATGACAGAAACTTTATTTCTTCTTTGAAAAAAGGGTAAAGAAATTTCTTTCGCGGAGACTGTCCCTATTATTTATAATATCAAATTAAATGAATTTACGCAAGAAAGTTATTCACAATTTTTCATTATTTTACTTCTTTTGCTCCTACTGAGTTTATCTTAGAAATGTAAGTTTTGCTTTTAATTTTCTCAGTAAGAAAAGTTCTTCGCATTTCTTTGCCAATCTTTCTTGCCTCCTTTAAATTCTGCGTTAAGGCAAATATAGAAGGACCACCTCCTGAAATAGAACATCCTAATGCACCAGAAGAAAGGGCACTTTGTTTTACTTTATAAAAACCAGGAATTAAAGGGGCTCTAATAGGCTCTATAATTTCATCATTCAAAGCGCGACCTAAAAGATCAAAATCTTTCCTTTCTAAAGCAGTAACAAGAGCTGCTACATTACCACTATTTTGAACGACTTGAGATAAGGAAACGTTTTTGGGCAAAACTTTCCGTGCTTTTATAGTAGAAAGTGTTAATTCTGGTGTTACAACCACACAAAAAAGATTTTTCGGATAGTCTAAAGAGATAATATCTAACGGCTCATAACTTCTAATTAAAACAACACCTCCTAAAAGAGAGGCTGCGACATTGTCAGCATGTTCTCCTCCACCAGCTAATTTCTCAGCTTTAAGACAAGCTGGTAAAAGTTCTTTTTTAAAAAGCTTTTTGCCAAATAAAAGATTTACGGCCCAGGCACTAGCTATCGCTGAAGCAGCGCTTGAACCTAATCCAGACTCTAAGGGCATTCCTTTGTGTAATTTAATCTCTACCCCCTTCTTTGTCTTAAGTAATTTTAAAACCTCTCTGGCTGCTATCCCAGCTGTATTTTTCTTGGAATCACGAGGTAGTTTTCCCTTATCTCCTGTAATTTCTGAAATAATTACCTTTTTCTTGGGGATAATTTTTGCTTCAACAATATCTCCTGGTTTCTCTAATGCTAACCCCAAAATATCAAATCCAGGGCCAAGATTGGCTATAGTAGCTGGAGCAAATGTTTTAATTATAGTCCCTAACTGATTTGTTAACCGCATAGTCTCTCACGAATAATCACGAATCGGGCAGCATCTACCGTTTTATTTAGCCGCACGTTTAGATAAAATGCTGCCTCGCGAATAAACACAAATAATAAATTAAGTTGCGAATCATACACGAATTTATAAATCCCTAATTTGTCCAAATTTAAATCCGAATTATGTCCGAATTTACTTCGAATAAAAACGAATTAGAAACAAACTTACACGAATAAAAGTAAGGCTGATAATTTAACTTATCTAAAACGGGTATTGATGAAGAAACTATTTAAAATAAGTTGAATTTAAATTAACTTCCAATCCATCACAAAGAAATTGCTATAAAAATGCGATAAACTGAATATTAATAAAGCGAGCATAAAGGAAAATAGGTAAGAAAATTTTTACGAGAAGGAGCGGTTCCTCTGATCTTGAAAAGCGAAGAGAAAAAAGATCCCGCTTTTCCCAACTCGAAGAGTTGGGACGACCAAAGGGAGTTCGGGTCTTTAGCGACGACGAGTAAAAAATTTTCTCTATTTTCTGAATTGCGAGCCAGTTTTGGGCTCCACCTTTTTGTCCAAAAAGGTGGAATTTGCTGTCAAGGCTATTTAGAAATGTCCTACCTCCAGCCATTTAGAAATGTCCTACTTTAGGAAAATTAATTTTACTTAAAAAATTGAAATTTTTAGGAAATTTTACAAAAAATGAGTTTCATATTTGT
>Ga0210051_1001273_pt1 | contig 25336 bp, 21 predicted proteins | sample CryGey092014_all_FD_185464 | JGI IMG/M metagenome (GOLD analysis project Ga0210051, IMG submission 185464) | Groundwater microbial communities from aquifer - Crystal Geyser CG23_combo_of_CG06-09_8/20/14_all (SPAdes) (version 2) | ecosystem: Environmental > Aquatic > Deep subsurface > Groundwater...
GTCCGGGTTGTAGCGCGAACCTAACCTTCCCCCGGAACAAGTCCGGGGGGATTGAAGAAGAGGTTGCGCGGCGTCCGGGTTGTAGCGCGAACCTAACCTTCCCCCGGAACAAGTCCGGGGGGATTGCCATTACCGAATCAAACTGTCAAATAGCATAACCCCCCACTACCTTTTCGGGAACTATGGGACAGTATTTTTGACCACCTACTTATTCGCCATGCGCTATCTGCTCTATTGACTTCGGTGAGGCGCGATCCCCGGGCCGGTGGCTGCTAACAGTTGTATTCGGCGGGAGTAGTCCTCATCATACGGGTCCAGTTGCCCGGCAAGTCGCAGATGGTATTGGGCTTTTGCGTTCTGTTCGTCACAGAAGTAGGCAAACCCGAGAAGATTCCGATAGGAGGCGTTCTCCGGTCGCAACTCAACCGCGCGCTGGAAGACGTCGACGGCTCTGGCGGCGCGGCCAACCCGCAGGTAGGCAGCCCCCAGACGAACGTGGTAGTACTCGTCGCGCGGCGCATGGTTCACCGCAGCCTCCAGCTCCGATACGGCTTCCTCCAGTCGGCCAATCAGCAGGTACACCTCGGCCAATTCGAGGCGGTAGAAGGCATCGTCAGGGTCGAGGCGCACGGCGGCCTGCATCTCCTCAACCGCCCGTTCCGACGCGCCGATGGTGACCAGCGCCTGCGCCAGCTTCAGTCGGTAGTAGGCGCGCCCAGGGTTGAGACGAACGGCCCGCTCATAGGAACGCACCGCCGCGCGACTCTTGGCAAATCGGACGGCAAGGTCTCCCATCCCGAGGTGGGCCTCTGCGTTGTCGCTGTCCAGGGCGAGGGCCTTGTCGTACATCTCGAAAGCCTTCGCCGCGTGCTCGAGGGCAACGTACGCGTCCGCCAGACGTATCAAACGGTCGGCATTCGCGGAGTCGAGACGCATCGCCTTCTTGTATTCGCCAACAGCGCGCTCAAAGTCCCCGTGCGCCGCGTGAATGTCGCCTTTCCGTTCGTGCGCGTCGGGGTCTGGTGGCTCACCGTTTGTCGGATGTTGTCGATGATTCATGCTGGTCGGTCTTCCGGAACACACTAAAAACACAATGACGCGTTCCAGATAGGATTCCACAGATTGTATTCGGAAGTGGCGGAGGTGTCAAAACTGCTTCCGACTGTCCAGCAGCAGTGTAACGGGGCCGTCGTTCCGGAGAGTAACCTTCATGGTCGCCTGAAATTCGCCGGTTTGCACAGGAATCACGCTTTGGAGTTCGCGCACGAAACGTTCGTAGAGTCGATTCCCCAATTCCGCCCCCGCCGCCTGAGTGTAACTGGGACGTCGGCCCTTGCGGCAGTCACCGTAGAGAGTGAAATTGGGGACGACGAGAGCGGAAGCGTCCACATCCCTGACCGACAGGTTCATCCTTCCGTCAGGGTCATCAAAGATCCGCAAGTTAGCGACCTTCTCCGCGAGATAGACCGCATCAGACTCGGCGTCGGCTTCCGCCACACCCAAGAAAACCAACAGTCCCCTCCCGATCGAGCGCTTGTGTTCTCCCTCGATCTCAACCTCCGCAAGACAGACTCTCTGCACGACTGCACGCATGGGAACTCCCCAGTTTTCTGTTAGCCCGTGACGCGGTACACGCGAGTCACATCCGTGAGGTTCTCTATTTCTCTCATGAGGGCGTCCAATGCAGCCGGTTTTTTTGTGCACAGAACGAGCTTGAGACGAGCCATTTGGTTCTTGCCGATACGCGCGGACGCGGACTCGATATTCATGTCCTTCTCTGAGATCATGCCGGTGATATCGTTGAGAAGCCCGACACGATCAAAGGCTTCCACTCGAATCACCATCTGGTAGTCGGCTTCTCCAGGGAGAGACCATTCAATCTCAACGATACGATCGGGATCCTTCTGGGTGTAGTACTGAATATTACGGCAGTCCTCTCGATGAACGGCAACACCGCGTCCACGAGTGATGTAGCCCACCACCTTGTCTCCCGGCAGGGGACAGCAGCACTTGGACAGGCGGTATAGCACGTTGTCGATGTCTGAAGACGCAATCCCCAACCTGAGCCTGCCCTGCTCCGCCTGCGCGCGCTTGCGGCGCGCGGCAGTGGACTGGGGCTTGCGTGGTTGCTCCCCCTTGCCGCCGTAGAGCTGTTGCCTGCACTTCTCGATGACGGACTCCGAGGATACATCGCCAAAACCAACCGCTGCAACGAGGTTGTTGGCCCCTCTGAAGTTCGTGTGTTGGCTGATCTCCTCAAGGACGCTGGTGCGCAACAGCTCTTTTGGGTCCAGATGATTCGCCTGGGCTTCCCGCTCGAGTCGCTCTCTCCCCGTGTGCAGGTTTTCGTCAAAGGACGCTTTCCGCAGAAAACTCTTGATGCGCCCCCGAGCGTGGGGAGTCTGGGTGAAATCCAGCCATCCGCGGGAAGGCCCTCGAGAGGTCTTCTGGGTCAGGATCTCGACGATATCGCCATTACTGAGCCGGTGGTTCAGCGGAGCGATGCGGCCGTTCACCTTTGCCCCAATGCATTGATGACCCACCTCGCTGTGGATGCGGTAGGCAAAGTCCACGGGGGATGAACCAGCGGGAAGCTCCAGCACGTCTCCCTGGGGTGTGAACGCAAAAACCTGGTCTTCGAAGAGGTCAATTTTGAGGCTGTCGAGGTACTCCGAGGAGTCAGGGTGTTCGTGCTGAAGCTCGAGAAACTGCTGGATCCAACGGGCGCTCTTTGCCGCCTCGCCGCCATCGGTGGCATCCCCATTTTCCTTGTATCTCCAGTGAGCCGCAACGCCAAATTCCGATTCACGGTGCATCGCCCAGGTGCGGATCTGCACCTCCATCGGTTCCCCATCTGGGCCGTAGACTTTGGTGTGGAGGCTCTGGTAGCCGTTGGCCTTGGCCTTCGCGATGTAGTCGGTGTACATTCCCTGAATCGGCATCCACAGACTGTGCACCATCCCAAGCGCATGGTAGCAGCGTCGAACTGATTCGCAGATGACGCGAATCGCGGTCAGGTCGTAGATGCGATCGAAATCCAGTTCGTCGCGAAGCATCTTCATGTAGATGCTGTAAAGGTGCTTGGGGCGCCCCTGAATCTCGGCATCGATGTTCTCGTCCGCAAGACGGCTCTGCAGCATGGCTACCGCCTTGTCGACTTCGTGAACGCGCTGCTCCCGAGTCTTCTTCACTTTCCGGACCATGTCCCAATAGATTTCAGGATTTGTGTACCTGAACGAAAGGTCTTCGAGCTCCCACTTGAGGTGCCAGATCCCCAGACGGTGAGCCAAGGGGGCGAAAATGTGGAGTGTCTCTTCAGCCTTCTCCTTCTGTTGCTCTTCGGTGAACGGCTCCAGCGTTCTAAGATTGTGGAGTCGGTCTGCCAATTTGATGATGATAACGCGGATGTCCTTGGCCATGGCGAGGAACAAACGACGCAGGTTCTCTGCCTGCTCCTCCTGACGGGTTGTGAAGTCGAACCGCGTCAGGTTGGTGACACCCTCAACCAGTTTGGCTACCTCGTCCCCGAATTCCTTCCTCAGAGAGTCCAGACCGACATCGCAATCCTCGACAACATCATGAAGGAGCGCGGCGGCAATCGTCACGTCGTCCATGCCGATATCGGACAGGATTTCGGCGACGCTGACGGGGTGGACGATAAAAGGCTCTCCAGTAAGGCGTCGCATGTCGCCGTGCGCCGCAAGACCAAATGCGTAGGCGCGACGAACCAGACCCGTGTCGAACGACGGCTGATGCGATGCCATAGTACTGAGCAGATTCTCAATCACTGAAGATCACCCATCGGGATGGCCTGCGAGGAACTGCGCTGGTCAGGCGCCTTGGGACTTTAACCGGCTCCTGAATTATAGCAAAACTCATTTGGGTTGTGAATTCGCCACGTCACCGCACGTTCGGAAAGCACACGTGATACTCGACGAGCGGAGGAATTTGCGGTAGAGTGGTGCGTCGCGCGTTGGGGAGATCTCGCAGGGATGTTCGCTAAAGCAATGCCGATGAAGTGGGAATAGAGCGAGCATTCTTCCTCGCGCGCATCGATGGACTGCAATGATTTGGGGGTAGTGGCATGGACAAGAAGATACTGCTGATTGATAGCGATTCCGAGCAGCGGAAGAACATTGTGCGCGTCCTCGAGACCCACGGTTATGCTGTTAAGACGATGGAAACCACCAACGCGCTGGAACGCGCAACGCGCGTCGAGCATCCCGACCTGATCCTCTGCAACATGATGCTGCCCGACTCTGATGGCGTTACCGTGTGCCGCAGACTTGGCTCTGACGCTCAGACGCGCTGCATCCCGATCATTCTGCTCTCCGAAGAGGACTGCGACGGGCAGAACCTGTTGGCGATGGAAGCTGGAGCCACCGCACACCTCGCCATGTTCTCTGCTGCGGAGGAGTTGCTTCAGAGCGTGCAGACCGCCTTGGTTGATCGAGTGTTTGCAGAGGTGTGGGGGTGTCGCGGATCGATTCCGGCCCCTGAACGAGCGACGGGCAGGTACGGTGGAAATACGACTTGCATCACAGTGCTGATGCCGGGGGGGCATCGCATCATCCTGGATGCTGGAACCGGGCTGCGGCTCTTTGGCAACAGCGTCCACGCCACGCCGCCTCTGCTGTTCCATCTATGCTTGAGCCACTTCCACTGGGATCATATTCAGGGCATCCCATTCTTCAAGCACCTCTATGTTCCCAACAACGAAATCATCATTTACGGACCAGCCGACAGCGATGAAGCAATCTACGAGAGAATGCAGGGGCAGATGGGGAGCGACTACTTTCCCATATCGATTGATGCACTGCAGTCTTCAGTGAGATACGTGGCCATAGGAGAAAAAAGCTTCGATATTCTCAACGCGCGAGTTTCAACACTGCGGGCGAACCACCCGGGACCCACGGTGTTGTATCGCGTGGACGTCGGGGACAAGTCTGTCGTCTTTGCCCCGGATAATGAGATACCCCCGCCATCGACGGACCCTGAACTCGCGGACGTGGCGCGCCGCGTTGCGGACTTCGCGCAGGGGGCCGATCTGCTGATTCATGACTGCATGTACTCTGCTGCATCTTATGAATCCCACCGTGGTTGGGGGCATACCGCGGGAGCGGCGCTCGCCGCTGTGGCCGCGGAGGCCCAAGTGCAACGCGTCCTGCTGTTTCACCATTCTCCTGATGATGACGATGGAGCGGTAGAAGCCATTCACGACGAATTCAGAACCGCCCTCAGGGACGACACCATCGGCAGCGAGCCCGCGCGCGAGGGCGTCTGCTACGCATTATGAATGCCCTCCGCGCGCCGAACGACTCAGCGTGCCGACACGACCTCGTAGTGGGTTGCGCGGTCGATGTGGATGATGAGTGAATCCCCAACGAGTTCGGGTTCGAGACTGCCACGTCTCCGCCCTCTCATGTCCAATACGTACACGCGTGCCGTTCCCCTCCCATGCCACGGGAGATAGATCGTGGCCTCCACCGGAGGCGACAGGAAGGGCGAACGACCGGTATTGGTCAGCGACAACCGGCGGTGCGAGGCGTAAGCCACGCCCGATGGCTCGCAACCCGAGAGAGCCGTGATAAGTAATCTGCGGCTGACTCCCAATGGCTCGTTTCCTACCGACGACACTGCAATGACAGCGGGCCCGGTATCGATCTGGAAGCGACACGTGCGCAGCCTGATCTCCTTCCCCTGAAGGTATCCCCCGACGGCCTCAACGCGGTCTACTGCAACGGTAAAGATGCGAGCGTGTTCATCGAAGGTGAAAGATTGCGCGATGTTTCTTGTGGACTGACCCGGTGATGGTCGATGGAACATCGAGGCGGCGATGGGCCACTGCAATAATGCCTGTGGCCACGCGTTGGAGGCGTCATACGGGCAGGGCAGAAGATCACTCGATACCGCGCCGGGAACGTGGTCTCCCCAGGGGTCGGGATCGTTGTGGATGCTTCCCGCAAACACGGCGGCTTTTCCGCTGAGCAGGCTCAATCCGACGGCCACGATGGGGCTTTGGTAGAACAGTGCGCGTTCGGGGATGGAAAAACCCGAGACATCTTCCGGCACATTCGGCGAACCGTGCTCATCGACGAACAGAACGGAACGGGCAGGAGCCCCGCCCGCAAGGTGGTTCTGGACCCGGTCGGCATAGGCGGCCCTCCGCTCTCGCAGGAATCGGCGGGCCTCGATGGCCCGATGGCTGGTGTCGACGCCAAGGTCGGGGGGAAGGGACACGGTTGCGCGCTCGATGGACTCGCCTTTGCGAAGCTCACTTTCCCTGTTCCGGCCGGACCAAGCTGCGGCGAGACAACCGGTGGTCCGATACTCCTCCCTCAGCCACTTTATCCATTCAGCCTGCATGACTGAACGGTGGCGCTCACCGAGGTTCTGAGCGCCTGTGTCGGTGAGAGATTGGTTCCACTCAATTCCCACCACCACCGGGTCGCCGAGATATGTCTGCCGCGTGTAAGGGTTGCGGTGACTAAGAAGCTGCTTTGCCGAAGTTATCTGCGCTCGAACAATCGCTTCGTCGAACAACACCGCAAACCCTCCTCCCGGGGGGAGAAGCTGAAAATCGGCAATGCCATCCTCCTCCCTGAACCTCCGATGGGAGTTGAGGGACAGCACACAGTAAATCCCGCGCGATTTCAACTGGTGTACAAAGTAGTCAAGGAGGTCGAGGTTCTCAGGGGAGAGGGACCGGGTATCACGACTCGCAGATGGAAAGAGACATCGGGTCGGGTGTGCGAAGGAATCGAGTCCGTACAGGCGCACCAGGTTGATTCCCAGAGATGCGAGACGCCGCGCCCGCCTCGCGGCACGCTCCTTCGACGGGAAACAGGCAGGCCCGTGTAGCGTCACGCCGAAGAATCGCGCGGGCGTATCGTCCGCAAAGCGCGCATCATCCTTCAGCCATCCATGCTTGCCAGCCGGTGTGTCCAGTAGAGACGAGAAATCGAGAGCGCTGGCATTCTCGATGGTATCCAGAGACGTTACCGGGAACCACCCGGAGTGATCGGGTTGCCATGAGGACGCTCCCTCGACCTTCTCCACTCCCATCCCGGTGGGTTGAAGGAACACGTCGTCGACAAAAACAGCTCCCGTCGCACCATTCATATCGAAGGTCAGGCGCGCTTCCCGGCAACTGTCGGGGATCGCGATGAGGTGCTGCGTCGCGCTCCAGCCTTGCGTGCCGCGCCACGCTGGTATTCGGAACGCGCCGGCAGACTCGTAGTTCTCGTCGATGAAGTTGATGCGAGCGTCGGGGAGATCATCGATCCAGTCGCCCGGCAGCACGTTTTCATATCTCAACTGGAACTGCAAAGCCACGGTGGAAATCATCCGCCCATCCAGCGGAAACGACTGGCTGAAGTGTGACTGACGTTCTGGGGCGCTGGATGAGAGCAACATGCAGAAGTTGCCTGGTTCCTTCGCTTCCCGGTTTGCCTGACACAGATTGTACCAGTGGGAGGGCGCTCCCGTATCGCGCATGGTGAGGCTGAAGGAGCCGTTCTGAATGAGATTGCTCACTTCTTGCGTCAGTCCGGGGCGCGTGTGCAACAGAGCAGTCAGCGCCATCGACAACACAATGACGTTGTTGAGTTGCGCAACTGAGGGGAAACGTACCAGAAACCGGGACGTGCATGCACTCATTGGCTGACAGATTACCAGATCGCGTTCGCGAGGGCAAATAGCCCAAGACTCCAGCAAATGGTGAGACGCGTTGCATTTCTGGAAGATACGACTATAATGGTGAGCGCTCCGCGCCAGCAACGCGCAGAAAAGGAAGAAAGAGTGGACGAGGGGAAAATCTCGGTATTGTGGAGTTTTCTGGCGATCGCGGCGCTGGTTCTGGCGAACGGGTTCTTTGTAGCCGCTGAGTTCGCGCTGGTAAGCATACGCCATTCGCGAGTGGAGGAGCTGGTCACGCAGGGAGTTGGTGTGGCGAAGGTGATCCGCTCTGCCGTGCGTAACCTGGATCGCTATATTGCCGGAACGCAGGTGGGAATTACCCTCGCGAGCCTCGGGCTGGGCTGGATTGGTGAGCCCGCCCTTGCGCGCCAACTTGAGCCGCTCCTTGAGCGACTCCCACCCGCGCTCTCCACGCTGGCACAACACAGCATCGCGGTCACGATTGCATTCATCATCATTACCGTCCTTCATGTCATATTGGGGGAACTGGTTCCAAAGTCACTGGCGCTTCAGAAGCCGGAAGGCACTGCGATGGTTGTGGCGCGCCCGATGGCGTTGATCGTTCTTCTGCTTCAGCCGCTGATCTGGCTGCTGAATGGGATTGGAAACACACTGCTGCGGGCGGCGGGATTACAGGCTGCCGGTGAATACCACGGTGTGCACTCCTCGGACGAATTATCGATCCTCGTTCGGCAGAGCCACGCAGCGGGAGTTCTCGACGACATGGAACGGCAGATGCTTCAACGCACGTTTCGCTTCTCGGGGCTGTCGGCTCGCGATGTGATGATTCCCCGACTGGACATGGTTGCGCTGGATGTGACAAAGCCTATCGATGAACTCCTGGACCGCGCAGCTCAGACCATTCACACTCGTTTGCCTGTTTATGAAGAGACCATCGACAATGTAATCGGTGTATTACACACTCAGGACCTCTTCCGCCGCGTTCGTCACGCTCCGGAGAATATCAATCTGCGGAACTTGGCGCGCCCGCCTCTGATCGTCCCGGAAACCACCGATCTGGACGCGCTGATCGAGCATTTTCGTGACCACCACACTCAGATCGCCATCGTCGTCGATGAACATGGAGGCACCGAGGGACTGGTGACGCTCGAGGACATCATCGAGGAGGTCTTCGGAGAACTGCAAGACATGCTGGAAGCGGAACAGCCAGATATTCAGGAGATGGAGGACGGTCGTATCCTCGTTCGAGGCGACGTCCATCTGCACGAGCTGGATGAACGCCTCGAGTGGAAACTGGACGACGAAGATGCCGACACGATCGCTGGTTACATCATGGCAAAGTTGGGGCGCACGGCGCGTCTCGGCGATGTCATTGAGACTCCCTATGGAACCGTTCGCGTGGAGAACATGGCGCGACTCAGGATTACGCAGGTTTCGCTCGGACGGAGAATGCCCCATCTGGATGACGTGGACGATCGGGACGCCCCATAGCATTCACTCGTGCAATACCCCATCTCGTCCGGAGATTTGACACCCCGATACCTCCGACTCGCCTCCCACCTTCTCTTGCCGCGATGACGGAGAGATCGGCGCGCGTATTGCCGTCGCGGCAGGGTCAATCGGTTGCGGGGAATTCTGTTCGTGTAGTAGAATCGTTAGACCGTTGAAAAGGGATGATTCGGTTGGACGCACGCACTCTCTTTGATTTATCTGGGCGAGTAGCCGTTGTCACGGGCGCGAGTCGCGGGCTGGGCTTCGCGATGGCGGAAGGACTGGCGTCCGCGGGCGCCGACGTGGTGATTACGTCCAGCGCGTCGCCGCTGGATGAGATTGCGGCGAGGGTGAACGCTCTCGGTCGGCGCGCGGTGGCGGTGCACGCGGACCTCGGGCAGGAGGACGCGGCTGCGAAGATCATCGACGCGACGGTGTCAGCCTTCGGCAAGATCGACATCCTCGTCAATAACGCTGGCATCTGCCCGCGACGAATTGCGGAAGAGCACTCGCTGGACGACTGGTATCGCACGGTGGAGATCAATCTGAGCGCGGTGTTTCGGCTGTGCCAGGCCGCAGGGCGTGTGATGCTGGAGCGAGGCTATGGGAAGATCATCAACATCGGTTCGCTGATGACCTTTCAGGGCGGTTACACCATCCCCGGCTACGCGGCGACGAAGCACGGCATTGCAGGGCTGACGAAGTCGCTGGCCAACGATTGGGGTTCCCGCGGCATCACGGTGAACGCCATCGCGCCGGGCTACATGGAAACCGAACTGGCGCTGCCGTTGCAGCAGGACCCCGTGCGCGGCCCGCAGATCGAGGCGCGTATCCCTGCGGGACGCTGGGGCAAGCCGGAGGAACTGGTGGGCGCGGCCGTCTTCCTCGCCTCCGAAGCGTCTACCTACGTCAACGGCCACGTGCTGGTGGTGGACGGAGGGTGGATGGGGAGGTAGGGATGAGGGACGAGGGATGAGTGAGGGGGTGGTTGAGGTGACGATGACGGAGGAGGCGGCGAGTGACTACCTCTCTCGTGTCGTTCAGTACGTCTCCAATCTGCCACCGGTGGGGAAGGTGCTGTTGGCAGTGCTGGTCGCGAATGTTGGCCCGCTGCTGGCATTGCTCGTGGGTCATGTCTTTTCTGCCGTTGAGATGGCGCACGACTCCACTGTAGGGACACTACTATTTGCTTGGAACCTCTTGCTGTTTGTGAGCCTGATGCCTGTTGGAATTCTCTTCGGTTTGTGGGGTTCGAGATCGTGGTTCTTGCCACTCATCCCGCTGACCTGCACCTCTTGGTTGGCGACAGCGGCTGTGGTCCTCTGGGTATTGCCAGAGCTGAGGCAACTGCGACCGTTTGCGACCGACGGTTCACACGGAGGCATGACACTTGGGAATATTCTCTTGGAGATGCACGCGTTCTGGGTGATTCCAGCTACGTGGGTTGGGGTGTGGATTGGTAGACGGATTGCTCGAAACGCAACTGAAGGGGAAGGATGTGAAGCAAGTGAAGCTTGAGGCGCGCGTCGCGCAGTTCAGTGTTAGAACCGACCGGCATTCCATTCTTCCGCCCTTCCATTACTACTCGTGAAACGGAGTACTTGACTTATGCCTGACATGGAAACAATTGTGTCGCTCTGCAAGCGCAGAGGGTTTATCTTTCAGAGTTCGGAGGTGTATGGCGGGTTCAGCAGTTGCTGGGACTATGGTCCGCTGGGCGTGGAGTTGAAGAACAACGTCAAGCGCGCGTGGTGGAAGTCCGTCGTCCAGATGCGGGAGGACATGGTGGGACTGGATGGCAGCATCCTGATGCACCCGCGCATCTGGGAGGCGTCGGGGCACGTGGCGAACTTCAATGACCCGATGGTGGACTGCCGGGCGTGCAAGTTGCGGTTCCGCGCTGACCAGGTCGACCCGAATGAGAAGTGTCCCGAAACGAAGGGACCGCACGACCTCACCGAGGCGCGGCAGTTCAACATGATGTTCAAGACCCACGTGGGAGCGGTGGCGGACGACGCGGCGGTGGCGTACCTGCGACCGGAGACCGCGCAGGCCATCTTCGTCAACTTCCTGAACGTGCAGGCCACGATGCGGAAGAAGCTGCCATTCGGCATCGCACAAATCGGGAAGGCGTTCCGCAACGAAATCACGCCCGGCAACTTCACCTTCCGCACGCGGGAGTTCGAGCAGATGGAGATCGAATACTTCGTCAAGCCGGGTACGGATGAAGAATGGCACGAACGGTGGATCGCCGACCGGAAGCAGTGGTATCTGGAACTGGGCATCAAGGAGGACAACCTGCGGATCCGCGAGCATGAGCCGGACGAGTTGGCGCACTACGCGCGACGCTGTGCGGACATCGAGTACAACTTCCCCATCGGCTGGTCGGAGTTGGAGGGCATCGCCAACCGAACGGACTTCGACCTGAAGCAGCATTCCGAGCACAGCGGCAAGGACCTGACGTGGTTCGACCCGGAGACAAACGAGCACGTGATGCCTTATGTGATTGAACCGTCGGGCGGCGTGGATCGCGCGACACTTGCGTTCCTCGTGGATGCCTACGATGAGGAAACCGTCCGGGACCGCAAACGCGTCGTCCTGCGGCTGCACAAGGACCTCGCCCCGCTCAAGGTTGCCGTGCTGCCCTTGCTCCGCAACCGGCCCGAGATTGTGGAGATGGCGCGGAAGATTGCCGACGACCTGCGGCCTCATGTCAGTTGCATGTACGATGACACGGCGGCCATCGGCAAGCTGTACCGTCGGCAGGATGAGATCGGGACGCTGTATTGCGTGACGGTAGACGTGGATTCGCTGGAAGACAAGCAAGTCACCGTGCGGGAACGGGACAGCATGGAGCAGGTGCGGGTGCCGGTGAGTGAAGTTGTGGGTGTTCTGAGGGAGAAGGTGTTGGGATGAACAAAGATGCGGCCTTGGCACTGCTACACCAATACACGAAGACAGATTCACTCCGCAAGCACGCATACGGTGTGGAGGCTGCCATGCGCTGGTATGCGCGGAAGTTTGGTGAAGACGAAGAAAAGTGGGCCACGGTGGGTCTGCTGCACGACTTCGATTATGAGCAGAATCCCGATCCGGCGCACCACCCGGAAGACGGAGCGAAGATACTGCGGGAGAGGGGCTACCCCGAGGAGATTGTATACTGCATCCTCAGCCATGCGGAGTACCTGAACCTCGAGCGCAAGTCGCTGATGGACAAGACGCTCTTTGCAGTGGACGAGCTTGTGGGATTTCTCGTGGCGTGCGCGCTTGTGCGACCCAACAAGAGCATCCTCGACATGGAGGTCTCATCGGTGAAGAAGAAGATGAAGTCCAAAGGATTCGCCGCGGCGGTGAGACGTGAGGACATCGTCGCAGGTGCAGAAAGTCGGGGTATTCCTCTCGATGAGCACATTGCCAACGTCATCGCCGCGATGCGGGGAGTCGCGGGAGAACTGGGGTTGGCAGGGGATGGTGGGTAGTGGTTGGGGGTTGGTGGTTCACTCCGGATGAACAGCACGAAACACCACGCCAAACGTAGCCATCAACCTCCAACCACCAACCTCCCTCATCGCTGCCCACGATTCCACTGGAACCACGCGTCCTTATCGAGCCGTTCTTTGTCGAAGACCCGCGCCCTCAAGTCGGCCCGTTCCTCGCCGGGGAGTTTGGTAACGGCGATGTCGCCGGGTTGGACTTGAACGTTGGGGATCGTCTTGATGATGCGGGCAATGGCGGCGCGCGCTTCCACCCTGGTGATCTCGATGACCGCTGCCATTTTCCGGCCCAGACGCTTTCCCGTTTGCGGGTCGGTCCATTCGGCGTCCTTTTTCAGAATGACCGCGCGATCCCCCACTTGAATCACCGAATGAGTGCCACCAGTCAATGTCACCATGTCTCCTTCCACTTTGATGACCGGCGCCACGGTGGGCATGGATCGGGTGATGGTGTTGGCAAGGTTCATCATCTCCTGTTTCATGCGGGAATCGCCCTTCTCCCCCAAGGCCGTCAGAGGAATGTTGCGCGTCATCACCTCGGCGCCGGAGGTCGCCAGAATCAAGCGCAGGGCAAGCATTTTGCGGTTGGCGGGTGCGGCAGACGCCTTCGGTTGTCGCTCACCTGACCGCGGTCGCGGCGCCGGCTGCTGGGCCAGCACTTCTGGACCTTCCGCTGAAAACCCAAGAGCGGAAGGAAGCATCTGCTGGCCGGAACCTGCAGGCTGACGTTGCGGCCTTGCCAGACCAGGCTGCCCGGTTGTGGCATGCTCCGGCAGGTCGAAGATAACACCCGTGACGATTGCATCCCACCGCGCCTCCCGCGCCATCGATGCAAAGGCGTTTGGGTGGAAGAAGTCCACAGACACCGGGCTTTGCGATGCCAGTTTCTTCGCGGATGCAGCGGGAGACACGACCGTGAACCGCCCACGGGCAGCGCGTTCCAGCCCTTCGGAGAAATGGGTGGCTATCTTCATGCCCATGCCAGAATCGGGAGCAGGCTTCTCCGCCTTCGGGTGCCGGAACCTGAACGGGAGAACCGCCACGGTGTCGATGGGCTTGCTGAACTGGCGTTGCATCATTCGGTTGTTGCCCAAGCGGAGGCTCTCGTTAGACTCCAATCTGAGAGAGTACGCGGAGGCCGGACCCTCCAGCTTTCCTCCGTGCTGTTCCATCACACTCATCTGCTCCGCGAGGTCGACGACTTCCACTTCGCCTTCGAGCACACCAATCTCGGTCTCCAGGGATTTTGCGGAGGAGTCTGATTCGGAATCGCCACCTGACCCCTCCACGTCAACAAAGAATTCTGTTCCCCGCACCGCGGCCACGGCCGTTGGGGTGCTCACCTCGAACTTGGAGGAGGGCGTCAATACCTTTGTAATGGATGACCAGACGCGCCCGAGCCAGACCTGAACACCGGCGATACCGCCCGGTCGCTCCTCGAAATCAATCTGCGTATTCTCCTCGACGCGCAGGATGCCACCAATGGACAGCTTGATTTCCATCCTGCAGTTGTCGCCCGTAACGGCCCGGTCGCCGGTATAAATTGGCTTGGAGACGGCGATATTGAGCCACGGACCGATGGAGCCGCGCTGAACCTTTGCCGTGCCGGTAAGCTTTGAGACGTCACCAAACTTCGTGGCGGCATGAACGGGAGCACCGTTCAGCAAGGAGAGACACAACAGGGCCGCCACAACGGTGCAGACGGTTCGCGGGAAATTTATCAACAGTTGTCCTCCGGTTGTTTTTTTTGATGGCTTCGCGCGTGAATGCAACAATAGACGCCAATGATTGGAGCGAAGTTCAGTCACGATGGTGCATGGTGGAGTATGGAGGTCTCTTGAGCGGTCAACGCAGACTCAGATACTTCCACTCAAAACCCTTTATGCTCTGCCTGAGACGTTTTTCGAGACGAAGCAAAGACCGATGCCTCTCCGTCTCCGCCTCCAGAATCGCGATCTCGGTCGACAGCAGGTCCATCGTGGACGGCAGTTCAAGTAGTTTCTGCTTGCGGGACCATGAGACCCGGAGTCGCGCGGCAACAAAATACGCAAGCTCCCGTGGAATGTCAGGCAGAGGTTCGTCACCATAGCTTTCGCCGAGGAGGTGCATCAATCCCGCCTGGTACTCCGGAAAGATGTCGACAATTCGTCGTTGCAGTGCTTCCATTTGAGGATGGGACTCCTCTCTCGCGTCCGGCTTGACTTCCACGATCCCGGTGAGGCAATCATCGCGCTCCAAGTGGTCGATGATCCGAAACCGATCTGTCCCACGAGTCAGCAGGTTCATTCTTCCGTCGTCGAATGACTCAACATCTGTGATGTAGGCCACGGTGCCGATGTCGGAGGGCATTGCAGGCCCCCGCGTTTCGCGTTCTTCCCGGATCAGCACAACCCCGAACCGCCGGTCGTCCTCAAGGCATCGCTGAATCATTCGCTTGTAGCGTTGCTCAAAAATGTGGAGGGGCAGATATGTTGTGGGGAAAAGAACAACGTGCAGTGGAAAGAGCGGCAATCGTTCGACCATGGCGATTCACCCAGTGTAGTTGTGTGCAACTCAATGGTGGGGCATTATAGGAACGGATTCGGAGCGCTGTCAAATTGATTTGCTAACTCCCATCTTCCCTGCGGGGATGTGGACGCGTGGGACATCATTGGGCGAAAGCAGTGGGGTGACAGAATGACGGTGGATAGCAGCGTTAACAACCAGTTGGAGATGCCAGTTGTTCTGGATGAACTTGCAAGGAGAACGCACACGCAACGTGGGCACGACCGGGCCGCGGGTCTTCGATCCGCGACTTCCCTTGAGGAAGCCGAGCGCCGACTGGGCGAGACAACACAAGCACGGGCGCGCATCGAGACGGCAGGGGCGCCAACCTTCGGGGGGATTTCAGACGTGGGACCGCTGGTGACGCGAGCGGTGAGAGGAGGAACGCTGGACGCCTCCGAACTACTTCAGGTGGCCGAGTGCGCCCACGGGTTACGGCAACTGAAGAGCCACGTGGAAGCTCCCGAGGATGGCGAGTATGGGGCGCTCTCTTCTCTAACGAGTCAGATTGAGATCGACGACCTCCTTGAGAAAGACGTCTTTCGTTGCATCGGTGAAGGCGGAGAAGTTAGGGACTCAGCCAGCGAACGACTCCGCGAATTGAGGCGCGAAGCTCACCACCTCGCCCGCGCAGTGCAGGCGCGTGTCTATGAGATCGTCGCGGAAACCCGGCACAGGGCAATGCTCCAGGATCAGCTTGTTACCCTCCGGAACGGGCGCTACTGCGTGCCCATCAAGTCCGAGTTCAAGGGCGAATTCGAGGGGGTTGTTCACGACCGGTCGGGGAGCGGAGCGACATTCTTTGTTGAGCCGGTGGAGATTGTCAATCTCAACAACCGCCTCCGCGAGTTGCATATTGATGCAGCGGAAGAAGTGGAGCGTATTTTCCATGAGCTAAGTGGCGAGGTGGCCTCGCGTGGAGAACGCATCCGCGCGGCTTTGAGCGCCGCCGAGGCTCTGGATCTTATTTTCGCCAAGGGGCAATTGAGCATCGACTGGGACTGCAACGCTCCGCGCATCAGCAAAGACGGGATTTTCCACCTGGTTTCCGGGCGCCACCCTCTTCTCTATCTGGCGGCAGTCCCCATCGATATTTCCGTGGGTAAAGACACATTGGCGCTGTTGATCACGGGCCCGAACACGGGCGGAAAAACTGTAGCGCTGAAGACTGTTGGGGTGCTCACGCTCATGGCGCGTTGCGGTCTCCACATTCCGGCCGCAGCAGGGTCGATGGTGTCGGTTCTGGGAGAGGTTTTCACTGATATCGGCGATGACCAGAGCATCTCCCGTAATTTGAGCACTTTCTCGGCACATTTATCACGAATCATACTGATATTGGAGCGGGCGGAACAGGGCTCGCTAATTCTGCTGGACGAGATAGGGACGGGGACAGACCCTGAAGAGGGCGCAGCCCTTGCGAGCGCGGTACTTGAGGAACTGACAATGCGCGGGGCGCGCACCATCGCCACTAGCCACCATGGAGGACTGAAGGCGTTTGTGCACCTCCACCCCGATATGAAGAACGCGGCGGTGGAGTTTGACGAAGACAACATGAAGCCCACGTTCCGACTATTAGATGGGCTCCCAGGGAGCAGCCATGCCCTCGCGATGGCGGAAAGGCTTGGGATGAACAGCAAAATTGTCGAGCGCGCCCGCCGTCATCTCGATCCTGGACGCCGTGCCGTGGACCGATTGCTCACCGACCTTGATGCGCGACGGCACGCTCTGGAAACGGATCAGCAGGCTATTGCCGACGAACGACGGCGCGTACGGGACATGATAGCGTCCCTGGAAGAACAGCAAGAGGCCGTGCGGAAGGATCGGGCCCACGTTTTCACAGAGCTGCGGGATCGTGGGCGGACATTGTTGCAGGATGCGCACACGGAAATTCAGGATATTCTGCGGTCTCTGCGTACCGCGAAACGGGAGGGGAAAGAGACTGAGGTTCAGCGCCTCCGGCTGAAGGAACTTGAGAAGCGCGTGGAGGACGCAGCAGCTCTGCGGGTGTCGGTAGATCCGGTTTGCACAGACTGGGTCTGCGCAAACCGCGTCTGGGACGCGACACTCCATCCCGGTGATGACGTGTACCTCGGGAGCGTACGGCGCGCAGGCATCTTGCTTTCGTTGCCGGATGAGTCGGGGCTTGTCTGGGCAAGGGCCGGCAACCTCAGATTGCAAGTCCATGCGAGGGAGGTGTCACGGCCAGCCAGTCCTCCCCCGGCGAAGTCTGTTGCTGGTGTATCGGGTCTCCGTCTGGAGAGGGCGCTCGCAACTGCCACGCAGCTTGATCTCCACGGTATGCGGGTGCAGCAAGCCGTGGAGAAACTGGACAGGTACCTCGACGATGCAGTGCTGGGCGACCTCGAATCGGTGCGCATTATTCACGGGATCGGGACGGGGGCGCTCAGGAAAGCGATCCACGAACACCTCTCACGCCATCCATCCGTCGCAACGTTTCGGATGGCCGAAATGGACGAGGGCGGTCCTGGTGCGACCATCGTCTCACTGCACGCATAGCCAATCAGGACGAGAGCTTGTGGGCCGTGATGACCGCTTCCGCGATTTGGCGCATCGACTTGCTTTCCTGCTGGCTCTGGGTTCGCAGTTTCACATAGGCATCGTTTTCGGAGAGACCGAGTTGCTCCATCAGGATCCCCTTGGCCCTCTCGACGACTTTGCGTGTCTCCAGCGCATCCTGCAGTTCTTCCGTCGATTCCCGGAGTTGCCTCATTTCTTCTGAACGCACAAATGCTACGCTGATTGCGTTCAGCAGGTCCGCATCCTTTACAGGCTGAGTCAGAATTCCGTAGACCCCTCGGGCGATGACCGACGGAGAGTCAGTATCGTTCGGAGCATCCGTCAGCAGGACAACCGGCGTATGGCGGCGTCCATTGCCGCTGACGGATATCAATTTCTCCGCGTGGAGCAGCCCGGAATCGACAATTGCCATGTCGGGCATGAGCTGGTCTATGAGGCTCTCCATCTCCTCGCCATCTGTCGCGACACCAACAACGGTGTGGTGGCACTCTTCGAGCAATGCGCGCATCGACCCGGCCGCATCGCGATCCGGGCTCCCAATCACTACGCGGATTCGCTTCCCATCACTTGATTTGGTTTGGCTCTGTTTCACGGCCTTTACCCACCTCCTGCCGACATCAGAGTCGACGAATGGATGATCCTCTCCGCCCAGTCGGACTGGACTTGGATAGATTTTGACTCGGCAGAGATAGCTGGTAAAGTGTGGGAGTGGTTCGGTCTCCAGTTTTTTCCTGCGGAGCTTTCGAGCGTGATGCAAATTGTCGGAGGAGCCAAACGGTGGTAGAATGGCGTCGTTTGTTGAGGAGGCACGGTGATTCACAGGAACATCAACACCATTGTATTTGACATGGACGGCGTACTCTATATTGGAAGTCGGCTCGTGCCCGGCACCAGCGGGGTAATGGCTCATCTGCGCACTCGGAGACTGAGAATCGGGTTCTGCTCCAACAACTCGTCCAAGAGCAGACGGGACTATGTGGAGAAACTCGCGGCGATGGGGATCGAGTCCGAGGAAAAGGAAATTGTCAATTCAGCCTTCGCAACGGCCATGTACTTGAAGGAGAACAACAGGATCCCGTGCCGTGTCTACGTGATCGGGGGGAAGGGGCTGTTGGCAGAACTATCCGCCGCCGGCGCGGAAATCGCCGACTCCGGTGGCCCGGGGGTCGATTTTGTTGTTGTCGGCTTTGACAAAGACTTCACCTACAACAAGCTGATGGAGGGATTTCGCGCTCTGCAAAACGGCGCAGAATTCATCGCCACAAATCGCGATGCCACCTTACCGCTCGAAGACGGCATCCATCCGGGAAGTGGCAGCATGGTGGCCGCGCTGGAGACCGCTATCGGGAGGAGTCCACTCGTGATCGGCAAACCCAGTCCGTACTCGCTCCTCAGGCTGGTCGAGCAACTGGACGGGGAACCGGCGACAACGATGATGGTTGGGGACCGTCTCGAAACCGACATTCTGGCTGGGAAGGAAGCGGGGATGATGACGACGCTGGTGCTTACAGGAGTCTCCACACGCGAGATGGCAGAGAGCGCCGATGCGTCGATGAGACCGGATTGCATTATCGAGAGCGTTGCGTCCCTGCCTGACGTGCTTGCCTGACCTCCTGCCGTTGTGATGCAAGGCGTACGCAAGCTCGTTTCGCACAGTCCGGCAGAGGATCGTAGGTCCTGCTGCCTGCTACAACACGAAAGGATTTCACGCAATGAAAGCCATCATGGTGATGTTCGATTCGCTTAACCGTCACATGCTTCCAGTTTATGGTTGTGACTGGACCCACACCCCCAACTTCCGGAGGCTTGCGGAACGATCTGCGACATTTGACAACAGCTATGTCTGCTCGATGCCGTGTATGCCCGCGCGCCGTGACCTGCACACCGGTCGTCCCAACTTCCTGCATCGAAGCTGGGGGCCTCTGGAGCCGTTCGATGACTCCATCCCGGAGATGCTGAAAGAGAACGGCGTTCATACTCACCTTGCCAGTGATCACTACCACTACTGGGAGGAAGGCGGCGCAACGTACCATACGCGTTACTCAACATGGGAGTTCTTCCGGGGGCAGGAAGGTGATCCTTGGAAAGGTCAGGTCGCTCCACCGAGGATACCGGAGGAAGTTGTTACGCCGCGGCACGGGGCGGCGTGGCAGCAAGATTGGGCCAACCGCGGCTTCATGCGCAGTGAGGAGCAGCAACCGCAGGCAAAAACTTTTGCGTGTGGACTCGACTACATTCGACGGAACCATCGGGATGACAACTGGTTTCTCCAAATCGAGACCTTCGACCCACACGAGCCATTCTTCACGCAACGCAAGTACAAGGACCTGTATGCCGACCATTACCGCAGCTACCGCGGAGGGCACTTCGACTGGCCGCCATATTGCCGAGTCAATGAGTCTCCGGCGGAGGTGGATCACTGCCGACATGAGTATGCAGCCTTGTTGAGCATGTGCGACTCGCGACTGGGCGACGTGCTGGATGCGATGGACGAGTTCGATCTCTGGCAGGATACGATGCTGGTCGTGTGGACCGACCACGGCTTCCTGCTCGGGGAACACGATTGCTGGGCGAAGTGCTGGATGCCATTCTACAACGAGGTCGCACACACCCCCTTCTTCGTGTGGGACCCGCGTTGCAGGGTCTCAGGAACAAGGAGGAGCAGTCTCGTGCAGCCTTCCATCGATCTCGGCCCAACGCTGCTCGAGTATTTCGGACTGGATCCCACGCCCGACATGCTGGGCAGGCCGTTGCGAGACGTGGTTGCCTCCGATGTCCCCGTGCGGGATGCAGCCTTTTTCGGGATGCACGGCGGCCACGTGAATGTGAACGATGGTCGTTACGTTTACATGCGGGGACCTGCGCGGGCTGACAATCAACCACTCAACAACTACACACTCATGCCCGCGCACATGCGCCGAACGTTCTCCGTGGATGAGCTGCGCGACAACATCGAGTTGTCCGCGCCGTTTCCCTTCACCAAAGGCTGTCAGACAATGAGGATTAACGCAGGGAAGTCGTCCTGGATTCAGCCGAACGCCAGGGAGAAGCTCCCGACGCTGCTGTTTGATCTCCACGAAGATCCCTCCCAGGAAAGACCGCTGGACGACGCGGACATCGAGCGGAGGATGACGGAGTTGCTGATCTCATTGCTGCGAGAAGCGGACGCGCCGGATGAGCAATATGAGCGGCTCGGTCTGCGCAGAGGGCAATGAACCGTGCTTTCCATATAGGTTGAGAACCCACCGATAATCCCGTAGGATAAAGCTCCAGCTTTATCCTACGGAGTAGAGCCGCACGCCTCGCGAGCGGTGGATTTGCAACCTTAACGAGTATAAAAGAATCAGGCGAGGGCACAACGTCCCTCGCCTGACCTCACCATGGGCGTCTGGTCTGTTGCCGACTCCGCCTGCGATTAGTCCCCGAAGGCAGCATCGAAGGCTACGCCGGAGGACTCAAAGTCGAGATCCCTCACGAACGAGCAGGCTTCCCGCGCGCCGTGTTCACGTTCCATCCCGCAGTCTTCCCACTCGACTGACAGAGGCCCCTTGTACCCGACGTTGTTGAGGGCGCGAATGATTTCCTCAAAGTCGATGCCGCCGCGCCCGGGGGAACGGAAGTCCCACCCGCGCCGCGGGTCGCCGAAGGGGAGATGGGAGGCGAGAATCCCGCTGCGTCCGTCGAGTGTCACGATGGCGTCCTTCACGTGAACGTGGTAGATGCGATCACTGAACTCGTAGATGAACCGGACGGGGTCAACGCCCTGCCAGTGGAGGTGACTCGGGTCGAAATTGAACCCGAATTCCTTGCGGCCTTTCAGCGCCTTGATCGCGCGCTCGGCGGTCACAATATCAAAGGCGATTTCCGTGGGATGGACCTCCAGACCAAACTTCACCTTGCACTGCTTGAAGACGTCCAGAATCGGGTTCCAGAGATCGGCGAGCAACTGGAACCCCGCGTCAATCGCCTGCGGGGAGACTGGCGGGAATGAGTAAAGCATGTGCCAGATGGAGGAACCGGTGAAGCCGTTCACCACCTTGATCCCGAGGTTCTTCGCCGCCTGTGCCGTCAGTTTCATCTCCTCAATCGCCCAGTCACGCTTCTTCTCCGGCTTCCCGTGAGTGCTCTTGGGGGCAAACACATCGCTACGGCTGTCGTTCGGGTCCAGCACAAGCTGACCGGCGAGGTGATTGCTGACTGCCCAGACTTTGAGCCCGTACTTCGCCAGTAGATCGTGTTGCCCCTGACAGTATTCCTGGCTCTCGACTGCCTTGTGGACATCGAAATGGTCGCCCCAGCAAGCTAACTCCAATCCATCGTAACCCCACTCGCTCGCTTTCTCCGCAATGGTCTCCAAGCTGAGGTCGGCCCATTGCCCCGTAAACAAAGTCACTGGTCTTGACATGGTACATGCCTCCTGTTCACTGAATCACGGCGTTGGAGAGTGTTGACACAATGAAGTTGCAATATCTCTTTCACCGATCAGAGATACTGCTCCATCGCGGCATCGCTCTCCGCCACCATGCTCGGAAGAGTATCAGAAACTGCACGGTTCGTCAATAGAAGTCACCGGAGAGCCATTTGCGAAATCCGCTGAGTTCAAGCGTGACAGGCATTGCCGGGGAGTGTTGATGAGCGAATACCCTACGAGGTTGTGGATAAATGATAGTGATTGATGGTCGGTTTTTTCGCGAAAATGCTTATGCACTTAACTCCGAATCCCCCCGAACTCGCTTCGGGGGGATTCCAATCCACAATCTTCGGAGCTAAGGGCATAAGCAATTTTCGCGAAAATCACCCCAAAAGGGGCGCATCGTCCGTGTCCCGATCGACGCGGACTCTACGAGTCCGAGCGGACTCTACGAGTTCGAGCGGACTCTGAGTCCGAGTCGATGGCGGTGGGGAGGATCCACGCGAACCAGCAGGAGCATCTCCGCAGTCTGCGGGCCGTGAAGCACGATTGAAGGCCTCCACTGGACCTTCGTCGAGACGAATCGTTGCGCGGCGCGCGCCTTCGCGGCAAACTCATGACGCATTCCGAATCAACTCTGTAATGATTGCCGACTGGCTGCATTTGCGTGTTTTGCGGAGACTCTGCAACTTGAGGTGCACCGAGGCAGGCATGGAAACGGTCGTCTTGACGCGGGCTTCATGTTGCTCCGCGTGCAGTTGCCGCCAGCGCTTCCACTCCCTGGCATTGAAGTGCTGAGCTCCGCAGAGGTCGCAGACGCCAATCACGGCCTCGGGAACGACAAAGGGACGTTTCCCAAACCTGGTCTCGTAGTTCCTGAACGTCGTCGGCTGGACGGTTCCCTGCCCACACTCCTGACACTTGTAACCGAACATGAGAATCACCTTGCTTCGTGCGCCGTGATGAAAAAGTAGAAGTGGCTGTTGTCGCGCATGATCTTGCCCGCAGTATAGAACTGCCGACCGCGCGTGTCGCGCCCCTCGATCACATACACTTTCCGACCCACAGAGTTGCCGCGTGGATCGCGCTCAGTCTTGGTGACGCGACCAGAAGCGATACACGCCTCCAGATCGCCAGGCTCGAACTCGTCACCCGAAATGCCACGATGCACGTGCGCAGACCAGTCATAGCCTCCGCCGCGTACCAACTCCTGGATCAGCGGTAGACCACCAGCGACACTTCCCATGGGCACAACTCTCTCCACTGCCGAATAGAATAATTCGTAAGTATTCGGAAGTCAAGGATAGTCTCCAGCATCTTCACGGACTCTCTACCCTCACCGACTCCCCCGCCTGCACCGTCACCGTCTTCTCCAACCCCGGCCCCAAGTCAACTCCCACGTTCTTGCTCATCCGCGTCCTAACAGGTTAATCATGCACTTCCATCTGCGTGACTTGGGGTTTCTTGAGAGCAGCATTGTATTGCAGCAGCCAACTGCTTTGTCTCAATCCTTCGCAGTCGCACCAAGCGGCAAAGGTGATGCGGTAGCGCTTGCCGATCATGAAGACGCCCGGACTCGGCCCATTGAGATTTGAGTTGTTGCCGTTATACCCGTTGAAATCGTTGTACAGAGGATTCGGGAAAGTCCACCATGCAGGCGGATTCGACACCTTGTTCGCAGCGATGCAGTTGTCATTCGCGTCCAATTCACATACGTCCCAGAGGTAGCCACAGTTCGAGGTCTGAGGAAGATTTGGCGGGTAATCAGCCCTGATAGTGTACTTGCCGTTACCGATGTTGTGGGTGGAAATGTTGATCAGCACGTAATTCGCGGGCACCTGAGGTTTTTCCTGGAGCGAGATATCGTCAAGAGCCAGGTCGTTACCGTCACCCAGGCCCTGCTCGTCGAGCAATATGTCAATGGTCAGCGAGGTGACTCCGATGGGTACGACGAAGCTGGTCGCAATCAACTGCCAACGGCAGGGCTGTCCACCGGGCAGGTTCACGGCCGTCGACGTGATGTTGGCAATCGGGGTGTTGCCGGGATCACTGAATTTCACATCAATTTGGGGCCTTATGTCGAAGGTGCATTGCGGCAGGTTTTTGACGTAGACGCAAAACCGGTATTCCTTGCCTCCGGTGACAGCGACTGTTTGTTTCCAGATGGTCTTGCTGCCGGTCGTTTGGGTGGTTCTGCCGTTGATCACCATGAAGTGACCTGAAGCGGCGTTGCAGGTGGAATGGTCTTCTGCCGACCATTGCGTACTGATCCCCGAAGCTTGCGCGCCGGTCACGACGTTGTACTGGCCGGGTAGAGTGGCGCCGACGCCCACCGACGTGCCGACGGCATATTGACTTGTAATGTTGGGCCAGGTGGCCGGCTTCGTGTTGCCAACTGGTGCGGACTCGAAGTCGCCGTTCTTCACGAGGTTGGCGCCGGGGCAGCACCACTTGGACGTGGTCACCGCGGTGCCGGCACACGCGATCTTGTAGTCGCTGTTTGTTCCGGCAATCTGCCCGCCGGGCGCAGTTCCCACTGCCATGGACGAAGGCGGCGTGCCGGCGAGTGCGAAGACGCCAGTCGCCATGAAGTCAATGTAGCCTACGCCCGCGTTGATTCCGGGAAGAGACAGCGGTGTGATGGGAAAGCAATAGCTGGTCCCGCTGGTCAGCGTAGGGCTGACAAGCGATGTCAATAACGCACCGCTTTGGAAAAGGCCGAGCGTGATCTTGACGCTGCCTGTTGCTCCGGTTGTTGGGTTCTTGGGCGGGGAGTAATTGAAACATAAGTAGGTCGTCAAAAATACTGTCCCTGCTGAAACGAAGACGGACATACCCGATTGATTCGGTAATCCCCCCGAACTTGTTTCGGGGGACGGTTAGGACCACGCTAACGGCGGGAGGCGACAGACAGAATCCCCCCGAACTTGTTTCGGGGGACGGTTAGGACCACGCTAACCGGAGGAGTGGAAAGCCCCTCTTGTCCGGGTTGTAGCGCGAACCTAACCTTCCCCCGGAACAAGTCCGGGGGGATTGCCATTACCGAATCAAACTGTCAAATAGCATAACCCCCCACTGGAATTGTATCATAAGAATGCGCCCTACGATGGGGTGGCTTTTGCGCGGGGGAGTGATTTTGGTAATAATGAGACTTCACTGAATCCTGCTGAGGTTATGAAGCGAGGAGAGGTAAGAGGGA
>Ga0210051_1001274_pt1 | contig 25330 bp, 23 predicted proteins | sample CryGey092014_all_FD_185464 | JGI IMG/M metagenome (GOLD analysis project Ga0210051, IMG submission 185464) | Groundwater microbial communities from aquifer - Crystal Geyser CG23_combo_of_CG06-09_8/20/14_all (SPAdes) (version 2) | ecosystem: Environmental > Aquatic > Deep subsurface > Groundwater...
AGAATGGGAGAATATTTACAACACCGTAAGACCCCACAAATCACTTGGTTATCTTACCCCGCAGGAATATGTTAATATCTGTAAAAACAAAGAAAGGAATGTGTACGGGATGTACTGAACGCGTACAATAATTTGCCGTTTGGCTTCGTTTCAGCTATACTTTCTGGTAAATGACCGCGAAAGAACTTAGAGAGAAATTTATTGCCTTTTTTGTGGAAAAAAATCATAAAGAAATTCCTTCTGCTTCCTTAATTCCGGAAAATGATCCCTCGGTTTTATTTACTGCCGCCGGCATGCATCCTTTAGTGCCTTATCTTTTGGGCGAGCCGCATCCTTTGGGTAAAAGACTGTGCAGCGTCCAAAAGTGTTTACGGACCGACGATATTGAAAATGTCGGAGATGGCTTTCATCATACTTTTTTTGAAATGTTGGGCAATTGGTCTTTGGGCGATTATTGGAAAGAAGAAATGATTCCTTTAAGTTTTGAATTTTTGACTAAAGCTCTCGGCATTCCGGTTGAAAAGCTTTCCGTGACTTGTTTTTCCGGAGACAATGATGCGCCTCGTGATGAAGAAACCGCTTTGCTTTGGGAGAGAGCAGGCATTCCCAAAGAAAGAATTTATTTCTTGGGGAAAAAAGACAACTGGTGGAGGCCGGCGGGAAAAACCGGACCCTGCGGACCGGATTCAGAAATGTTTTTTGACACGGGGAAAGAAAAATGCGGGAAAGATTGTCAACCCGGTTGTTTCTGCGGCAAATTTATTGAAATTTGGAACGATGTTTTTATGCAATACGAAAAAACAGCCGAAGGAAAATATGAACCGCTAAAACAAAAAAATATTGATACCGGCATGGGAGTGGAAAGAACAACGGCTGTAATTAGCGGCTTTGCCGACGATGATTATTTAACGGAACTTTTCTTGCCGGTTATTAAAAAAATTGAAGAAATTTCCGGAAAAAATTATGCCATGCAGGAAAACCTGCCTGCCGGCAGACAGGTCAAAAAAGCGATGCGGATTATTGCGGACCATTTGCGAGCGGCCACTTTTGTCATTGCCGACGGCATCAGTTCCTCAAATACCGAACAGGGATATGTTTTAAGAAGACTTATCAGAAGAGCGATTCGTTTCGGCAAAACCTTGGGAATAGAAAAGCCATTCACTTTTTTAATTTCGGAAGCGGTTATTGAAACCTTGGGTGATATCTATCCGGAAATTGTTAAAAATAAAAATAAAATTATCGAGGAGTTAAGGGCTGAGGAAGAAAGATTTACTCGGACGCTGGAAAGAGGTTTAAAAGAATTTAATAGTCTCTCTGAAAAGAAAAAAGAAATAACCGGCAAAGACGCTTTCTTTTTATACGAGACTTATGGTTTTCCTTGGGAATTAACACTGGAGATGGCGGATGAGAAAGGGAGGAGAATTGATGAAAAAGAATTTCAAAAAGCGTTTAAAGAGCATCAAGAAAAATCCCGGGAAGGGTCGGAGAAAAAATTTGCCGGGGGGCTGGCGGATCACTCGGAGATGGTAACCAAATATCATACCGCCACTCATCTTTTACATTCTGCCCTAAGAATAGTTTTGGGAGACACTGTTCATCAAGTAGGGAGCAATATTACCGCCGAAAGATTAAGGTTTGATTTTACCGCTCCGAAAAAATTAATACCCGAAGAAATTAAAAAAGTTGAGGATTTGGTTAACGAACAGATTAAAAAAGACTTGCCGGTAACGATAGACATAATGAATTTGGCGGAAGCAAAGAAAAAAGGCGCTTTGGCTTTTTTTGAACAAAAATATGCCGAGCAGGTAAAAGTTTATACAGTTTCCGATTTTTCCAAAGAAGTTTGCGGCGGTCCTCATGTTGAGAGGACCGGAATCTTAGGGAGTTTTAAAATTATCAAAGAAGAGTCCTGTGGCGCGGGAAAAAGAAGAATTTATGCTATGCTAAGCTAAAGTAGCTTATTATCTTATTTTTAATGATGATAGCTCTATCAAGTATCTTAGGAAAAATTAATCCTCTGGATAAAGGAAATTCTAACGACGAGTATTGTTTGAGTTTGGTAATTAGCGATAAAAAAGTAAAAAGCGCGATTTGGAATCTTTCCGGAGGAAGCGATTCTTTTACCCCGGGTGATGCCGAGGGTTGGAGTAATGAAAGCACGGAAGAATTAATTGTGGCCGCCGACGCTTCGATTGCCAGCGCCGTGACCAAATTGCCTTATCTTGAAGGTAAACAGCCCACTAAAGTAATTTTAGGATTGCCAGAACATTGGGTTGAGGGGAATGGTGTTAGTCCTCGGAAGAGTCTCATTTTGCAAAAAGTTTGTCAAAAGTTACTCCTTAAATCATTGGGATTTGTGGTGACTCCGGAAGCCATTGCTCATTTTTTAGAAATTGAGGAAGGGGGATTGCCAAGTATTATTTTGGTAAGTTTAAGTGAAACGGAAGTAATTGTTTCCTTAATTGCTAAAGGAAAATTTTTAGGTAGTAAATTAGTTGGCCGGAGTGACAATTTATCTCTTGATTTGGAAGAAGGACTGCTGCGTTTTGAGCATCAGGGGGTTTTACCCACTAGAATTTTGCTTTTACCAGATGGAGATTTAACTACTGATATGGGAGAACTAAGACAAAATTTAATCGCCTATCCTTGGGTCGGTCCAGAAAACGAGAAAAAGTTAAATTTTCTTCAACTGCCGAAAGTGGAGGTGGCCAGTGAAGACTTTGAGATTAGAGCAGTAGTTACTGCGGGTAAAGATGAATTGGGTTTGGGAGGTGTTAAAGAAAAACCGGTAGTTCAGGAGAAAGTTAAGGAGGAAATTTTTGTCCAGGAAACCCCGGAGGATTTTGGTTTTGTCAAAAACAAGGATTTTTTAAAAGCCCAGGTTGCGGTGGTGGAAGAAGTACCCTTGGCGGGGGAGGAAAAAGCCCCGACAATTGAAACCGAAGTGTTTCCCTCCCTTCCTGCACCCGAACCGGTGTTTAAAGAAAAAAAGTTTGCGGTTAAAAAAATCATTTCACTAGTTTTTTCAAAGTTAAAATTAGTGAAAAAAATCAAACTATTTTCAGGAATAACCCGACTGCAACCAAGATTTGTTTTTAATAAAGCGCTTTTATTGTTTATGGTCGGGGTTTTGGTTGCCGGAGGACTGGGCTTATTTAGTTTTTACCGGTTGGCCAAGGCCGAGGTGAAGATTTTTGTGCAACCGCAAAAGGTGGAAAAAGAATTTGAATTTACAGCTTCTGCTAAAACTAGTGCCGTTGATACCGAAAAAATGATGCTGCCGGCCAGAGAGATGCCGATTGATGTTTCCGGAACAAAAACAGCGGATGTTAACGGTAAAAAAATCGTGGGCGATAAAGCTTCGGGGGGGATTGTTATTTATAACGGCAGTGAAAAATTAAGAACGCTTACCAAAGGACTGATTATTAAAGGGCCGAACAATTTAAAATTTGTTTTAGACGATGAAGTTAAGGTCGCCTCCAAAACCGCCGATTTGAATGCCGTTCCGCCGGTGGAAAAGTGGGGTGAGGCCAAAGCTTCAGTCACCGCCTCCGAAATTGGCGCCCAGTACAATATTGCCGCTTCTTCCATCTTATCTTTGGAGAGCGCCGGAGGGGCGCTTCTCATTAAAAACCCTAACGCCTTAAGTGGGGGCAGCAGCCGGGAGATTCAGGCGGTTTCCAAAGAAGACCGGGATAATTTGCAGGCGGCGCTTTTTTCGGAGTTGCAAGAAAAAGCGGATGAAGAGGTTAAAAACAAACTTTCCCCCAAAGATTATCTTTTGCCCGATTCCCTGAAGTTAATAAATAAAGGGGATCAGTTTAATCATGAAGTTGGTGATGAAGTTTCCACCATAACCTTGGAAGAAAAAGCCACTTTTGTGGTTTTGTATCTCCAAGAAGCGGATTTTAAAACTATGGCGGATAAGAATATTTCGGAGCTGATCCCCGAAGGATACCAAAAAGAACCCATAAAAGAAGAAAGTAATTTTACTCTCCGGGATAAAGTAAAGGGAGCTTATACCGCCAAAGTTTTCGGTGAGTTTATCCCTGTTTTGGAAACTTCAGAAGTTCCTAAGCGACTGGCGGCTAAATCAATTGCCAAAGGTGAGAAATTGTTGAAAAATTTTAAGCAGGTGGTGGGGGTTAACGTGACGATTAGGCCGAAAATATTTTCTTTCTTGAAAATCTTTCCTCTAAAGCAGCAAAATATTAGCGTGATTATTGAGTCGCTCTGAATGATTCCTTACCGTTACGTCAAAAGACCGCCTTTAGTTTACCAAACAAGGAAAATTAATTTCAACCCGAAATTGGTCGCCGGTCTTTTATTTTTAGCGGGAATTTTCTTTTTTATCAATGCCGCCTATCCGATAGTCTCTTACCAAATTTTGATCGCCCCCCGTTTTGCCACCAGCTTTGCCAGTCCCACCAGCGAAGGGGCGATCGCCCAGTCCTTCGGCGCCGTTCAGGAAGGACTTCTTCCGCTGCTGGCGGAAAATCCACAGACTACAGAAGTTCTGGGAGCGGAAATCGATTTGGCTGACTATACTAAAGCCAGTAATTGGTTCCCCGGCGAAAAAGTGACTTTTGCCCAAAAAGAAAATGAAAATTTATCTTATTTTTTTTCCATTCCCAAATTGGGAATTGAAAATGCCAAAGTTTTGGTCGGAATGGAAGATTTAAAAAAAAGTTTAATCCAGTATCCGGGAACAGTGCCGCCTGGAAGATATGGCAATACAGTAATTTTTGGCCATTCAGTTTTGCCGCAATTTTTTAACCCCAAAAATTATTTAACAATTTTTTCAACCTTGCCAACATTAAAAATCGGAGATTCTATTTTGGTAGAATACAATGGTATCGAATATAAATATTTGGTGGAACAGATGATTGAAGTAGTACCGGATGATATTTCCATTTTAGCCCAGCGCTATGACGATTCTTATCTGACTTTAATTACCTGCGTTCCTCCAGGAACTTTTTTGCGGAGGCTGATTGTCAGGGCAAGATTATCAAAAATTTAAAACTTAATTTTTATGGCAATTCCGGTTTTATGAAAATTTTGGGCATTGATTACGGTCAAAGTAAAATGGGAGTGGCGGTGGGAGATACGGCCACCGGCCTGGCGGAACCAATAAAAGTATTTCAAATTTCAAATTTTAAAATTCAAATTTTAAAAATAATTTTTAATGATCCCATGATCAAAAAGATAGTTGTTGGTCTTCCGCATGGAAAGATGGACGTGGAGATAAAAGAGTTCGGGGTAGGATTAGAGAAACAAACAGGGGTGGAAGTGGAGTTTTTTGATGAAACTCTGACAACACAAGATGCACAGCGGCTCTTGATCACCAGCGGAAGGAAAAGAAAGTCCCGAAAAGAAAAGGAAGATGCAGTTGCAGCGGCAATTATGTTAGAATATTTTATAATCGTTGGCAGAAGATCTCGCCATAGGCGAGGATGAATGCTCAAAACGATTTCAAACTTCCGAGAGGAATTAGAGAAGTCGTTAGAAGTTCTGCCAACTCTTGAAAACTTGTTTATTAAAGAATACCGAGTGCTTTCAGCCCTCGGAAGTTTATGAAGGAGGAATCCGGAAATGTTTAAAAATATTATTGCCCCGGTTCAGGCTTGGCTACTTTCTCGCGGACAATGTGTTGGTTGCGGCGCTCCCCTTGATAAAGGTAAGCGCGAACCCTGCAAGGATAATCCTGAGGCAGAGAGAATAACCTGTAAATGCGGCCGGATTTTTATTTTTGATAAAAAAAACAAAAGATATCGCCGTGCCCTCTTTGAAGAAGTATAAAGATTGTGAAGAAAAGATTCCTTCCGTTAGTTTTGTTTTTTTTGTTTTTGGCGGTTATCCTGGTCTTTTTTCTTTGGTACCAGGCCGGTTTATCCGCAGTCAACCTGCACGCTAAAGAAAAAATTTCCTTTCCTGTTAACAAAGGGGACTCGATTTCCGAGATTGCCGTCAGGCTTAAACAGGCGGGTTTAATCCGCGACCTGACACGTTTTAAAATTTACGTGTTTTTTTCCCGAACGGCGAAGAAAATTAAAGCGGGTGATTTTGACCTGTCGGCCAGCCAAAACGTGCCGGAGTTGGTTAAAATTTTGGTTAAGGGAAGAACGGATTTGCGGATTACAATTATTGAAGGTTTAAGACAGGAACAAATCGGCGAACTTTTAAAGGCCAGGGGTTTGCCGCTTGACCTGACTGAGTGGCAGCAGGAGATTGTCGTTAACCAGAAAGAGGGGGCAATTTTTCCGGATACTTACTTTTTCAGTCCGGACGCTACCCAAGGGGCAATTTTAAAAACCATCGACCGCAATTTTCAAAAAAGAGTGACCGTGGGGTTATCTCAAGAAATTGCCGAAAGTAAACTCACCTTAAGGGAGATTTTGACATTGGCTTCGATCGTGGAAAGAGAATCAAGAACGGAAGTAGACCGAGCGATCGTTGCCGGAATACTTTTGAAAAGATGGAGTAAAGGCTGGACCTTACAGGCAGACGCCACCGTGCAGTATGCGGTGGCGACTAAAAACTTAAGACTTAAAACAAAAGATTTTGAATGGTGGCCCAAAAACCTAACCGTCAAGGATTTGGAAATCAATTCTCCCTATAATACTTATGTCACTGCCGATCTTCCGCCTGGGCCGATTTGCAATCCAGGGCTTTCCTCAATCAAGGCAGTCCTTAATCCCACCCAGTCCCCTTACTGGTTTTATCTTAATGATGGCAATGGGGAGATGCACTATGCCAAATCCGACGCGGAGCAGGTCACCAACATCAGAAGATATCTTTTTTAAAATTCGGGTTCTCCTAAGCAGTTGGCACAAGCCTTAGTGAAATTTCTAAGTAATATAGCGGGTTTTCAAACATTTCCGGGTGGGAAAATCTGTAACAAAATTCACCGACCACCTCCGGTAATTTGTCAATCGTTACGTGATGATACATTCTTCTGATGAATGTTCTCAAGACCCCAAACATGCCCTCGATCTCACTGGTCAATTCAAACTCAAACTTTTTGTGGATATCATATTGGTGTTCAACTGGCCACCATTTATCAATTCCTCTGTAGATTTTGGCTCCATCAGTATGGAGAAGGCTCTCCGGCATAACGTATTCCTGTAAAAAAGCCCAAGCTTCTTCTCTGACAGGATTGGCATGGGGAAGAATGGAATAGGCTAATTTTCTTCCCCCGTATTCGTTGTTAATTTCTTTAGCCATAAATAAGGTTCTTCCTTTTTTACCGCCAAAATAGGCCTCGTCAAGTTGTACCAGCTTTTCCAGGACCTCTTTGTTTTCCGGTAGATGATTTCTGAATTCCTCATACCAAAGCCTAATGGTTGGCTCTGACAATCGGGTTAAAGAAACTGCCTGCCTTACCGGTATTTGTGTTGTCCAACACCATAAGATAAGCCAAAAATGTTGCAGGGGTAATTTTGAGTTGGATAGCCAGGTATGAGACAGTAAAGAAAACCTGATTCGGCATTTCCGGCACCGGTATCTTCCTTGAGAAGCATAAACCTCATCTGTTTTACAGACAGGACAGTAAATGTTTTTGCCAAAAACAATCCTCCTTAAATATTTTCTAATTTGGGCTTCCGATGGTATTTGATTAAATTGATACATGCTTACCATTTTAATAAACATGTGCCAACAAGTTTAGAGAGCCCTTAAATTCCTTGTTGACAAGGGATAGAGTGTGCTTTAAAATGGCCCAATCAGTCGAATAAAATGGTAACGGACCGATAGTGTCCGTATCTTTGGCGTCGCCAAAAGAGAAAAATTTTGGCGATATTTTTTGAACATTTTTAAAAAAGAGCCCTAAATTTTTGAAATAATGAAAGCAAAAATCAGTGAACGCGTTAACTGGGGAAAAACCTACCGCATTCTGCCGCCTTTTGATTTAACGCAAGTCCAAAAAGAATCTTGGGAATGGTTTAAAAAAGAAGGCTTGGGGAACGCCCTTAAAGAAATTTCTCCGGTGGAAGATTTTACGGGCAAAAACTGGCAACTTGATTTTTTGGACTATTCTCTAGGGACTCCGGTCAGAAGTATTGAAGAAGCGCAAGGAAAAGGTCTTTCCTATGAGCGTTCTTTAAAAGTTAAAGTTCGTCTGACCAATAAACAAATCGGCAAAGCGGTCGAACAGGAAGTCTTTTTGGGTGACTTGCCGGAAATAACTCCCCGGGCGACCTTTATTATTAACGGTGTCGAAAGATGCGTTATTAATCAGATTGTCAGAGCGCCGGGAGTTTATTTCTCCGGCGAAGTTGACCCGAATACCGGCCGCATGCTTTATATGGCGGAAGTGAGACCGGTCAAAGGTTCCTGGCTGGAATTTTTTGTCGGCAGAAATGATTCCATTTCCGTCCGGATTGACCGGAGGAGAAAGTTTCCGACCACGGTCTTATTGCGCGCTTTCGGCTTTTCCACCGACGAAGAAATTATTTCCGCTTTCGGCTCTTTGGACGAAAAAGGCCGCGCGATTATCGAAAAAACCCTCAAATACGATCCGACCAAGACCAAAGAAGAAGCCCTGATTGAAATTTATAAAAAACTGCGGCCGGGGGAACCGGCGATTTTGGAAAACGCCCAGGAATTTTTCAACAGTCTTTTCTTAAACAACCGCCGGTACGATTTAAGCAAAGTCGGCCGTTACAAGATTAACAAAAGAATGGGTCTTTCTTTTGCCAACGACTCGGAACACTGGATTCTCAATAGGATTGACTTAACTACGATTATTTCTTACCTCGTTAATCTGCAAAACGGGAAGGGAGAGGTTGACGATATTGATCATTTGGCCAACCGGCGGGTCCGTCGGGTGGGAGAACTGGTTTTGCAGACGGCGGTGCGGATTGGTTTACTGAGGCTGGAAAGAATGGTTAAAGAAAGAATGGCCCTGATAAACACCGAAGAAAAAGTTCAACCCAGTGCTTTAATTAACGCCCGGCCGCTTATTTCCTCGATTAACGAATTTTATCGCCAAGGGCAGCTTTCGCAGATTTTAGACCAGACCAATCCGCTTTCCGAACTGGATAATTTAAGGAGACTTTCGGTGATGGGACAGGGAGGCATTACACGCGAAAGAGCTTCTTTTTCTATCCGGGACATTAATTCATCGCAATATAGCCGAATTTGTCCGGTCCGTTCACCTGAAGGACCAAATATCGGTTTAGTGACTTACCTTTCTTTATATGCCCGGGTTAACGAATACGGCTTTTTGGAAGCTCCCTACCGGAAATTGGAAAAGGTTAAGGTAGACGGTAAAACCAAAGTTAAAGTCACCGACGAAATTGTATATTTACAGTCGGACGAGGAAAAAGATTTATATATTACTCACGCCGGGATAAAAGTAGACCGTTTCGGCTATATCGAGGACGAATTGGTGCCGGTCCGTTACAAAGGCGAGTTTTTGGAAGTGACCGTCGACAAGGCCAACTTAATCGATGTTTGTCCGCAGCAGATTGTGGGTGCCTCGGCTTCGTTGATTCCCTTTATCGCCAACGACGAACCGAATCGGGCCTTAATGGGTACCCATATGCAAACTCAGGCGGTGCCGCTTTTAAAACCGGAAGCCCCGATTGTCGGTACAGGTATGGAAAAGGAAATTGCCAAAGCCATGGGAATGGTCATCCGGGCCAAAAATAAAGGGAAGGTAATTTATGTTGACGGCGAAAAATTAATTATTAAAACGGAAAAGAAAAACAAGGAAAAGATGGTCGAGGATTTTTACAAAAAAGAAGGCGATCTGGAAACTTACAAAATCGTCAAATTCCAACGCACCAATCCGGTAGGCACCTGTTACTCACAAAAACCTTTGGTAAAAATTGGCGAGGAAATCAAGGCCGGCCAGATAATTATTGACGGTCCTTCCTGTGAACATGGCGAACTGGCTTTGGGCCAGAATTTGCTGATTGCCTATTGTCAGTACGAAGGCTTGGGTTTTGAAGACGCAATTGTCGTTTCCGACCGGCTGGTGAAAGAGGATTTGTTTACTTCAATTTCGATTGAGGAACATGAAGCGCAGGTGGTGGATACCAAATTAGGACCGGAAGAACTGACTCGGGATATTCCCAATGTCAGCGAGCAGGATTTGGCCAATTTGGCTGAGGACGGCATCATTGTCGTTGGCGCGGAGGTTGGGCCGAACGATATTCTAGTTGGTAAGATTGCTCCCAAAGGAGAGACGGAACTTTCTGCCGAAGAGAGACTTCTGCGGGCGATTTTTGGCGAAAAAGCGAGGGAGGTCCGGGATACTTCCCTAAGAATGCCGCATGGTGAGAGGGGAACGGTCGTGGGGGTGCAAATTTTGGATCGGGAGAAGAACGACGAACTTGACCCCGGGGTTAATAAAGTGGTTAAAGTTAAAGTGGCCCAGATAAGAAAAATTGCGGAAGGGGACAAATTGGCGGGCCGGCACGGCAATAAAGGGGTAATTTCCAAGGTCGTTTCCGTTGAGGATATGCCGCATTTGGAAGACGGCACCCCGGTCGATATTATTATTTCCCCGCTTTCGGTTCTGGCCAGAATGAATTTGGGCCAGCTTTTGGAAGCGCATTTGGGTTGGGCGGCCCAAAAATTAGGTTATCGTGTTGCAGTTCCGGTTTTTGAAGAATTTTCCGAAGCCAGAATGGAAGAAGAGATGAAAAAAGCCAATATCCCGATTAACGGCAAGGTCAAACTTTACGACGGCAAGACAGGGGACCTGATGGACGGGGAAGTGACGGTCGGTATTGCTTATTTAATGAAGCTGATCCACATGGTTGAGGACAAAACTCACGCTCGCTCCACCGGACCTTACTCTTTGGTGACGCAACAACCTTTAGGAGGTAAAGCGCAAATGGGTGGTCAGCGGTTGGGAGAAATGGAAGTTTGGGCCTTAGAAGCGCATCAGGCGGCGCATGTTCTTCAGGAAATGCTGACCATTAAGTCCGACGATGTTATCGGCCGGGCAAAAGCATTTGAAGCGATTGTTAAGGGAACCGATATTCCCGAAGCCTCCGTTCCCGAGTCGTTCAATGTTTTGGTGAATGAACTTAAGGCGCTGGGCTTAGATATTATTCCTCAAGGAGTGGTGGAAAAATCAGTGGAAGAAACGGCGCTTGAAGAAGAAAGAAAGACAGAAAAAGAAGCCGAAGCTTTGGCGGAAGCGGCCGGTGCGACCTTACAATTTGATAAAGAAAATAAAAAAATTATGTCGGAAAAGGAAAATATTGGAAACATTGGGGAAGGAAAAGAATGATAAAAGGAATTACTGATTTTAAATCACTTTCCATTAAAGTTGCTTCACCGGAGGAAATTCATAGTTGGTCTCACGGAGAAGTAACTAAACCGGAAACAATTAATTACCGAACATTAAAGCCGGAAAAGGACGGTCTTTTCTGTGAGAGAATTTTTGGTCCGACCAAAGACTGGGAATGTTATTGCGGTAAATATAAGAGAATTCGTTACCGCGGCATTATTTGCGATAAATGCGGCGTCGAAGTCACTTTATCGAGAGTGCGCCGAGAGAGAATGGGTCATATTGATTTGGCTTCTCCGGTGGCTCATGTTTGGTACTTTAGGGGTTCGCCTTCCCGGATTTCCTTGCTTTTGGATATTCCGGCCAAGAGCTTGGAAGCAGTTGTTTATTTTGCCCAATATCTAGTGGTAGAAGTGGAAGAAGAAAAAAGGAAAAAAGCGATTGAATCTTTGGCTGAGAATTATCAGAAAAGAGAAAAGGAAACGGAAAAAGAGATCTTGGAAAAAAAGGACGAGTTGGAGGATGAGTTTAAGAAAAACAAAAGCGAACTTTCGGAAAAAATTAAAAACAAAGAAGCTTTGGCGATGGCAGAAAAAGAGTTGGAATTGACCAAAAAACAAAAAGAAAAATGGCTTAACGATCGTTGGCAGACAGAGCTTAATCAACTGAAAGAAGAGCTATTGATTCTGACGGAAAGAGTCCGCGGCCTGAAAAGACTTTCCACCATTTCCGAGGAAGATTATTTCCGCCTTAAGGATGTCGGGGCGACCAGCTTTTTTAGGGTAGCCATGGGGGCGGAAAGTGTTCTTGCCGCCTTAAAACAAATTGACCTGAAAAAATTGGCCAAAGAGCTTAAAGAAGAAAGCCAAAAGTCTTCCGGGCAGCACTATATTAAAGCCGTTAAAAGGTTAAGACTGGTGGAAGGAATGCTGCGGTCCGACCAGGAACCGTCCTGGCTGGTGATGACGGTGTTGCCGGTAATTCCGCCCGATCTTCGGCCGATGGTCCAGTTAACCGGCGGTCGTTTTGCTACCAGCGATTTAAATGATCTCTATCGTCGGGTAATTAACCGCAATAACCGGTTGCGTCATTTGATGGATTTAGGGGCTCCAGAAATAATTCTCAGGAACGAAAAAAGAATGTTGCAGGAGGCGGTTGACTCTTTGATTGATTCCACCAAAAGCGTCCGGGAGAAGAGAAACAGAAAAACCCCGGCTTTGCGTTCTTTGTCTGATATGCTGAGGGGGAAACAAGGACGATTCAGACAAAATTTACTGGGTAAGAGAGTGGATTATTCCGGCCGTTCAGTAATTGTGGTCGGTCCGGAATTAAAGCTAAATCAGTGCGGTTTACCCAAAGAGATGGCCTTGGAAATGTTTAAGCCGTTTGTTTTAAGGGAAATGATTGTTCGTGGTACGGCTCCCAATGTCAGAAGCGCGAAAAATATCCTGGAGAGAAGACCGCCGGAGGTTTTTGATATTTTGGAAGAGATTACCAAGAACCATCCGGTTTTATTAAATCGGGCGCCGACTTTACACAAGTTAGGCATTCAGGCTTTTTATCCAATTTTAATTGAGGGTAGTGCGATTCGGATTCATCCTTGTGTTTGCCAGGGATTTAATGCCGATTTCGACGGCGACCAGATGGCGGTTCATGTACCGCTTTCGCAAAAAGCTCGAGAAGAAGCGATTGCTTTAATGATGCCGGACGATAATATGTTGCGTCCGGCTGACGGCACGCCCATCAATACGCCCGACCGGAAGGAAATTGCTTTGGGTATTTATTACCTGACTTCATTTGATATTACTTTGTCTTTGGTGGAAGGGAAAGTTTATTCCCCAAAAGAAGCCATACTGGCTTACCAGTGCAAAAAAATTGGTTTAAGACAACCGATTAAAGTACAGATTTCCGGTCATGAAGTGGCGGAAACTTCGGTGGGTCGTTTACTCTTTAATGAAGCTTTGCCGGAAAGTTTGCGTTTTGTTAATATTCCGGTTCAACAAGGAACCATTAAACAACTCTTTACCAAAGCCCTAAAGCAGTGTGAACACAGTGAAGTTTTGACTTTAACTGATAGTCTTAAGGATTTGGGCTTTTTTGCCGGCACCGTTTCCGGAATTTCTCTTTCCGTCCGGGATTGCCAGATTAGTCCGGATAAAGAGGCGATTATTGGGGCTGCCGATAAAAAAGTGGCGGAAGTAGAGGAAACTTACCGCCAGGGCTTGATTACCTTGGAAGAACAAAAAAGACTGGTGCGGGGTATTTGGATAGAAACGACTGAAGAACTGGCTGAGAAAACCTGGCAGATTATTGACCCGGCCAATCCGGTTAAATTAATTATCGACGCGAAGGTTGGCCGTGTTTCCAAGGATACGATTAAACAAATTTCCGCCATGAGAGGACTGGTGGTCGATCCGATGGGGAAAATTGTTGATCTGCCGACCAAGAGTAATTTCAGACAAGGGCTTTCGGTTTTTGAATACGTAACGACTGCCAGGGGTTCCCGTAAGGGTTTGACCGATTCGGCTCTTAAAACTTCTGACGCCGGTTATTTAACCAGAAAACTGGTGGATGTTTCCCACGAAGCAATTGTTAGGGAGGAAGACTGCGGTACTAAGGAAGGCATTGAAATTTCCAAAGAAGGGACGCGGGCTAAGGCTTTTGGTGCTAGAATTTTAGGCCGTTTCTTGGCGGAGCCGGTAGTTGATCCAAAAACCAAGAAGGTTCTTTTCAAGAGAAATGAAGAATTGGATGAACAGAAAGTAAAAGAGATTGAAGAGAGTGAAGTTCAAAGCGTGACCGTGCGTTCCCCACTAACTTGCCAAGCCCGTCATGGAATTTGTGTTAAATGTTATGGTTGGAATTTTGCTAACCGCAAAGTAGTCGATATTGGCGTGCCGGTGGGAGTTTTAGCGGCCCAGTCGATTGGAGAACCCGGAACACAGTTAACCTTGCAAACCAAACATAAAGCCGGAGTGGTTGGTTTGGATGTCACTCAAGGCTTACCAAGAGTCACCGAACTTTTTGAAATCAGAATGCCCAAAAATGTCTCTCCTTTAGCCGAGATTTCCGGGAAAGTGGAGGTGACCAGTGAAGACCAAGGGTATCGAATTGTGATTACCGAAAAGAAAAAAGGCGGGGAGAAGAGAGAGTACTTAATTCCCTTAACAAGTACGCTTCAAGTGGAAGACGGCGGTGAAATTGCGGCTGGGGCGCAACTCTCTTCCGGAGCTTTGGACGTCAGAAATGTTTTGCAAATTAGAGGGTTAAGGGAAGCGCAGAGTTATTTGGTTGATGAAATTCAAGCAGTATATGATTCACAAGGGATTCCCATTAACGATCGTCATTTTGAAACGGTCGTCAGAATGATGAGCGAAAATGTCAGAATAAAAAATCCGGGTAGCACCGTCTTTTTGCCGGGCGATTTGGTAAATAAACAACGGTTGGAAGAGGAAAATAAACTGGTAAAGAAAGAAAAAGGCACGCCGGCAATAGCGGAACAGATTATTTTGGGCATTACCAGGGCAGCCTTATTTACCGAATCCTGGCTTTCGGCCGCTTCCTTCCAGGAAACCAGTAATGTTTTGGCTGATGCGGCCATCATGGGTAAAGAAGACAAACTTTTAGGCTTGAAAGAAAATGTTATTATCGGCCGCTTAATCCCCGTTAACAAGGAAAGGGCCATGATTAAGCCTTGAAGCTGGGGTTAGATTTTGTTAAAATAGCCACTGATGCCAACCATTTCGCAATTAGTTCGTAAAGGTAGAAAAAAACTGGCCAAAAAAATAAAAGCCACGGCGTTGCGGCGTTCCTTTAATGCCAGAACCCGTCGGATGAACGATTCCTTAAATCCGCAAAAGCGGGGGGTGGTAACTTTAGTAAAGACTCTAACACCGAAGAAACCAAATTCCGCCTTGCGCAAAGTCGCTCGGGTCAGACTTTCCAATAAACAGGAAGTAACCGCCTATATTCCGGGTATCGGTCACGACCTTTCCGAACATGCCATTATTATGATTAGAGGCGGCCGGGTTAAAGATTTGCCGGGAGTTAAATACCATATTATCCGCGGAAAATTTGACACTTCCGGCGTAGTCGGCAGAAAAAGCAGTCGTTCAAAATACGGAGCAAAGGCTGAAGGCGGTAAAGTTTTCGCTAAACCGGCGGCGGCTCCTACCGCTTAATATTGTTGTTAAAATTTAATCTTTGATTTTTTAAAATGCCAAGATCAGGACAAGTTAAAAAAAGAGAGAGCCTACCAGACGCAATTTTTGGGGATAATTTGGTGGGGAAAATGATTAACCGGGCTATGCGCAACGGTAAAAAATCAGCGGCGGAAAAGCAGGTTTACCATGCTTTGACAATTATCAAAACAAAGTTAAATCAAGATCCTCTTTTAGCTTTTCACCAAGCGATTGAAAATGTTAAGCCGCCAATGGAAGTCCGTTCCCGACGGGTCGGCGGAGCTGCTTATCAAATACCGACTCCAGTTAGAGGAGACCGCAAAGAATCACTGGCTATTCGCTGGATAATTATTTCTGCGCTTAAACGGCCGAGTAAAGAATTCCATTCTTTTGCCGAAAAATTGGCGGCCGAACTTCTTGATGCATATAACAATGTTGGCGGAGCGGTTAAGAAAAAAGAAGATACTCTCCGTATGGCAGAAGCGAATAAGGCGTTCGCACACTTCCGCTGGTAGAGCCTTATGAAGCCCTGTTAACCGCTCCGTGAGCCGTGTTCGAATAGAACAAAAAGGCGAACGGTAAGGTTATGTAGGGCAAACAAAGCCTTCAGTCATTTTAGATGGTAGTTTCACCTTTTTACGACTGTCACGACAAGGTGCTTTTAAGCAGGGAAAAAGCATGGCCGACTTCTTTATTTTCCAAAATGACGGTGAATTCGGAGAAAGTAGAAACTACTTCAACAACATTGATTCCTTCCCAAGCAAGATATTTAAGAATTGTGTAGTAAACACCAGGGGTAAGAACTGTTTTGCCCGGCAAGCGGATAGTAATGGAAGAGAGATTGTCAAATTGAGAAATAACCTTTCCTTTCCCTAGAATTTCCTCAATTCTTTCTTTTAACTCTTTGCTGATAATAATGGTAGTTTCAAAAACTCCTTGAGTAATAGTCAGAAAATATTTTTTAGTTTCTTCGGCCTCTTTGATGATTTTTTTGTGTTTTTCTATAGAAAAATCCGAGTTGAGCACAGTAAACTCAGCCAAATTAGATCTGGCAATAAGATCATGGCTTTTTCCCAATACATCTTTAATTCGGGAAGCTGACCGAAGTGTTTTCGGCAGTCTTTTTAGAGCCATGAGAATTGCCCCTTCTTTTACTTCTTTAAAAGTCAGCTCTCTAACCTCTGGAAGAATCAAACGAGCCAATGAGGATAAATTTATAAGCTCTTGTGAGAAAGCTTCTTCAATAAAGGGTCTTTTTTTAAGAATTTGTTCAACAGCGGAAGGAACCGTGATCATGTTAATAATTTAACAAATTGTATTGAAAATGTCAAGATACTTTAAAAATTTGACATTAAGTTAAGGGCAGGTAAAATCATTGGTAGCTATTAATTTAGTTTTTAATAAATTTTATGTCAAAAAAAGTTGCCGTTTGCCCAATTTGCGATGCCCAAGTTAGTCTTGCTCAAGATGTAGAGGAATCAGAGATAATTACCTGCTCTGATTGTCGTTCCCGATTAGTGGTGGAAAAGGTCAAAGGCAGTAAAGTTAGTCTTAGTAAAGCTCCTGAGGTGGAGGAGGATTGGGGGGAATAAACCATGAAGCCGACTATCGGTATTTTTCATTCGACTATTCGTGCTGACGAAAAGCTGATTATTGAAGCGGCGGGGGAAAGAGGCGTTAAAGTCAAATTGATTGACATCAGGGAGGAAATATTCGACCCGAAAAATTACAAAGTTGATTTCGACATTGCCTTGGAAAGGTCTGTTTCTACGGTTAAAGGAATGTATGCCACAGATTTTTTAGAATCACTGAGGGTAAAGGTAGTAAATTCGTCTGCAGTTGCCAGAGTTTGTGAAGATAAATTTTTAACCTCCCTTTCCCTGCTTAAATCAGAAGTTCCTACTTTGAAGTTTGCAGTGGCCTTCAATTTTGCACAGGCCGCTTTAGCGGTTAAACATTTAGGAGGTTTTCCTATTGTTGTCAAGCCTCCCCTGGGTTCTTGGGGTAGACTTTTAGCTAAAGTTAATGACCTTGATAGCCTAGAAACAATTATTGAGCACAAAGAGGTTTTAGGATCACCCCAACAAAAAGTTTTTTATCTTCAGGAGTATATCGAAAAGCCCGGCCGCGATATCCGCTCTTTCGTTATAAGAGGAGAGACTGTTTGCGCTATTTATCGAAATTCTTCTCATTGGATTACCAATACCGCTTTGGGAGGAGAAGCGACAAATTGTCCGGTCACGAGTGAACTGGCTGAAATTTCCAGAAAGGCGTCAGAAGCAGTTGGGGGCGGAATATTAGCGATTGATATTATCGAAACAAAAGATGGACTGAAGGTGAACGAGATAAATCATACCATGGAGTTTAAAAATTCTGAAGCTCCTACCGGTGTCAGCATTTCCGGGACAATTGTTAATTATTGTTTGCAACAACTTAAGAAAATGTGATTGAAGTTTCAATTTTAGGAGGATCAGGTTACGCTGGAGGCGAATTACTCCGTCTTTTATTGTTCCACCCAGAAGTCAAAGTTAAACAAATAACCAGTCAGCGTTTTTCAGGACAACCTGTCAGTTTAATCCATCCGAATCTAAGAAGTGTTTGCGATCTTGTTTTTTGTCAAGCAGAAGAGTTAAAGCCTTGTGATTTGCTTTTTGTGGCCTTGCCGAACGGAGAATCAATGAAGTATATGGCCAAATTAAAAAAGCTATCTGCTAAAATTATTGATTTGGGTGCTGATTTCAGATTAAACGATCCTCGGGTGTGGAAAAGTTATTATCATACTCCTCATCTCTTGCCAAAACTTATGGGTAAGTTTACTTACGGTATTCCAGAAATTTATAAAGAGCAGATAAAGAAGGCTGATTTAGTTGCCGGACCAGGATGTGAGGCAATTGTTTCTATTTTAAGTCTTTATCCATTTATTAAAAACGATTTGATTAGAAAAGATTTAATCATCATTGATGCAAAAATGGGTAGTTCTCAATCCGGCAATAAGGCGACTCCTTCTTCTCATCATCCGGAAAGAGCCGGAGCAGTTAGGTCTTACCAGCCGGTTGGTCACCGCCACGTCGCCGAGATAGAGCAAGTTCTTAATGAATTTGGCCAAGACGTTGTGGTAAATATCTCAGCAACGGCAATAGAAATGGTCAGAGGGATTTTAGTTACTATTCATACGTTCTTGAGGGATGATGTCTCTGAAAAAGAAATCTGGAAGGTCTTACGAAACGAGTATAAAGATAAACCTTTTATCAGAATTGTCAAAGAGGAACAAGGCCTATATCGTTTTCCTGAACCAAAAATACTGCAGGGAACTAATTTCTGCGACATTGGTTTTGAAAAAGAGATTCGCGGAAACCGTTTAGTTATCTTGGGCGCGATTGACAATTTGGTTAAAGGCACCGCGGGTAACGCGGTTCAGTGCATGAATTTAATGTTTGGTTTTAATGAGATATTATCATTGGAGTTTCCGGGCTTACACCCGATTTAAATTTATGTTGATAGTTAAAGTTGGTGGCGGAAAAAATATTAATTGGGATTATATTGCGGAAGATCTTGTCAATTTAATTAAAAAAGAGAAGGTTGTTCTTATTCATGGAGCAAGTAGTCGACGGGACGAGATTGCCAATTTGCTTAATCGTAGGACAAAGACGGTTGTTTCTCCTTCTGGTATCAGTAGTGTTTACACGGACAGTGAAGCCTTGGAAGTCTTTTTAATGGTTTACGCAGGGTTAGTTAATAAACAAATTGTCGCTAATCTGCGTCAATATGGTCTTAATGCGGTTGGGCTTTCGGGGGTGGATGGAGGACTTTGGCAGGCAAAAGCAAAAAAGGAAATTTTTATTAAAGAGGGTAAGAAAGTCAAACTGTTAAAGAATAATCTAACCGGGAAGGTAAAAGAAATTAATATTGGTCTAATAAATCTTCTCTTGGATAACAATTATTTACCAGTTATTTGTCCTCCGGCAATAAGTTACGAGAACGAGATTGTTAATACTGATAATGATTGGGCAACAGCCGTTATGGCGGGTTCATTAAAAGCTGAGGAAATTGCAGTTCTTTTTGAAGCTCCGGGATTGTTGAGGAATGTTTCAGATAAGAAGACGCTGATTGAAAGAATTGACAAAAATAGGCTAGAAGAATATTTGGCCTATGCCAATGGCAGAATGAAAAAGAAAGTTTTGGGTGCGAAAAAAGCCTTTGATCTTGGAGTAAAGAAAATTTATTGGGGCGATGGCCGGATAAAAAATCCGATTTCGTCTGCCTTGGCAGGGAAAGGAACAGTGATACTTTAAAATGAAAGATTTTCAATTTTTGCAGCAAAAATATTTGGTTAATACTTACCCAAACCGTCAATTGGTATTAACAAAAGGCGAGGGAATGTATCTTTATGATGAGAATGGAAAAAAGTATCTTGATATGATGAGCAATTATGGAGTAGATATTTTCGGTTACAACCACTCGTTTTTACTGGAAAAACTGACCGGACAACTAAAAAAACTTTCTACACTTCATTGCAGTTTTAACAATGACACTCGCGCTTTGGCAGCTGAAGCTTTGGTGAAAAGATGTGGGGGCGGTTTAGTTCAGGTGTATCTTTCCAACTCAGGAACAGAAGCAATTGAAGCCGCTTTAAAATTTACAGTTTTAGCAACAGGTAAAAAGAAATTTATTGCTTGCCGCAATGCATATCATGGCAAGACACTGGGATCTTTGTCAGCAACTTCAGAAGAAAAATATCGAGCACCTTTTGAGCCGTTGCTCTGGAATTTTAATCATGTTTCTTATGGTGATTCTCAAGAACTAGAAAAAGCGGTTGATGAGAAAGTAGCGGCCTTTATTGTCGAACCGATTCAGGGCGAAGGGGGAATAGTTTTACCCGATAAAAATTATCTGACAAAGGTGAGGAAGATTTGTGATCGAACAGGGATTTTACTCGTACTGGATGAGATTCAAACGGGAGTGGGTCGGACTGGATACTTTTTGGCTTCTCAAAAAGAAAAAATTAACTATGACATTGTTTGTTTGGGAAAAGGATTGGCTGGTGGAATACCGATAGGGGCAACTTTAGTTTCTCAGAAGGTGGCAGGAAAAATTCCCAAACTGATTCACAGTTCCACTCTTGGCGGCAATCCTCTTGCTTGTGCTGGAATACTGGCGGTTTTGGAGTTGCTGAATGAAAAAATGCTTAAAAGAGTGAGAGAACTTGGTGATTCTTTCCTTGAGCAGTTGAGAGAAATCAGATCTCCTTTAGTCAAAGAAGTACGCGGCAGGGGCCTAATGATCGGTCTTGAAATTAGAGACAGGAGGAATGAAATTTTAAAACAGCTTCAGACAAACAAGATTCTGGCCATACCTGCGGGAGAAAATGTTGTTCGTTTCTTGCCTTCTTACATTATTGAAAGTGAGCATCTGGATTTTGTTATTGATAATTTAAAGAAAATTTTAAGGTCTTAGATGTGCCGTTTTTTAATCGCTAAATTTGAAAGTCCGACAAATTCGGGAAAAATTTTGAAAGAATTTTCTTTGATGGCCAAAAACAGCCAGGCTTTTGACGGTGATTGGCAAGGTGACGGTTGGGGAGTTTCTTGGATTGACGAAATAGGCAGCTGGCAAACCAGAAAATCTCTTTTACCAATATGGGAAGGAGAAAAATTGTTTGCCAGCTTTCCCAAAACTTCTTTTCTCGCAGTTCATGCGAGAAGCGCTTCTTTTCCCGACCAAAAAGACATCATTGAATATAATCAACCTTTTGTGGAAGAACCCTATCTCTTTGTCTTTAACGGACTTTTAAAAAAAGTTGCTCTTTCTTCTTTGCCGGGAAGAATAGGTAGCCAGAAAATCTGGTTCTTGTTGAAGAAATTGTTGAAAAGGTTAGAACCCAAAGAGGCGCTTTTGAAAATTAAAACAGTTTTATTAGAAAATACTGAAAATATACAGGCTCTCAATATTGGTCTTTGTGATAAGGGGAAAATTTATTCTTTATGTTATTTTTCTAAGTACCCTGATTATTACCAATTAAGACATTTTCAAAACTCAGACGTAAAAATAGTTTGCTCAGGGGAATTAAGAGGATATGGCGAGTTTAAACCTTTAATTGTAAACGAAGTCTCGGAAATATAATTTTGGAAACGAGACACTCACAGGGTAGCCGACGCCAACGAAACTTTTGTTCACTTCAGGTAGTAATTTTCCTCTTTTCTTTTTCTTACCTTTCTTTTGTGTTACTCTTAATCTAAGGAAAGGGCGCCTTTGTTAAAACTTCGGCGACCCAAAAGGAGGTGAGAAAAATGTTTAAAGTCCAAAAAAAAGATGGCCGGCTGGAAGATTTTGACCGCAACCATGTTTTTCAGAGTGTGGTCAAAGCGGGCGGGACAAATGAAGAGGCGGAAAAAATAACCGCGGAAGTAGAAGCTTGGCTGCCGGGAGCAGTTGTTGCCGGAGTAATTCCTACTCCAGCTATCCGTGAGAAAGTTCTGGAACTTTTAAGACCGCTTAATCCGGTGGTTGCCGGAGATTTTGAAGTTTACAAGAAGCAAGTTTGAGTGATTTTTAGGAAGGTTTAGCGGAAAATATGAAGATCTTAATAACCGGTGGAGCGGGATTTATTGGATCCAATTTAACCAAAAAATTACTTGATTTAAAGAATGAAGTAATTTGTGTTGATAATTTTGATCCTTATTATGATCCTCGGGTAAAAAAAGAAAATATTAAACCATTTTTAATGCTTCGCAATTATCACTTTTATCACGAAGATATCTTAAATGTTGAAGGATTAAAGAAAATTTTTGACAAAGAAAAGCCGGAAAAAATTTGTCACTTGGCGGCCAAGGCCGGAGTCAGACCCAGTATTGAAAATTCCCAAATCTACCAAAAGGTAAATGTGGAAGGAACTCTTAATCTTTTGGAATTGGCCAAAGAATTTAAAATTAAAAATTTTGTTTTTGCTTCTTCTTCTTCAGTCTATGGCGAAAGAAATAAGGTTCCTTTTTGCGAGGACGACAATACCGATTTTCCTTTAAGCCCCTATGCCGCCACCAAAAAAGCCGGAGAGGTTCTTCTTTGGACTTATCATCATTTATACAATCTGAATTGTACAGTGTTGAGATTTTTTTCGGTTTATGGTCCTTCCGGGCGGCCAGATATGGCGCCGTATTTATTTACTGACGCAATTTATAGAGGTAGGCCAATAAAAAAATTTGGAGATGGAGAAAGTAAAAGGGATTACACTTTTATTGACGATATTGTGGCGGGGATTGTTTCCGCTCTTGACCGGAACTTACCTTATGAAATTATAAACTTAGGCAACAACCACCCGATTTCCTTAAACGAATTTATTCAGGTTATTGAGCGAGCTTTAGAAAAAAAAGCCATTATTAAAAAATTACCTTCTCAGCCCGGAGATACGAGAGTTACTTGTGCCGATATTACCAAGGCGAAAAAAATATTAAAATATTCCCCCAAAACATCGATTACCGAAGGGATAAAAAAATTTGTTTCCTGGTATTTGGAAAAAACTATTTCTTAATTATTTTGTTTCCAGTTGCTTTAAGGCAGGATTTTTGATTTTACACACTCATCGAGTGTGATAGGTAGACACCTTGGGAAATTGTTAGCTCCACAAAGAGAAACCTCACGGAGTAAAATTGAACCTTGACAAAAAAATAGAAGTTGTGGAGTCTCTTTTCTTGTCAAATTTTCAAGAGCTTCTTGACAAATCCGACATCATGATGTATACATAAATTATGTTGAGGACTCAAATATATTTACCGGAAAAACAGGTAAGAGTGTTAAAAACAATAGCGGTAGAAGAAAATATTTCCCTATCCGAAACTATAAGAAGATTGGTTGAAGAGAGATTGATGAACAAACTAGTGAAAACACCAGAAAGCAAAGATGTCGGGGGCTGGCTTCTTTCTTTAGCCGCAAAAGCAAAAAAACTCAAAATTAAAGGCCCTAAAGATTTAGCCTCTAATCTTGATAAATATCTTTATGGCGATGGCAAATAACAGAATTTTTGTTGACGCAAACTTTTTTGTGGCCCTGTTTAATCCTCAAGATACCCTGCATAAAGAGGCGATTGCCAAAAGTCAAACAATTCGAAAAGAAAACCCTCTTCTTATTATTTCTAATTATATATTTCTTGAGATAGTGACTGTTTTGTCTCAAAGAGTAAATAGAAAAACTGCTATTACCTTAGGAAAACATCTTTTAGAAGATAAACAGGTGCAAATTGTTCATATAGATAAACATCTAAACAATTCCGCCTGGGAAATTTTCAAAGAAATTGAAAAGAAAAATGTAGGTTTTGTTGATTGTAGCAGTCTGGCCGTAATAGAGTTTGAGGAAATCGGTAAATTTTTGACTTTTGATCAAAAAGATTTTGCTGGTTTAGTAAAAAAATATCAGTTTAGTTTTTATTAATTGAGGTATTACCTCTTTTTCCCTTTTAAAAAAGGAATGATTATCAATCTTAATTTATAGAGTGTCTTCTTGTCTTTTATGCCGAGTTTTTTAAGTTGGTCTTCTAGAAACCATTCCTCAACTACCCAAGTTTCCACCCCTAACCCCTTAGCAATTTTAGCAACAATTGTTTTAGTTGGAGAAAGTCTTACCCAGTCAATAATGGTACTGAAAATGGAGTATTTCTAAACGAAGGATGGTACTGAACTTGTTTTAATTCTTTTACCAAAAGACAGTATCAATCTCTTTTCTAAAGAAACGCAAACCGTCACAATGGTGATTGTATGAAGATCAACATGGACGATTCGCGTTTAACTAATGTTACCCAACTTAAGGAATTTTTAAAAGCCTCCCAAGGAATGGCGGTATCTTTGGAGGAGGCAACCATTGAGGAAAAGTATTCCTTCATTGTGGGGTGTACCCCATATACTAAGAACATATTCTAAGAATTCGGAATAATATTTTTAATAATATTAAAATTAGATTATGTTTAAAAAAGTACCAATCCAAACCAAAGAGGAAATTCTTGCTAAGGTTAAGAATGGGGAAACAGTTATTACTGTTGCCAATCAATATGGCATCAGTCCTAAAACTATTTATGCCTGGTTGAGGAATTCTGTTAAACCTGATATTTCCATCCTTGAGGTCAACAGATTAAGACGGGAGAATGATGAGCTTAAAAGAATAATTGGTATTGTTACTCTAGAGCTGGAGAGAGGGAAAAAAAATAACCATAGTTAAAAACTCTAATAATAAAAGATTAATAGGAAAGTGTATGGGGATAAACACTAAAAATATATATAACCAAAACAAAAAGGAAGGAAAAGATTTACTGGTTAAAGACCAAATAGAAAATGTCTTTAAAACTCACCCTGCTTATGGCCACCGGAGACTGGCTCTTGAACTTAAAATGAATAAAAAGAAGATAAGAAGGATAATGAAAAAATATCATTTAAAACCACCTAGACTTTGGTATCAAAAGAAATACTTGACCAAACCAAACTTTAAATACCAAAATGAATTTAACAATTTAATAAAAGAAATAAAGTTCCCAAAAGAAAATGAAATTTGGGCATCTGATTTAACTTACATTAAATTTAAAGATATGTTCATTTATTTATCAGCCGTTTGTGATATCTCGAATAATGAAGTTGTTTCCTGTAATTTAGGCAACAGACATGATTCAGTCTTAGTTTTAAAAACAATTAAAGAAGCAATAAAGAAATATAACCAGTTGCCTAAATATTTCCATTTTGACAGAGGGACAGAAAACCTAAATGAAAATTGCATTAATTTCTTTAAAGACAATAATATTCAAGGGTCTTGCCTAGATAAGGTGTAAATTTCTCCTTCTAAAACGAATCAGCTTTCTGATTTGCTTAAGTATATCAGTTCGGTGGTTAAATCGCCATTCTGATTCCAAGAGATTTGTTCCAAATAGCGG
>Ga0210051_1001276_pt1 | contig 25322 bp, 22 predicted proteins | sample CryGey092014_all_FD_185464 | JGI IMG/M metagenome (GOLD analysis project Ga0210051, IMG submission 185464) | Groundwater microbial communities from aquifer - Crystal Geyser CG23_combo_of_CG06-09_8/20/14_all (SPAdes) (version 2) | ecosystem: Environmental > Aquatic > Deep subsurface > Groundwater...
AGAATGAGAACCTTCATTTTAAACTCCTTTTGAAAATAGCGGGTAAAAAGGGGTCGAGGATTCAAGTGAAATGCTGAAACACAAGCAAAATCTCCAGAGAAAAACCCTTGAACCCTCGACCCCTTATATTTTTAGCCCTTCACTTGACCCCTGGAATCCTTGACCCCTTGACCCCTGATGCTTTCACCTATTCTTTAAGAACCGTTCCGGGTGCGACGCCGTATTTTTCTGCGAACGCCTCCCCATCCATTTCTTCATCCCCTTCCCTCTGTACCCTCTGCGCCTGGAGCGCCCCCCTTCCTGCCGCCACCTTGAAAGGCGCGGCGGAGACGACCTCTCCCGGCGGCCTGCCGGCAGGGTCGTTGAGAGGGGACGCCTTCCAGATCAGCGCCTTCTTCCCTTGCAGATAGGTAAAGGCCCCAGGGTAAGGATGTGTGACCGCTCGGATCAGGTTGTGAATTTCCTTGGCGCTCATACTCCAATCGATCCTCCCGTCTTCGGGCCGTCGGCCCCCGAAATAGGTCGCATCTTCTTCGTTCTGTTTGATGCGGGGAGCGCGTCCCTCACGGATGAGCGGCAGAAGTTCAGAGAGGAGCTCAGCCGAGGCTTTTGTGATCTTGTCAAAGAGATCCCGTGCGGTATCCTCAGGCCCGATTAAGATTTTCTTCTGTCCTACGATATCCCCCGCATCCGCCTTTGGGACCATATGGTGCAGGGTGACGCCGGTTTCGCTCTCGCCATGGATCAGCGCCCAGTTGACCGGGCATCGCCCCCTGTACTTTGGAAGATAGGAGCCGTGCATGTTCATGGATCCGAGGCGGGGGATCTTCAAAATCTCCCCAGGGAGCATGTTCCGATAATAAAAGGAGAAGATCACGTCCGGCTTGAGTGATTCGACCCATCGGATAAATGCTTGGGTCCTCACGTCAGAAGGGGTATGGACCGGGATGCGGTTCCTGCGGGCGAGGTCTGCTGCCGACCGGAACCAGATCTCTTCCCTTGGATCATCCTCGTGGGTGACCACGGCGATCACCTCGGTCCCCTCATTGATCAGGACCTCAAGGCATGCGTGGCCCACATTATGATAAGCAAAGACCAGGGCTCGCATCGGGCTATTTCCCATATCCATATATCTTCCGTATGACGAATCTCGGTCTCCTCCGCACCTCCTGGTAGATCCGGCCCACGTATTCCCCCATGATCCCGACGCTGAACATCAGGATGCCGATCAGGAAAAAGAGGATGTCGAAAAGGGTGAAAAGTCCTTCAGCCTCCGGGCCTACGATGATTCTCCGGACCGCCAGAAAGATGCCGAAGGCCACGCTCAGCATGGCAATAATAAATCCGAGAAAGGTGAATATCTGGAGCGGAACAACCGAGAATCCGGTCATGAGATCAAAATTCAGGCGGATGAGTTTGTAGAGGGTGTACTTGGATTCTCCGGTAAGCCGTTCCTCATGCCCCACCTCGACTTCCGTGGGATTGGAGGCGAAGGAATGCGCCAGGGCCGGGATGAAGGTGGTCGTCTCATGACACTTGTTGATGTTCTCGATGATCCGCCTGTGATAGGCCCGGAGCATGCAGCCGTAATCCTTGAGCTCGATGCCGGTGATCCGGCTCGTGATCTTGTTGACGGCCCAGGAAGGAATCTTTCTGAAAAGGGAATCCCGGCGCTGCTTCCGGTATCCTCCCACGGCGTCGAAACCGGCCTCGATGCTCTTGACCAGTTTCGGGATCTCTTCCGGAGGGTTCTGCAGGTCTGCGTCTATGGTGATGATGATCTCCCCGCGGCATTTCTCAAAGGCGGACATGATCGCCATGTGCTGGCCGAAGTTCCCGTTGAACTCGATGATCACCACCTCCCCGGGGCAGCGGTTCAGAAAATCCCTCAGAATGTCCATGGATCGGTCCACACTGCCGTCGTCCACAAAGATGATCTCAAAGGGCTTCCCTATGTTTTTAAGAACCGGATAGAGGCGCCCGAAGAGCCTCTCCAAGGTGGCTTCCTCGTTGTAGACCGGAACCACCACGGATAGGTAGGCGGCGGACGGATTCATCCCGGCAGGTTCCGGGTGCGCCTTGTGCTCTCGTATCTCCCGATCCATCTTCATGTCCTCCTCCTGTGCTGCCGGCAGACCTTCCTGACGGCGGCGATCACGTCCTCCTGATCCTTATCCGTCATCGCGGGATAAAGAGGCAAAGAGAGAATCCGGTCCGAGACATACTCGGCGTGCGGCAGGTCTCCCCGGCGGTAAGGAAAATGTTTCCGATAATAGTCGTGAAGGTGAACCGCGATGAAATGAATCCCTGTGCCGATCTTTTCCATCTTGAGCGCATCCATGAATCCGTCACGGTCCAGGGTCAGTTTTTCAGGCCGCACCAGTATGACATAGAGATGCCAGGCGTGAAGGTGAGGATAAGAGACCTCCTGGGGCAGTTCGATCTCATCCAGATCGGCGAAGGCCTGGTGGTATCGCTCCGCCATCTCCTTTCGCCTCCGGTTGAATGTCGGAATCCTTCTCAACTGGTGGATCCCCAATGCGGCCTGGATGTCCATGAGGTTGTATTTGAAACCGGGGGCCAGGACGTCGTAATGCGGCGTCCCCTTTTCATCGTAGCGTTTCCAGGCGTCTTTGGATATGCCGTGAAACTTGAGCATGCGGATGGTCTCGGCCAGGTCTTCGTGGTTTGTGGTGACCATCCCTCCCTCTCCGGTGGTCATATTCTTGATCGGGTGAAAGGAGAAGACCGTGAGCTCGCTTCCGGCGCCGATCCGCTTCCCTCGGTATTCCGTCCCTATTGCATGCGCGGCATCCTCGATGACCTTAAGATGGTGAGCGCCGGCAATCTCGTGGATCCGGTCCATATCGCAAGGCTGCCCTGCGAAGTGCACAGGAATGACGGCCTTGGTCCTGCCGGTGACCTTCTCTTTTATTTTTTCGGGGTCGATCTGCAGGGTCTGCGGGTTGATATCCGCAAAGACCGGCGTGGCCCCGTTGGCCACGATCATGTTCACGGTGGCCACGAAGGTCATCGGCGTCGTGATCACCTCGTCCCCGGGACCGATGCCCAGGGCCATCATGGAAAGATGCAGTCCGGCTGTGGCCGAAGAGAGCCCCACGGCATATCGGGCCCCCACGTATTCGGCGAAGTCCTTTTCGAATTGATGGGCCTTGGGCCCGGTGGTGATCCATCCGGATCGGAGTGAGTCGGAAACCTCCGCAATCTCCTCTTCGCCGATGGATGGGAGGGAAAAGGGGAGAAAGGTGAGCCGCCCGGGGGGCGATTGCTCTATATTTTTGGTCATAAATCCCCTTCAGCTTTGGGTAACAGACTGAATATATCAATCTCAAATCTCAAATTTGAAATCTCTTTATATCGGCGTCTGCTCCCCTTGATTATGGTTGGTGAGAAAAACCAGATCCCACTTCCATCCCTTGAGGGGGAGATCCGGTATATAGAGCTGTATGCTGACTTTTTCCAGGCGTTCTTTTTCACGTTCATAGATGGATCGGTTCATCAGGCAGTATACGGTTTTCCCCTGTTTGAGAAATGAGATTCCATCCTCGATCCTGTACTCGAAATCCTTGAGGGGGCGGTTTCGCTCCCGGTTGATGTAAAAGACGGCGCTGGGCGGGTGAAAGCCCACGCAGCCGAGATCGCTGTCACCGGCTTTTTCCGCCGCCATCCGGCAGAGCTTCTTGGATGAACGGCTTCGGGCGTCCAGTTCCGGATAGACCACGCCGGCAGAGAAGAACTCCATCGAGAAGGCGAGAACAAAAAAGGCCGTCAGCATCCTTGTTGCCTCGCTCCGTTTGATGAACCGGAACATCAAGGCCGACCAGATCGTGATGAAAAGGAGCGCTGTTAGCGTCTGCAATACGAGACCGGAGAGTTTTACCAGGACAAAAACCGTCCCTGCCGTTCCAACCAGAATCAGGAGGACAATCAGAAAGATTCCGCCGCCCCTCACCCAGCGCATCAAGCTGATGAATTTATTTTCATAAAAAATTTGATGAAGCGCCTCACCCACAAGGAGAGAGAGGGCCGGATAAAGAGGAAGAATATAGATGGAACGTTTGCTTTGCGACAGGCTGAAAAAGATCAGCATCGAAAGAAACCAGATCAGGAGAAAGATCCTCCCCGGATTTTTTTCCTTGTCTTTTTGAAACCAGTAGGACATGGTGGCCGGCAGGAGAATCGTCCATGGCATGAAGTGCAGGGGAAGTTTCACCAGGTAATAATAGAAAGGCTGCAGATGATCAAAGGCATGGAAGAACCTCTCTATGTTCTGCCGGAAAAAGAACTCGGTTCCGAAGGCCTTTCCCTCCAGAATGAACCATGGGGATGCGACCAGCAGGATCAGGAGCAAGCCCGTCAAAGGTTTCATGCGGGCGACGGCCTTGATATCCTTCTGAACGAGAAGATAGAGCCCGGCGACCATCACGGGAACCATGACTCCGAGCGGGCCTTTGGCCAGAACGGCCAGTCCCATTGCGAGGTAGGCGGCAAGGATGTTTCTTTGAGGAAGGATGCCGTGATAACATGAATAAAAAACAAACAGGGAGAAGGTCAGCAGAAGGCAGAGGATCATATCAATCTCCGCGGACCGGGCCTGCTCAAAGATCATATGGTTGCTGATGAAGATCAGGGCGCCCAGGAACGCGGCGCTGTGGCCGAAGATGATCCTTCCCAGGAGGAAGACCAGCAAGGCCGTCCCGATCCCCGCCAGGGCCGAGGGGGCCCGAGCCGAGAACTCATCCACCTTCCCCTGGAATGCGGAAAAGGCGGCGATGCTCCAGTAATAGAGCGGCGGCTTGACCAGGGCGGGTTTGTTGGTGATGGGCTCGCCGTTGTAGCTGAGATGAATCCAGTCCTTGCTTTTCAGCATCTCATAGGCGATGACCGCCCCCCTTGGTTCGTCCGGATCCCAGAGAGAGATCTTCCCAAGGTTATAGAAGAAAACAGACCCTGAGAGGGCAAGAATGAGGATGACGGATAACCAGTATTTAATCAGCCATTTGTCTGATGACATTAATTTCTTCCTGATGTTTTCACCCACTCTTTTAGAGAGAATTTAAAAAAATAAAACTAACATAAAACCCTTCATTCTGCAAGATTTTTCATGTTCAAGGCATTGACAGAAAGCCGTTCCTTCGGATAGAATCCTATAATTTTAGAAAAGGATCGGCATGCAGAAAAAAAGACCTTTTAAGCAAGGGGCAAGGATCTACAACCTCTTCCCGCTCCTTGCCGGCGTCATAGATCTATGGCCCGCCCATCTGCGCCGGGCCAGGGATATGGAGTTCAATTGGGTTTTTGTAAACCCGTTCCATTATCCGGGCTTTTCAGGAAGCCTCTATTCCATCAAGGATTACTACAAAATCAATCCCCTGCTTGTTTCCGAGCGATCGTCAAAAAGTCCGATGGATCAATTAAAGAAGACGGTGGAGGAGACGAAAAAACTGGGGCTGAATATGATCATGGATCTGGTCATCAACCATACGGCCGTGGACTCGCTTCTGGTTAAGCATCATCCGGCATGGTATCGCCGGAACCCTGATGGTACGGTGAAGAATCCTTCGGTATGGGAAGGGGACCGGTGTGTGGCGGTCTGGGGGGACCTGGCTGAAATCAACAACGAAAACTCTCCGGATCGGGAGAATCTTTGGAGATACTGGGAGGAGCTTGCGCTCTTTTACTGCGGGGTCGGGTTCAAAGGGTTTCGATGCGATGCGGCCTACCAGGTGACGGACGCTCTCTGGAAACGGCTGATCCATCGGGTCAAGGAATCCTATCCCGGCGCCCTTTTCTTCGCCGAGACCCTGGGCTGCGAGATTGAGGATGTGGTGAGGCTGGGGAAGGCCGGATTCGATTATACCTTTAACAGCTCCAAGTACTGGGATTTTGAGGAGCCGTGGTGCCTGAGCCAGTACCGGGAGAATTCATGCTGGACACCGTCCGTGAGTTTTGCCGAATCCCACGACACCCTGCGTCTCGCAGAGGAACTCCATGGGGATGAACAAGAAATCAAACAGCGTTATCTCTTCTCAGCGCTCTTCTCAACGGGCGTGATGATGCCCATGGGTTTTGAGTTCGGGTTTCAAAAAAGGCTGCACGTGGTTTCAACCAGGCCTGCTGACTGGGAAGAGACCCATACGGATCTGACCGGTTTTATCCGGGAGGTGAATGGTTTAAAAAAAAGCCATCCGGTTTTCAATCAAGACGGCCCCATGGAGATCGTAGACGTGGAGAACCCGAGAGTCCTCTGTTTAAAGAAGAAGACCTTTGAAGGAGACGAATGCGCCCTGATCCTCCTGAACAAGGATCAAAAAACGCCCCAGGCTTTTCGCATCCCCTCCCTTGTCTCCCTCCTTTCCGAGGAGGGCCCGGCCATGGATATGACGCCGGAACATTTGAGGACTGTTCTTCCCGATGATTTTCGGGAAGAGATCCCTCCCGCAGGTTACCGGGTCATCCATAGCGGGCCTTGTTTCTGATTTTTATCCTCCCTTTGTCATTCATCCGGCAGATATTAAGGATCTCAAAATAGATTTAAGACCATTAATAAATCGGAATTCAGGAGATCGTGCTGGACAGTTTCTTAAAGAGATACTCTCGAAGCCTGTTTTTGTGGTAATAGGATTTCACGACTTCAAACTGGCAGAAGAGCTGCATGATCTCCCGGTTCTTGTAATGGCAAGCCGTGGACGGAATCTCTTGGGCGGGTTCATGGATGACCATCTCCTGGTCGATGATCTTGTGGCGCATCACGTGCTTTGCATGGAGTTCTTCCCGGGCATCAAAGAGGGCGATGATGAATCCCCCGCCTTTGAGGAGGACAAAGAGCCTTTCAATCAGGATCCCGGCATCTTCCGGCTTCATGGCTTCAAAGATGTCCCAGCAAAGGATCCCGTCAAAGGAGGAGAGGGGATAGTTCTGGAGAAATTTCGGTTCGGACGGGGCATCCTCTACGGAAGAATTCAGGTAATCGCTCAGGAAGTCCTCCACGTAGATTTTAAAACCTTTTAGTCCGAAGAAACGGATATTGGAATTGCAGGCCGATCCCATATCCAAAAGGGCCGGATGCTCAAGATGGGAGGTGTTTTCAAAGAAGAAGTCTAAGGTCCGAAGAGGGCTCTTGGTGCACGGTTCGGGTTCCGGAATGTGGAGCCGGCTTTCTGATCGTGTACTCCATTGCATAAACGTTCTTTCAGGTCAATGGCCGCATCATACGTCCGTCCATGCCGGGGGTCTCCCTGAAAACCATCGCCATCCGGGAGCGAAAAAATTGTGATTAATGGGCGCCCGCTTTTGCAGCCGAGAGGGAAATGGGTTCCATGGTCTCTTTGATCTTTTCCTTGCCGTTCTTGCCTTTGAATTCGACATTCAAATTCATGGGTTTTCTTTCGCTTTCCATCTCTATGCTCCCCTTGAATTTGGCGCCGTCTTCAATGACCACACGCGGGGCGATGATGTTTCCTCTGAGGCTTCCGGTTTTTGTGATCTCGATTTTGTCCTCAGCATAGACATTCCCTTGGACCTCGCCCATGATGGTGATGTTCTTGGCAAAGACTTCGGCTTCAATCCTTCCATTGGAACCGATGGTCAAATTGTGGTCCTTGAGTTCAATGTTCCCATCCACCTTCCCCTCAACGGTCAGGTCTTCATTCCCGGTCAGTTCACCCTTGATATAGATGGACTGCCCGATAAAGACGCTTTTCTTTGACAGGTTCTGATCAGGAGCGGGCGTCGAGAATGGGCGCTGCGGTTCGGGATCCGTTTTCTTGAATGGGGCTTCTTTTCTTTCAAACATGGGGAATTCCTCCTGAAATGAATAGAAAAAAAGAGCGGGACCCAGGCCTTCTTTCAGATCCCGTTTATATATATATTTTATTTCAATATCCCCTTATGCGCAAGGGCTCCCTTGCAGGGGATAGAGGATATGATGGGATGATTGGGGATGATAGGGATGATTTTTGGTGTAAAACGGACAAGTTACGGTCATTTTAAGAAAAATGAAGTCATGCTAAGAAATCATTGACTTTTCTGAAAGCTCTGGTAGTATTTGCAGCAGAGAGTGGGCGATTAACTCAGCGGTAGAGTGCCATCTTCACACGGTGGAAGTCGCCGGTTCGAACCCGGCATCGCCCACCATTTTTATTACTTCCTGAGATGTGATGGTTCTTCATTCCTGAATGCACTTTCATCCCCGGCCGGACTTCATGGACGAGATCTTCTTGAGCCACGAGACCACGCCGGGGGTTGCGAGCCAGACTTCCCGCATCTGCTCACGGTAGAACCAGGCCTCATCGTCTCCACCCAAGGTTACCCAACTCGGATGCATTTCGGGCTTGCGTACACGTTTTGCGATCAGATAATGAAGGACTTTGGGGCGTGATTTTACAGCCCGTCGTGCTGCCTCCCCGGCCTCCACGAGACGGTCCATCCGGTAGAGGGCCAGGACGCGGCCATAAAGCAGTTCCGGACTTCCGTCATCGGGATACCGGTCGGCAAGTTGCAAAGCCTTCTGTTCCTCCCCTGATCGAAGACAATGATCCATGACCAGGCAGCGGAAACCGTGATTGTCATTCGGATTCAAGGCGAGCATCTGCTCAGCGAGTTTCATCGCCTCCCGGTCATCACCGCGCTGCACGCAGAGCGACGTCAGCCGCGCAAGAAGTCGAAGAGGAGGCCGGTTTTCCACAAAGCCCCAGTTGAGACGCAGGCCGGGATGTTTACGCAAAACGGCATCTATGATCGCATGCGCACGGCGGAGCAAAGGTTCCAAAAGCACATTTTCCAGAAATGGGAGGTCGGATTCGGGATGCATATAAACCGCAGTGGCCAGATCGTCTATGATCTCCAGGCTGTCAAAGGCCTGCGGATGATCTTCAAGGAATTCCATCCAGTCATCCTCCTCGCCGGGGTCCCAGATATCTTGGTTTTCAAAGGGATAAGGGTTGACGGAAAAGGGCTTGCCCAAGGGGACAACCTCTTGCCATCCCTCTTCAAGTTTCTCGATCTCCTCGGAAGGCATAAGAAGCATTTCGGGATCCCGGCTCCGGGATTCCTCATCGCCGGTTTCATCTTCCAGCGCTTTAAACTGTCTTTGCCATGCCGCCTCCAGTTTTGGAATCTGGCCCAAAGGGATTCCCAATTTTTTCATTCGATCCGCTGTGCCGGACAAGGAATCTCCCATTAGATCGGATCCAGGCGTATCCGTCACCACAAAATAGAGCGGCACAGGGCGGTCAGCCGCTTTCCGGATCCACTGTTTGAGCCTTTCCACGGCGCTCCCTGTGGTCTCAGAACCCACGTTAGATAGAGCCGCCACAGGGTCTTGACTCGCTTCTATCAGGAAATTGAGAGGAGTTTCATCCTCTTTGTAGCCAAGCCTTTGCAGGCGTTTGGCCGGAAACCGAGACCGCTCTCGAGCCTCATCCGTTCTTTTCTCCGCGACCAATAAATGGACCTCGAGAACGCCGATCATGGGATTGTCAGGGTCATCACTTCGGGCTTTTTGAAAAGCGTCCCATGCCCCCTGATGATCCCCCTGATCCATGCGAATGGCGGCCAGGCGCTGGTAAGCCCCGGCGCGAAGGGGGGAAGCAGGCGCAGTGCCGATGACTTGTTGAATGAGCTTTTGCTTTTTCGCGTAGGAGCCAAGCTCATCATAAAGATTGAAGACCATCTCCAAAGCGAATTCATGCAGACTGTCCGTGCCGGCCATTTCACCGTGAAATAGCGGCAGAAGGAGCGACAAGGCCTTTTTGGGCTGTCCGTGATCCCGGAGGTCTTCCGCCTTATCCACAAGAGATTCAATGGGGATCTTCCGCGCTGCCAAAAGCTGCTGCACCGTATCCCGGGGCAGCTTCTCCAGCACCAGGGGCCACAGGGTCTGCACATGAAGCGGCGGCAGCGCAGGAAGCGACGCGCAGCACTTCTTGTATTTTGCTCCGGACCCACAGGGGCAGGGGTCGTTCCTGCCCGGAGTGGGAAGTGGGGAAGGCCGGAAACCGTTTCCGGGGAGCGGGACGGCGTTCCAGACCGCACGGGATAGAATTGTCGCCAGGGCGTGAAGAGCTTGCGGCGCCTCTAAGGGGAACATCCCCTCCCCCACGTAGTCAGGCAGCTTCACCTGAAGCCATTGCCTGTATCGTTCATAGTCCTCGTGTTTTAAAATCTCCGAAACGGAATTACTCAGCAGCTTTTCAGATTTGATCTCTTTGAAGTTATCCATACCCGTATTCATCATTCACGCTCCTCTTTATGACCGGGAGGCTAACCCGTCTTTTTTCCCCTTGATCCCCTCATGCAGTCTGGCCGACTTGCCCTCCTTGTCCCGATCTATCGGGACGTTTTACCGGGGAATGTTTTTTAAAAAGATCCTCTAACCGTAAAATACCCTATCATAAAAAAGCCGTACATTAAAGATGAATTTGCCTTTTGCAGACTCAGAAGGTCAGATTCTCAAGCGGGGTATACGGGAGGCCCAGGGATTTGGAGACCAGGGGATGGGTCAGATGCCCTTTGTGTGTGTTAACCCCCTTATACAATGCCTTTGACTTTTTCAGGGCCTTGGCGAGGCCGGCATCAGCGATCTCCGAAAGGTAGGGGAGGGTCACATTGGTCAGGGCGAATGTGGAGGTCTTGGCTACGGCGCTGGGGATATTGGTGACGGCGTAGTGGATGACATTGTCCACTTCATAGACCGGGTCGGAGTGCGTGGTGGGCCGGGTGGTCTCGATGCAGCCCCCCTGGTCCACGGCCACATCCACCACCACGGAGCCCCCTTCCATGGAGCGGATCATCTCTCTCGTCACCACCTTGGGCGCTCTCGCGCCGGCGATGAGCACGGCGCCGATCAGGAGGTCGGCCCTGGCCACGGCGTTTGATATATTTTTCTTGATTGCCGTCAGGGTGGTGATGTTTCCCTGAAAATAATCATCATGAGAAATTCGGTGAGGGAGGGGTTTGCAGCCAGGTGGAGGAAGGTGAAGAGGGTCTGTCCTTCCCTGAAGAGGTCGTATTCAGCAGGGAGGGGCTCCTTGACCTTGAGGATCAGTTCCGATTCGCTGAACAGGGTGCGAAGGTCGGTCAGGATCTTCCCCCCGGCCTCTTCAAATTCATGATCCGGGATCCCGCTTCCCACGCCGGCCCCCTCCTGGATCAGGACCTGATGGCCGGATTCGGTAAGGTCTTCCACCCCCGCGGGTGTAATGGATACGCGGCGCTCGCCGTCCTTGATCTCCCTTGGGACCCCGATGATCATCGGATCTCCTGTTCCTCCTTGAGGACCAGATTCCCATACAGATTCATCCGCCGGTCCTTAAAGAAGCCGCTCTGCGTCCTGGCCTCGGCGATTATGGAGAGGTCAATATCAACCAGCGAGATGCCTTCCTGAATGCCGATGGGATCGGCGAGCAGTTCGCCGTAGGGATTTACACAAAAACTCCCGCCGTAGAAATCAAGGCCATGGTCGTGTCCTGCCCGGTTGACCCGAAAAACAAAAAGGTTGTTGACGAAGGCGTTGGCGGAGATGACGTGGAGCCATCTCTCCTGCGAGGCATAGGCCGCCGCGGTCGGAGCGAAGATGATTTCGGCCCCGCCGAGGGCCAGGGCCCTCGATCCTTCGGGGAAGAAATTATCCCAGCAGAGCTGAATGCCGATCTTCCCGCAGGCTGTGTCCATCACAAGGAACCCGGACTCGCCGGGTTGAAAATAATATTTTTCATTCCAGCCGGGGATAGAGGGGATATGGGCTTTTTGATAAACCCCGATGGCCGTCCCGTTCGCATCAAAGACCGCGGCCGAGCTGAAGGTTTTTTCCCCCTTCCTTTCAAAGAAGGGACAGATCAGCACGACCTTATGGTCACGCGCCGCCTCACGAAACGGGTTAAGAATTTCGTGATCAAGGGGAATGGCATGATTGAATGCCTCTGGGGTTTCCTCTTTCAGAAACCAGGGGAGGAAGAAGATCTGAGGAAAACAGATGATCCTGGCCCCACTCTCGGCGGCATGGCCGATATAACGGACGGCCTTCCGGATGTTTCGATCAATATCATCGGAACAGAAAATCTGTATGCCGGCGATCTTGATGGCGGCTCTCCTTGTAACAGGTTGACTTATCTTCGCCGCTCTGCACGGAGCGACTGAATTCGTAATTACATGTCATTGTCCGGCTCGACCTGTCTGCCGTGACATCGGCACAGGCAGGCCGGACAATCCATGGTTCGACAAGCTCACCATGACAATTGTCACCCTGAGCCTGTCGAAGGGTGGATTCCCCGATCAAGCATGCCCTCCGACTTGATCGGAGGGTCGGGGAATGACGTTGTTTGTTGATTCATGGCGCCATGCACAGTTCTGCTTCGGCCTCATTTCCCGCAGCATTTCTTGTATTTTTTCCCGCTCCCGCAGGTGCAGGGTTCGTTTCTGCCGATCTTCTTTCCCTTGACCACGGTCTGTACCTTGGCGGCCCCGCCGCCCTCGCCGCGGCTGTAATAGACCTCCTGTGAGTGTTTCGGCTTCTCCATCTCTACGGCTTCAGGGCGTTCGATCTTGAGGTGGAAAAGCAGGGTCAGGGCATTTTCATTGATCCGGTCCAGGGTCTCCTGGAACATGTTGAACCCTTCTTTCTTGTACTCTAAGAGGGGGTCCCTCTGCCCGTAGCCTCGGAGGCCGATCCCTTCTTTGAGATGGTCCATGGCCAGAAGGTGGTCCTTCCACTGGGTATCGAGAGATTGGAGCAGGACCATCTGCTCGACCTGACGCATGAAGGACTCCCCGAGCTCAAGTTCCTTCTGATAATGCGTATTGGCGACATGGGTCTTGAGTTTTTCCGATAGATCTTCAGGCTCCATCCCCTGAATTTCATTTTCGTCAAAGGGGAGCTGAAGATGAAAGACCCTGTGATAAAAATCCTTCAGCCCGTCAACGTCCCATCGGCGGCCTTTTTTCTTATCTTCCGTGTAGGTCTGAATGGACCTCTGTAAAACTTCACCAATGGTTTCCTGGATGATATCCTTGACATATTCTCCCTCAATGATCTCTTTACGCAGGGCGTAGATCGACTCCCGCTGCTGGTTCATGACATTATCGTATTCCAGGAGCTGCTTTCTGATGTTGAAGTTCTGGGATTCGACCTTCTTCTGGGCATTCTCGATGGCCTTGGTCACCATCCGGTTCTCGATGGGGACGTCCTCCTCGATGCCGAGACGGTTCATGATGGAGGAAATCCTCTCCGCGCCGAAGATCCGAAGGAGATCGTCTTCCAGGGAAAGGTAGAACCGGGAAGATCCCGGATCGCCCTGGCGGCCGCATCGGCCTCGGAGCTGGTTGTCGATTCTCCGGCTTTCGTGCCTTTCGGTGCCCAATATATGAAGCCCGCCCTCTTTGACGACCTTCTCGTGCTCTTCCCGGCACTGGACTCTGAAGTGTTCAAGGAGGGTCTCATATTTTTCGGTTCCCTCCTCGGCGGAGGCTGTGGCCAGGAACTCAGGGTTGCCGCCGAGCACAATATCGGTGCCCCGGCCTGCCATATTGGTGGCGATGGTGACCGATCCGAACCGCCCGGCCTGGGCTACGATCTCGGCTTCTTTTTCGTGATGTTTTGCATTCAGCACATGGTGGGAGATGCTGGACTTTTTAAGGTAGGCGGAGAGCTTTTCGGAATTTTCGATGGAGATGGTGCCGACCAGGACCGGCTGTCCGCGCCTCCGGCATTCCTCGATCTCGGTGACAACCGCCTTGAACTTTTCTTTTTCGGTCTTGTAGATCAAATCGTGAAAGTCGTTCCGGATCATGGGCTGATTGGTCGGGATGACGATGACCTCGAGGTTATAGATCTTTTGAAACTCCTCGGCCTCGGTGTCGGCGGTTCCGGTCATGCCCGCCAGTTTTTTGTACATCCGGAAATAATTCTGGAAGGTGATGCTGGCCAGGGTCTGGTTCTCCCGTTCGATCTTGACTCCTTCCTTGGCCTCCAGGGCCTGATGAAGCCCGTCGCTGTATCTTCTTCCGGGCATGAGGCGCCCGGTGAACTCGTCCACAATGAGCACCTCATTGTCCTTGACCACGTAATCCGTGTCCCGTTTGAACAGGGTGTGGGCCTTGAGGGCCTGGTTCACATGGTGGACCAGTTCGATGTTGGATGCATCATAGAGGTTCTTCACACCGAGGTAGTTTTCTACCTTCTCGTTTCCTTCTTCGGTCAGGGCCGCGGTGCGGGCCTTCTCGTCCACGGTGTAGTCCGTGTCTTTTTCCAGCCTGGGGATGATTTTGTCGATCTTGTAGTACTTGTCCGTGGATTCTTCGGTCGGACCGGAGATAATGAGCGGCGTGCGGGCCTCGTCGATCAGGATGCTGTCCACCTCGTCTACGATCGCGTAGTTGAAATCACGCTGAACATAATCCTTCAGACGGAACTTCATGTTGTCCCGCAGATAGTCAAACCCGAATTCGTTGTTGGTTCCATAGGTGATGTCCGCATGGTAAGCGGTTTTTCTCTCTTCGTCCGACAGGCCATGCACAATACAGCCTACGGTCATCCCGAGGAAGGTATAGATCTTTCCCATCCACCGGCTGTCCCTTCCGGCCAGGTAATCGTTTACCGTGACCACGTGGACACCCTTGCCCTCGAGGGCGTTTAAGTAGACCGGAAGGGTTGCGACCAGGGTCTTTCCTTCCCCGGTCTTCATCTCGGCAATCCGTCCCTGGTGCAGGACGATCCCGCCGATGAGCTGCACATCGAAATGACGCATGGAGAGGGTCCGGACCGAAGCCTCTCGCACCACGGCAAAGGCCTCGCACAGAAGATCGTCTATGGTCTCCCCTTTTTGCAGGCGGTCTTTAAATTCCAGGGTTTTTTTGGCGATCTCCGCATCGGACAAGGCTTTAATTCCAGGTTCCAGGGCGTTGATCCGGCCCACAAACGGTTTGATCTTCTTCAGCTCCCGTTCGTTCCGGGTGCCCATGATTTTTTTCAGGATATAGGCGATCATTGCATCATTTCCATGTTAGGTTCTTCTCCCATTTGGTGGGTAAAAAAGGGTTCGAGGGTTCCAGAACCTATAGAGATCCAGGGTTCAAGGGTTCCAGGGTTCAAGGATTCAAGTGGTTTTTTTGATTTCTGTTACCCTTCAGTTTTTTCTATGCTTTTCACTTGGACCCTAAGCCCCTTGACCCCTCGGACCCTTGAGTTTTTAAAAAGCACTTCACTTGACCCCTGGAATCCTTGACCCCTTGACCCCTGATGTTTTCACCCACTCTTTTGGAGCTGATCCTCATTTTATAGGTTCTGATCCGATATAAAAAAAACCCCCGGCCTTTTCAGTTCGGGGGTATGTTATCGTAAATTCAGTGATCTTTCAATGGAAAATCTCGTTTGACTTTCCTCTGAGAAAACCGCTCAATTCATAATGTATTTCATGGGGTTTACATGAACACCGTTGACGATGACCTCATAATGGAGGTGCGGGCCCGTGCTGCGTCCGGTATTTCCAACGTAGGCAATGATATTACCCCGCTTGACGCGGTCTCCCACGCGTACGGCGATCTTGGAGTTGTGGCCATAGCGGGTGATGATCCCGTTTCCGTTATTGATCTCGAGCATTTTCCCGTACCCGTAGTCCTGGGTCACGAGTGTAACGATGCCGTCGCAGGGAGCGATCACGGAAGTGCCTGTTTGGGTTGCAATATCGAGCCCTTCATGCATGGCTCGATAACCCGTGAAGGAATCCGTCCTCGTCCCGAATCCGGAAGTGACCCACCCGTGAACCGGCCAGATGGATGGTGTGCCGGCCAGAATGGATTTCTGCTCGGAGAAGAATTCAATGAGTTCCTGGAAGCTGACCTCCTGCTTGGCCGTGGTCTGGCTCAATTCATTGAGATCCCGTGTAATCTCTGAGGAGAGGTCTGTCTGATACTCGTTGGGAAGCGAGGTTTTTGCCGGCCCGCCGATGCCCAGCAGGTATTTGTTGTTATGGGTTTTATCCAGATTGGCCATCACGCGCAGCTTATGGTCGAGGTCTTTCAGGGATTCAAGTTCTGTTTTGATCTGTTCCAGATTCCTTTTAAAGGCCTGCAACTGAAAACGCTGAACCGTATTCTCCTTGCGAAGGGAGTTGAATCCCTTCATCTGAATCTTCATCCGGGTATAGTCTAATAAAAAATAGAACGAGAGGGAGACCGCAACGATGGCGACCACCACGGCCGCCGAGATCATCTGAGCCGGGGTCGGGGCGGTGATCCTGATCTTACGGACCTTCGCCGTGGGGTCCGACATGATCATCATAGTATATTTTTTCATAGGCATACCTCTTCGCTGGTTCAAAAAAAAGGGGGAAATCAAGGAATTCAGATTACGGCATTGATTATCATATTGGAATTCCCTGTGTCAACCATTCATATCCCCGATTTATTCTGATTTCCCCGTCAGGTAAAATCATCTTTGTCTTGTTTATTATAGTATAACTTCTGTCAAAAAAATCTGTCAACAAATAAATTAGCTAATGGATTCAAAAGGATATTTCATGATATTTTATTTTTCTGCTGTCAATTTATTGTACAACCGTGAGAATCGGCCCTGGGTCTTTATCTGAAGAGGATCTCATTATCGCCTAAAATCACCAGGAAAGACCTTCTGCTTCAGACTTAGTGGTCAAAAAGCCTCCCTCTAATAACCCTGAAGAGGACAGCCTGAGCAAACCGGCTTGGACGTGCAATGTCTCTTTCCTGCAGAGACCAGCAGGGCATGGTATTCGTTGAACATCCGGACATCCGGCGCAAGGTTTTCCATGAAGAGGGACTGGATCTGATGATAGGATGCCTTATCCTCACACAGGCCGTGCCGGCTGAGGACCCTTCGGGTATAGGCATCCACCACGAAAACCGGCCTCCCCGCGGCGTACAGGAGGATGGAATCGGCGGTCTCCGGCCCTATTCCTTTAATATTTAAGAGCTTCTCCCTCAGGATCTCCGTTTTCCCCCTGAACATGGCCTTGAGATCCCCTCCGTATCCGGACATCATGAAATCCATAAAGGATTTAAGCCGGTCCGTCTTGATATTGAAGTATCCGGAAGACCTGATCAGACGTGAGAGGCGTTGACGGGAGACCTTGTGGAGGGCTTGGGGCGACAGGATCCCCTCTGCTTTCAGGTTGGTGATGGCCTTCTCCACATTTTTCCAGTTGGTGTTCTGGGTGAGGATGGCCCCGACGATCACCTCAAACCGGCTGTCTGCCGGCCACCAGTGCTGAGGGCCGTAATGGGCATAGAGGATCTTGTATATCCTTAACAGTCTTTGGGCAAGGTTCCTTTTCATCCCGGCACCTTGTTTAAAAAAATGTCCACCAGATCCGGGTCAAACTGGGATCCCCTGTTCTCTTTGATCTCTTCTATAACCTCTTCTTGAGACCGCCGTGACGTTGCCGCATCATGAAGCATGGCATCATAGGATTCGGTCAGGGCTATGATACGGGATGCGAAGGGAATATGGTCTCCTTTGATCCCGTCCGGGTAGCCTCCTCCGTCAAAACGTTCGTGATGGGATCGGACAATACGTTTGATGGCATCAAAACCTTCCACACTGCTCAGCATCCACTCCCCCTCTACAGGGTGCGCCCGGATGATGTCGACAGGCTTTTCCGTTCCGGTCCGCTTTGCGTTGAGGATCTCATCGGGAACGGAAATCAATCCGATATCATGGAGAAGACAGGCATTGCTAAGTTCCCTCTGCTCCTCCGGGCTGGAAATCCCGGCGTCTTTTGCCATTCCCATGGCCAGGTCCTTGACCCGTTCGGAATGGGAAAGGATATAATGGTCTTTCTTCTCCATGATCTTCGTCAGGACATGAATGAGGCTCTCCTGTTTTTTCTGGAGCTGGCACTCTCTATCCACGTCCCCGGTGACGTCCGAGAAGATCTCCACCCCGCCGATCAAGTCCCGATGGCTGTCTCGGATGGGCGCGGCGTTTACGGCGAGGACGATCTCCCTGCCGCTTCCGGTCCGGACCCGCACTTCCCGGCTAAACTGGGCTTCACCCGTTTCCATGGCCTTTTTTAGAAGGCCGTGCATTTCGCAGGATTCTCCGAAAAACTGGGCGCAGGTTTTGCCCAGGATTTCCTTCTCCTGGATTTTCAGGATATGCTGGACGGCCGGGTTATAAGAGAGGATCTGCTGCTTGGCATCCACCACCATCATGCCGGACGGAATCGATCCAAGGATGGTCTTGAGCAGGCTGGACTGCCCTTCAATGGTCTGCCTGCTCAGTTGAAACTGGAATTTTGCAAGATCCTCCTTGCGGCTCCCCGTGACGATGCTCTGTTTGAGGCGGTACTCGAGATCAGAGAGCAACCGGTTTTTCTCCTCGAGCATCCTCGTCTGGTCCTGGACAATCTTTTTTAATAGGTCAACCTCATTCATGAACGGACTCCGTTAAAAAAAACATCAATCAGCGGTTTCTTCTCCCACCCAGTCAAGATAGGGGGGAGAGCCTTTGACGATGGGAACGGCCACGATTTCGGGGACTTCATAACTATGAAGCTCCCTGACCCTCTGTTCGATCCGGTCGAAAAGCGCTAAACGGCTTTTGATGATCAGGAGAACCTCCTGCTCCTTTTGAACCTTCCCTTTCCACCTGAATATAGAGCGGATCTCCGGAAATATATTGGCGCACGCCGCCAGACGGGACCCCACCAGCTCCTTTGCAATGGTTTCCGCCTCCTCTCTTGAAGAGGCGGTGACAAAAACAGCGACATATCCGCTCATCCGTGCTTCCCCTTCGCGGCGCTCATGGCCTCATTATATACCTGTTTGAGAGGAACCTTCTGCTCGGAAGCCAGCCTGCGGCAGACCTCATACTCCGGGGAGAGGTTGACGGCCTCCATTCCCAGATAAGCGATCTTGACCGGAACCTCCCCATAAGGAGTCGCAACCCGGATCATTTTACGTTCAAGCTTCTCCCGTTCCACGCTGTAGCGGCGGACGCCGATAGCTGTGGTCTCCTGAAAAATAATATTAACCAGGGCATGCTCCATCCCTTCCGGAGAGAGGACGCTGATCCGTGTGGCAGGCCTCCCCTTTTTCATGATGATCGGGGTGAAAAAGACATCGAGCGCCCCTTCGGCAAAAAGGCGGTCCATGACGAACCCGTAAATTTCCGGGTTCATGTCGTCAATGTTGCTTTCAATCATCCAGCATCGGTCCTGGCGACGGGCCGGAATGTCTTCTTCCCCGATCAGGATGCGAAGACAGTTGGGCCAGCCGGGCAGGTCCGCCTTGCCCAGGCCATAGCCGATGCGTTCGATCTTCATGAGGGGCTGGACTGAAAAGTCCTGAGCCAGCCCGGCGAGGATGGCGGCGCCGGTGGGAGTGGTCAGCTCCATGGAAATTCCGCCGGCATAGGTGGGTTTCCCTTTCAGAAGAGAGAGGGTTGCCGGGGCCGGAACCGGGAGAATGCCGTGCTCTGTCTTTACTGTCCCGCTCCCTACATTCACAGGAGAGGCGATGATACGGTGGATTCCCAGACTTTCCATGCCGATAGCGGTACCTACAATATCAATGAGCGCGTCCACGGCACCGACCTCGTGGAAATGGACCGAAGAGATGTCCACGTTATGAACCTCGGATTCGGCCTTTCCTAACAACTGAAAGATCCGGTTGCTTTTTTCCTTCACCTCATGAGAAAGACTGCTTCCATTAATGAGGGAAAGGATCTCATGAAGGTTCCGGGCCGGCTGTGCCTTGTCTATGATCACATCGACTCGGTTCCCGGAGATGGAGCCGCGTTTTGAAGATTGAATCTCGATCCGGTACCCGGAAAGATTCAGCTTTTTCAATTCCAAGCAGAGTAAATCTTCTTTTAGACCCGCATGGACAAGGGCCCCGAGGGTCATATCTCCGCTGATGCCCGAGAAACAATCCAGGTAAGCAATGCTCAAGAGAGATTCTCCTTCCATTTGCGGGATAGTTTGAATCTAACATAGACCCAGGTGTTTCTCAAGGGAAAAGAAAAATCTCCGGGTGTTCCAGGCTCTTTGCCGGCCGGCATAAGGCGCTCAGAGAGTGGTCTCTATTTTTTGCGATGGGATCAATAAAATCTTGACTTCAGTGATGATTGTGGGTATCAATATCTCATAAAGGTATGAAAGAAATGATCCAGGAACACCCGAAACTCCGTCCTCTGATGGTCTTTCCGATCAGCCAACCGGATGGAGGGGCCGCCATTTGTTTGAGAGATCCGGAAGGGTTCTCAGATGCCGCTTTGATGATTAATCATGCAACCTATCTGATGATGACGTTGATGGATGGGACGCGTGACGTGAGCGGCATCCAGGCGGATTTCATGCGGCAGACCCAAGTCATGATTCCCAGGGAGCAGATTGTTGACCTGATCGGGAAACTCCATCAGTATCTTTTTCTGGACGGCGAAGGATTCCGCCTGCACCGGAAGAGGATCGAAGAAGACTTTCTCCATGCAAGCGTCCGGCCTGCCGCACACAGCGGAACGGCCTATCCTCAAACGGCCGAAGAACTCTCCGGTTTTCTTACGGGATTTTTCAGCGCCCTGAAAGAATCAGCTCATCCGGACGGAACCGTCTCCGGAATCATCGCTCCGCATATGGATATCAGGGAGGCCGGAAGCTGTTATGCCTCCGCCTATGCCCGTCTAAAGGGGAGCGCCGCCTCCACCATGATTATCCTGGGGACTGCGCACGGGAGCATCGGGGAGAACCGGTATTCGATCTGCCCAAAAGATTTTGAAACGCCTCTGGGCGTGATCCCTTGCGATCAGGAGGGAATCGAGCAGATCCACGATGCCGCAGGAGTGGACTGGACACAAGGCCAGCTCGGCCACCGGATCGAACACTCTGTGGAATTTCAGGCGGTTTTTTTGCGGTATCTTTTCCCGGAGAGGGAGATCAAGATCATTCCGGTATTGTGCAACTCTTTTGCGGATCTCATGGATAGGCCCGAGGGTCCCATGTATGATGATTCCATCCGCCTCTTCGTTGAAACCCTGAAGGCTTTCCTGGCCCGGCGGAACGGCAAGGCAGCCCTGATCGCCGGGGCGGACCTGAGCCATGTAGGCCCGAAATTCGGGGATTCCATGCCCTTGACCGAGACCGACCTCGTCTCACTGAAAACCCATGACCTTTCATTGATCAGGCATGTTGAGGAGGGGGATGCTGAGGGGTTCTTCAAGGAGATACAAAAAGAGAGGGAAAGCCACAATGTCTGCGGCCTCCCCAACATCTATACCTTTCTCAAGATTATGGAGGGAGGGAAAGGCCGCCTTCTTGATTACGGCCAATTCTTCGAGCCGCCGACCTCATCCGCCGTAAGCTATGCCTCGCTGGTCTTCTAATCGTCCACTTTCCCGGCCTGGTCCGTCAGGTGACAGGGAGCCCCTTCAAGGATGAACGTGACCGTCATGCGATTCAGTTCCGTCCGAAATCGTCCTCCAGGCGTTCGATATCGTCCTCTCCGAAGTAGTCCCCTTTTTGCACCTCGATGAAAATCAGATTACGGGTTCCGGGATTTAAGATCCGGTGTGCGGCGCCGCACGGGATATCCATGGATTCTCCGGCCGTGCGCGGGACCTCACGGCCGTTCAGGGTGACCACGGCCTCTCCGGTCACCACGTGCCAGTGTTCCGAACGGCGCCGGTGCCTCTGATAGCTCAGCCGCTTTCCGGGATAGACCGTGATTCGTTTGACCTTATGGTCTTCCCTGTCCGAATTGATCTTAGGAAATAAAGGCAAACCTGTCAATCATATAGTTGCGTGATCACAATCTTGTCCAGGAGAGCCACCGGGACATGAGGCTCTTGACCAGGGGGGTGAGGCGTGTCTTGTTGTAAAGATCGCCCGTCTGGCGGATAGCCTCTGCCTGTGTAGGATAGGGGTGGATGACATTCGCAATCCTGGACAGGCCCATGCCTGCGGCCATGGCCAGGGTGATCTCGCTGATCATCTCTCCGGCGTGCCGGGCCACGATGGTCGCCCCAAGGATCTGATCGGTTCCCTTTTTCACATGAACCTTGACAAATCCCTCCTCCTCACCGTCGGTGACGGCCCGGTCCACCTCCTTCAACGGCCGGATGAAGGTATCCACTTCAATCCCCTTTCCTTTGGCATCCCGCTCATACATCCCCACATGGGCGATCTCCGGGTCCGTATAGGTGCACCAGGGGATGGTGATGGCGCTCTGTTTTTTGCGTCCCATGAAGAGGGCGTTCTGGATCACGATCCTCGCCGTGGCATCCGCAGTATGAGTGAACTTATGTGTAAGGCAGACGTCCCCTGCGGCGTAGATGCGGGGATTGGCGGTCTGCAGGCGGTCATTGACCGTAACGCCCTTGCGGGGATCATACACCACGCCTGCGGCCTCGAGGTTCAACCCCTCTACGTTCGGGGCCCGGCCCGCCCCCACCAGGATTTCATCCACAACCACGATGGATTCTTTTCCGTCGGTCTTGAGGTGGATGGTCTTTTCCCTCCCATCCAGGCCGACCCGATCCACCCTGGTGTTCAGCCTCACATCAATCCCCTCTTTTCTGAAGGCATCGGATAGGATCCTGGCCGCATCCGGGTCCTCACGGGTCAGGAACTGCGGCGCCTGTTCGATGATGGTCACCTGACTCCCGAGCCGTTGAAACGCCTGCGCCAGTTCGCATCCCAGAGGCCCGGCGCCGAAGACTGCGAGACGTTCCGGTCTCTCCGTGAGATTGAAGACAGTCTCATTCGTCAGAAAGCCGGCCTCATTCAGGCCCGGTACCGGAGGGACCACGGCCCTCGCCCCGGTCGCGATCACCCCTTTTTTAAAACGTAAGGTTTTTCCTTCCACATCGACTGCGTCCGGGCTGATGAAACGGGCTTGTCCCAGGAAGACGTCCACCCCCAACTCCTGGAAACGCTTGGCCGAATCATGAACGCTGATCCGGCTCCTGAGACGCCGCATCCGCTCCATGACCTTTTCAAAGTCAACCTGAACCCCCTCCGGAATCTTGATGCCGAAGTCCTCTGCCCCCAGGACATCAACAGCGGCACGAGAAGACCGGATCAGACACTTGGACGGGACGCAGCCCACGTTCAGGCAGTCGCCGCCCAGGAGGCGCCGCTCAATCAAGGCCACCCGGGCCCCCAGGCCCGCGGCGCCTGCGGCCGTGACCAGTCCGGCCGTGCCGGCGCCGATCACCACAAGGTTATATCGCGGCGCCGGCTCGGGATTGACCCAGTCTTCGGGATGCACATTAGAGACGAGCGTGATGTTGTATGCATCATAAGGCATGACTTGAGGGTTGTTTGTCATGATGAGCCTCCTCTTCGGTATATTATTTCCGGTTCTCTCCAGACTTCTTTTCTTGCAGCCGTTTTCTTGCAGACTGGACCAGGAACCCCAGAAGAACGGCTGCGCCTGCGGCCAGGGCAATCAATCCCCACGGGATTTTTCCTTCGGAGACTCCCTTCACAATGGCGTCTGTCCCGATTACGAAAAGGACCGTAGCGGGAAGCATGCAGAGCCAGGACCAGAAGAGATAGGTTTTGAATGGGATTTTTGTGAGGCCGAAACCGTAATTGAGCAGGTTGAAAGGAAAAAGCGGCACCAGCCGGGTCAGGGCCACGATGATGGCGCCGTGCTGTTCCGTCATTTGATCGAGCTTCCGGAACTTCTCATTGGAAGAAAGCCATTTGGCTGCGGCATCACGGGCAAAGAAGCGGGCAATGAGGAAACAGAGTCCAGCCCCAATCGTGGAACCCAGGCTCACCAGGATGATCCCAGCCGCCGATCCGAACAAGGCCCCAGCGGCCACAGTGATGGCCGATCCCGGAATGGCCGCCACCACGGCCGCTATATAAAGTAGAACAAAGACCGCCGGGCCCCAGGCGCCCAGGCCTCTGATCCAGCCGCGAAGATCGCCCAAGCGGTCACCGATGCCGAAGATCCTTGCCAGCATAACAACAAGAACCAGGGCGCCCATGAGAACAACCGGCTTCCACCATGCTTTTGCTTTACTCTTGCCTTTATTTAATGAATTCATCATCTCCTGGGCCATAGAAAAAGAATAGACATGCTCTGCCACGAATAAGCGCGAATAGTCCCGAATCATCTCGAATCATACAAAAAAATGAGTGCCCATTCGTGAAAATTCGTGGCTGACCAAATGGTTTGCAAGCCTATGCCAGCGCGCCCCTGCACGAAGACCCGCACCCGGCCGTGCAGCCAAAGCAGTGGTCGCCGGTCACGATCCTTCTTTTTTTCAGGGCCGACTGATCAAAGGATTCGATATGATCCGGCGCTCCGTGATTCACAGGTTTTCCAAGCGCCAGGTTGAAATCGCAATCAAAAACCCTCCCGTCCCAGCCGATGCTGATCTGGTGGCGGCACATGAGCCCCTGGAGCGTATTCGGATTGAAGGATTTACTTAGAAGGGAGATATACTTCATCTCCTCATGGGCCTTACGCAGTTGGGCGAGGAATCGGCCGATAGGCATATTCGTGATGGTGATAAGCCGTGTAAAGACGATCCCGAAACGCTGATTTAGCTCGCGCCGGTAGTCAGCCTCCAATTGGATCTGATCGGGCGGAAGAAAGGCCCCTCCCGGATTGTAGACCAGATTAAGCATCGGACCTGAATCGCTGCCATAGCCCATGTCGTTTAACCGCCGGATGACCCGGACGCTTTTTTCATAGACCTCTGCACCCCTTTGTGCCCGGACATTCTCCTCAAGATAGCACGGGAGTGAGGCCACGAGATCTACCCCATGCTCCCGCAGGAATTCGGGCAGATCTTCCGTGCCGGGCTCAATCATGGCGGTCAGGTTGGTCCGGACCTGTACAGGAAGTCCTCTATGCCGGAGCCTTTGCACAAACCGCCGGAAGTGAGGGTTGAGTTCCGGGGCTCCCCCGGTCAGGTCGATCATGCCCGGCTTGTTGCCTTCAGCCAGTTCGATCACTCGTTCCATGACCGGCCATTCCATAAGTTCGCTCCGTTCCGGAGAGGCATCCACATGGCAATGCGTGCACATCTGGTTGCACCGCAGGCCCAGATTGACCTGGATAATATCAATATCATCGGAATACAATCCCTGGCCCGTGATTGGGGCAATTCTCTTCTCAAATCGGTTCATCTTCTCTCCTTCGTTGAAAGTTCCTGAAGCCATCCCTCGATCCTCTCAGCGCATTCAAGCTAAGATACTGAAAGGTTCTAACAGCAGCCGTCAGGTCCGCAGCACGGATTACTGGAAGGAGAGGTCGTCAAACGATACTCAAGCCCCTTGGTCTCCCTGGGATCGCGAAGCGTCTCCCTCTTGCAA
>Ga0210051_1001278_pt1 | contig 25320 bp, 22 predicted proteins | sample CryGey092014_all_FD_185464 | JGI IMG/M metagenome (GOLD analysis project Ga0210051, IMG submission 185464) | Groundwater microbial communities from aquifer - Crystal Geyser CG23_combo_of_CG06-09_8/20/14_all (SPAdes) (version 2) | ecosystem: Environmental > Aquatic > Deep subsurface > Groundwater...
TAAGGAACTGTCCATCGTTGTAATGGAAGAACAACTGTTCGGTTCCACCGTCAACGAGGATAAACCCATAACGCTTGTCTGGCCGGGTGTCAAAGAACTTTACCTTACCCGTTTCCATCGTTTTCTCCTTTTCACTCACTCACTCTTTACTCACCCTAGTTCGGTGCCTAGCTGCTTACCAAAGATTGATAAACAATTAGCCACCTAACTTTGGGAGTAATTAATCCGTAATCATTTAAAGTGCAAATCTAATTAACCATATAAATGGTAGCATAAAAGAGGCCAAAAGTCAAGAGTTATAGGACTTTGGAAATTGTTATATTGCTAGATTGCTATATTGCTAGAATGCCTCGAAAGTAAAACAGAAAACAGATTATCGGTTTTACTGATCTCTTGTCCGGATATTCTGATTTACTGATACTCTTTATTTAACGCAAACGCCTGGCAGATTAAGCCTTGCTTGTTTGAAGTTTTTCCATGAGCCAGATTCTTGCTAGGGAAGAGACGCTTAAACCCTTGCTTTTAGCAACTTTTTCCAGTTTATTTTTAACCTCTTTTTGAAGGCGTAAAATTAAAGTTTCTTGTTTAGGTTTTTGAAGATCAAATACAATATCAACATCCTTAAACTCGTCCCAATAATCAGAAAGGCTGTGAGTGTCCCAAAATTTAGCCTCTTCTTCTATTGTCTTAAATTTTGGAATTCTACTTTTTCTCTTGGTCATATAATATTTTCCTTTCTTTTTTATCCGCATCTCTAGTTGTTATTATATAGTATTTATTCGACTCTTCTTTGGCAACAACCATTGATTAAATTCTGTTTCCACTTCTACCAATCAGTACAATTCTACCCTTATATCCTTTTCGATGCGCGTGAACTTTTTCAATAGATTCCTCAACTTCCTGTTTCTCCACCTTGTGTTTTTTAAGGTGTTCGATATTCCATTCGTCCCAAATTAACTGGCTTATTTTTATCCTAGTCATATTGTATTACATATGTATTACAATTGTCAAGATCCTTTTCGAGATTATTTGTAGATAAATCTTACCATAAAATTAAGGACTAGTAATTAGTGGTTAGGATTTGGTAAAATATTGCTTGTGGAACAAACATTTACCGATGCAAATTTTGATACAGAGGTTTTGAAATCCGATTTGCCGGTTTTAGTCGACGCATGGGCAAGTTGGTGTGGCCCTTGTTTGATGTTAGCCCCCATTATTGAGGAATTGGCAAAAGAGCTTGAAGGTAAAGTAAAAGTGGGGAAGATGAATGTGGATGAAAATCCGGAAACGCCGAGTAAATTCGGTATTATGAGTATTCCGACCGTGATCTTATTTAAAGAGGGGAAAGAGGTTGGAAGACAAGTGGGGTTTGGAGGAAAAGAAGTATACCTTAAACTTTTGGAAGAAGTTAAAATTTAAAAGTTAAAAGTCAAAATTTCAAGTCAAAATTAAAAAGTTTAGAACCTCCTTTTGATTTTTGAATTATCAAAACATGTATGATTTAATTATTATTGGTCTTGGGCCTGCCGGTCTTACGGCTGGAATATATGCTTCCCGGTATCGGCTGAAGAATCTTATTATTGGGAAGGAATTGGGGGGGACAATTACTTTAGCCCATGCTGTCGAAAATTATCCGGGATTTGAATCGGTTTCGGGGGTTGAATGGTCGCAAAAAACCCTGGAGCAGACAAAGAAGCTGGGAAGTGAAATTGTCTATGGATTAGTGGAAAAAATAGAAAGGTTGGATGTTGGATATAAAGTTATCTTAAGAGACGGGCAGAAGCAAGAAGCGAGAAGCGTGATAATTGCGACCGGGTCCGAAAGAAGAAAATTAAATGTCCCGGGTGAGACTGAATATCTTGGTCGTGGAATATCCTACTGTACCACCTGCGATATACCCTTTTATAAAGAGAAAACGGTAGCCATGATTGGAGGAGGAGACGCTGCTGTTTCAGGAGCAATTCATGGTGCGGAATTTGCCGACAAAGTTTATATCATTTACCGGAAAGATAAGTTAAGAGCCGAACCGATTTGGACGGAAGAGGCATTGCAAAATAAAAAGATTGAAGTGATCTATAATACAAATGTCATCAAGATCTTGGGAACAGAAGAAATAAAAGACACAGATGAAAAATCAAAAATTGACCAAAATCAGGATAAGGTTGGAGGGGTGGAGTTGGATAAACCATATAATGGCAGCAACATTTTACCCGTTGATGGAGTGTTTATTGAGATTGGGGCGGTGCCGGGAACCAGTTTGGCGCAAAACCTGGGAGTGGCTTTGGATGAAGTGAATTATATTCTGGTCGGTGAGGATATGAGCACCAACCTGCCGGGAGTTTTTGGGGCCGGGGATTTGACGGATAATTCAAAAAACTTTGCCCAGATGATTGGCGCTTGCGCTCAAGGGGCGATTGCGGCGGCTTCAGCATACAAATACCTGAAAGGGGAAAAAGCACCACGTATTCTCGGAGCGTGAGTAAGGATGGGGGTGAGTTGTGAGTTATGAGTCGAGTTATGGGGATGAGGATTGAAAGACAGAATTACTATACTTTTTTTATGCCGATAGACACTAAAAACATATAGTAAGTATAAAAAAAGATTCAAGCGCCCATGGATATTTGCTTTCAATGTTATAATTATGGGGTTAATTGGGAGTTGGGATTTGGAAACAATATAGGATTACGATAAGGAGGAAGGAAATGACTGACTTGGAAGAGCTGAAAGAAAAAGTTGCCGGGCTTTGGCCAGACTGGAAAGTCATGTCTGGAGGACCGGAGGGGATGGTTGTTTTGGCAGCCAACGAAAACGGCAGGCTGGGGATGCTTATCTCCGACGTAAATATCCTGCCGAGGAAAATCCAGCTGAGATTAGAAACACAGTATTCCGGGGGAGTGAGGGAATGGACGATTGATTGGAAAGGAACAAAAGGGGTTTATCAAAGCGAGTTCCCTTACGAAAGACCCCCGAAAGAGAAAGGGTATTGTTATGGACTTGGTTTCTTGAGACAAGGACAATATACCCTTCTTAGGAGGGGCGGTCGCAGAAGTTTTTGTCTTTATAACAGCTCGGCACCCGATGAGTATCGGCAATGGACAGGATTACTGATTCGGGATTGGTTGGATGAAATGTTCGATGTGCGTGATTTTCTTTACTAGGTAAGCATGTTCTCGGGAGTGCGATATTCAGAAAAAGAATTACGAGCGAGGCTGCTCAAAGAAGTGCTCGTACGCATTGATCTGGATTCTGCCAACGCCTAGGGTTCGAGACCCCAAGAAAATAATATTTCGCGGGGTCTTTTTCTTAAGAATAGATTGCTTCTCCCTCGGTAAACTCGGGATCGCAATGACATTTTCGGGGAAGATCCTTCACTTTGTTCAGGATGACGAGGGTTGACAGAAGGAATCAATTAAGATATTATTATTTCCACAATGAAAGCTCCAGTTGTTGATAAAGATAAATGCATCGGATGCGGGACGTGCACCGTTCTGGTTGGTAAAACTTTTAAATTAAGAGCTGACGGAAAAGCAGAAGTAATTGTCCCAGCGGGTGATGAGGAAAAAACCATTCAGGAAGCAATTGACAGCTGTCCGGTACAAGCGATAACCTGGAAGGAAAGTTAAAATAAATCTTAAAATCCAAATAAGTAAATCAGTAAAATATTGCCGGTTTCCGATCTCTTATCCCGATATTCTGATCAACTGATAATCTTGTATTATAGATTCCGGATCACTTTCAGCGTAAACAAGTTTGGGATGACAGGAAAGAAATTATGAATCAAAAAACTTTCCCAATTATTATTATTTTAGTCGCGATTGCTTCATTTCTTTTAGGAATAACGGTCAATGAAAAAATGGGGAAAACAGGGCAATCGCCCTTCGATAATACTCAGGGTAAAGGGATTTCACCAACAGCGGGGGCATCTTCATCTCCTTTGTCAATTGATAATCTTAAAAAATATGCGGCTGATTTAGGATTGGATACCCAAAAATTTAATCAATGTTTGGATAATGGGGAACAAGCGAATAATGTTAAGCAAGATTTGGACCAAGCCACTTCTTTACAGCTGCCAGGCACCCCCTCCCTTTTTGTTAACGGTCGGTTTATGTGGGGCGTTTTTCCGTTAAATTTATTTAAGGAAGTGATTGATAAAGAACTGGCCGGAACTGGTTCGAATAACGTGAGTGCCTATTCTGCCGATCTGCAAAACGCGGCCAAGTCGCAAGGATCCCAACCGGCATCTTTTAATCCCAAACAGGTGAAAATTGATATTTATTCGACTGATCCTCAAAAAGGTCCAGCTAACGCGAAAGTGACCTTGGTTAAGTTTTCTGATTTTCAATGCCCGGCTTGTTTAGCGGCTTATCCGGTAATCGAACAGATTCTTCAGGCCTATCCGAATCAAATCCGTTTTGTCTATAAACAATTTCCTTTAACGAGTATTCATCCTTATGCTCAAAAAGCCGCGGAAGCCTCGCTTTGCGCTAACGCCCAGGGAAAGTTTTGGGAATATTATGATAAGGTTTTTAATCTTGAATCGGGTCAATAAAATATAAAGGTAAAAACCTTGATTCTCGCTAATCGCTCGAAATAAAGTCTTCACTCTGGAATCTTCAGGAAACTAAATTGCGATAAATTGCTATAATGTTATATTGCTAGAATGTTAGATTGAGGTTTCTAGTCTTCTTTATACGGCAAGCATTATAACAATATAGCATTGTAACATTCTAACATTTTTACTTATGCTTAAACTTAACGCTAAAGAACTTCGGACAACGATTGCTACTGAAGAGCAAAAAAAATCTATTAAAAAGAACCCAATTTATATTATTTTGGACAATGTTTTGGATACTTATAATGTGGGATCAATTTTCCGGCTGGCTGACGCTGTTGCTGCCGAGAAAGTTTTTTTATGCGGGGAAACTCTGACGCCGCCGAATACCAGAATAAAAAAAGCATCGATTAATACGACTGAATGGGTCGAATGGGAGTATTGTAAAACAGCGGGGGAAGCGATTGAAAAATTGAAGACATGTCATTCCGAACGGAGTGAGGAATCTAGCGAAGTGCATAAAGAAGATCCTTCCCTGCCTACGGCAGATCAGGATGACACGATCAAAGTTATTGCCGTTGAGTTGGATGAAAGAAGCGTGCCTTATGATAAAGTGGAATACAAATTTCCCTTGGCAATAGTCGTAGGGAATGAGACATATGGGGTGAGTAAAGAAGTTTTGGAGATGGCGGATGAGATTGTGGAATTACCGATGTTTGGGGTAAATAAAAGTTTAAATGTGATGGTTTCGGTAGGAATTATTCTTTACAAACTGACGGAGAAATTGTAAAATATAACCATAATGGGGATTACTCAAGTTTTATTAAAAGTTAAAAATCCGGCGGATCCGAAAAAGATTTTTGAAGGAAAATTTTTAGTTGATTCCGGTGCCAGTTATACGGTGGTACCCACAGAAATTCTGAAAAAACTAGGTATTCAACCGCAGGGAGAAGAAGAATTTTCTTTAGCTGATGGTAAACTCATTAAAAGAAAAGTTGGCAGCGCTCTTTATGAGGTAGAAGGAGTGGAACGGGCGGCACCAGTTATGTTTGGTCAAAAAGGCGATTCTTTACTTTTAGGAGTTTTCACTTTAGAGGCTTTGGGTTTAAGCTTTAACCCCTTAACCAGAAAACTTTATAAAGCGTTTTTAAGAATGTAAAACCTTATTTGTTCTTCGACTTTGTTTGAAACATGTAAAGGAGAGTCTTTGATAGGTAATTAGAAATAGCGGATGAGATTGTGGAATTACCAATGTTTGGGGTAAATAAAAGTTTAAATGTGATGGTGTCATTAGGAATAGTTTTGTACCAGATAACAAATAAATGCTTGCCCTGAGGAGTGAAACGACGAAGGGGTGAGTTTGGGAATAGTTCTTTTCGAGGCGGTAAAACACTTACCCCGAGAATAAGTTTTAAAGGGGAGTTAGAGGATTTTTAGAGGAGAATATGGGAAATTAGGGGAACAAGAGAGAGAATGGGCAATTGACTAAGGGGAACGAGGATGAAATAATAAAAATATGGATTCGGAAATAACACCAACTACGCCAGTAACTTCTGAAAACATTCCAGTTTCACCCACTCCTGTTTCTTCCAGAAAACCAAAAGCAATCGGGATTTTAATTATTTTTATTTTGCTGGTTTTAGTTTTTATTCAGTATTTTCAATTTCGAAATTCGACAGACTCGAGTTGCGGGGGAGATTGGAGCTATAATGTTAAATGTTCGGTTGGAAGTTACTGCAAATCCTCAAATCAAGGTCCTTTCGTTGGTGGGGTTTGTACCCAATATTTGTCCGAGGTATTTTCTTTTCTGCACTTAGAACGCAATCCGAAAGACATAAAACAAACGGAAATAAAGCCGTCCCCGATTATTCAAAATCAAACGCCTACACCCTCCTTAAAAATTGACGAAGTTTTTACTAATAATTCTTACACAAACTATACGTATGGTTTTTCTTTTAAACATCCTGGATTAATTCAGTGTTGTGCGATTGGTGGTCCGATGGGTGATTCAGTTGGAATTATCACGATGGCGGTTGAATCAACGAGAATGTCTGGAGGCGCTCCTTTTGATGGATTGGCGGTGTATGTCGTTCCTAATGAAAACATGATGTCTTTTTCTGCTTATATAGAAAATCAAAAATACACATTGGTTGAAAGGTATGTTGAGGTTAGCGGGGGTCAGAAGCCATATAACTCTTAAGCCTTAAGTCAAACAATCGCCGGTCAACCGGCATATGTTCTTAAAAATTATGATCCATGGGCGGGAAATATTGAGTTTTATTATATTTTGTATCCCGATAAGCAAAGAATTTTAGAAATTTCAAAAATAAACGCATCTAAAGGAAGTTTTGATAACGCCTTTAGTCAAATTCTCTCCAGCCTAAAATTTCTCGAGCAAACGCAAGCCGGTCAAATGATAAATTGGAAAACATATTCTGCTACCGGTGTATACGAAATACGTTATCCTGAAAATCTATATTCCGTAAGAAGCGGGACGGCATCTTTAAAAGCGGAATGGCCCGGAATAATTATAATTTATCCAAAGGATTCTTTTAATAACAAGCCTCCATTATCTGTAACTTATAAAATTAGTATTGTAATTTCAGACAATTCCGCTAATTTGTCTATGGATCAACCATCAAAACTTTTCGGGAATGGGATATTAATACAATATCCTTCATTGTATGCGGATACAAATAAAGTTAAAGAAACAACACTCGATGGTTTAAAAGCATATAGACTTGATAATCTTCCGGTAGGACCAGCCGGTATTACCACCGATATAATGACGATTAAAAATAACAAAATTTATGAAATATTGGTTGAACCGGTTCAAGGTACGGGCGATTCGGAAGTCAATAAGCAAATAATCGAGCAGATTATTTCCACCTTTAAATTATTAAGTCAGTCTGCCAATCAATCAACACCAACACCAATACCGACTTCAATAAATCCAGAATTGTCAATTAGATGGAAATTATCCGGATGCAGGCGGGAAATGTGTTAAAAATTGATTCTTGACAAATCCCCCTCGATTCTTATTATTAAAATGTGAGTAAAAAATCTAATAAACGGGGAAGTTTATTCTCTCTCCCTTTTTTGGCACTCTTGGTTTTAGTCATCGGACTACTGGTTGTTTTTTTCAATTCTTCAGAGAAAATTCTGTTTAAACCAAAAGCAAAGGGCACTCCAAAATTAACCATTAGCTCTATCGACCAGTTGCAATCTTATGTTTTAGGGATTCCTGCGGGGAGTAATTTTGAGATTGAGGTTCCGGCGGCTACTTATTCCTTAATTTTTACGAACGCAGTTCAAGCCTATTGTAATGTTTCCAGAAAATGTGGAATACCAATCAGCGCCAGTTTGGTAGGACAACAAGATATAGCAAGTACGATCGGTTATGGTACAGCAGCCCCTAGAATTCCAATCATCATTCATTATTACTTTTCGGTTGCTAATGCCAAAATCCAAGCGAACATTACCAGCTGCGTATATTCTACTCGAGCTTGCAAAAACGTAGAGGAAAATTCTATCCAAACAATTATGAACCAGATATTAGATCAAACTTTTAATAAATATAGTCAATATATGGAACCAGTTATGATAAAAGTCTACCCGGATAGCATAAAAGCAATTTTTATGTCTAAAGTACCGCTTCCGATTGATCCAGGGAATTTTAATTTTAATTCATGCCAATACAAAATTACAATAAATGATTACTACTTAAATCAACCGCCATTCTTTTCATTCACGGCACCTAATGACGTGATTGTACCTTGGCCGGCAAGACAAGAGGTTTATGTTATGAGAGATAATATATCGAATAAAATATCGGTCGGACCCTTTAATTGGAATCCTGAATATGATACCGGTTGGAGTTTTTTAAAACAATATGATAATTCAAATAAACCGTATTATGTTGCTATGGGAATTGTTGCTTGGGATAATATGGCCAAACAGCTACGGATTGCTTGCGGAGTATGGGAAGCTAATCCCAGACCAACTAGTACTTTGGTTCCTACGGCAACACCAATAAAAAGCAAACCACTTCCAACTAAATATTTGACACCGACTCCGGGTCCTTGTCCAAATTACGAGAGAAATTGTGTGAATATTACAAAAAGTTGTCCTGAAAATAGTACCTTATATTCTCAAGGACAATGCGGTGCCGGTTTCCGCTGTTGTGTTCCTCAATAATTCTCCAATAAAACATTGCTTCATTGTTCCATTGCTACGATTGTTATATTGTTAGATTGTTTGCTGCGGCAGGTTTTTCTCACAAAAAACAACTTTATATGTTAATCTAGAGACGGATCGGTGAGATCGCTGATCGCCAGGTAACCATTCCTGAGTTAAGCGGTCATGAGCCGATCTTTTGATATCTTGACTTTTTCGTCTTTTGTGATATTATCTTTTTATAAGCCGGGGCTGAGTGCCGATTCTCTCGTAAAGTCGTAGAGTTTAAGCACCCACCGGCTATTTTTATGGCCTTTGGCCAGATTTCTTCATAAGTTAGTCGTTTATTCGCTCGTTGTTTTCCTTTAAAAGTTTTGTAGGCCAGTTCATGAGCTAAAGATTTCTTGCCAATTGTTTTCCAGGTAATGGTGATTTTTTCATCAAGATTCTTAATCATCTTTTCAATAATTTTTGTTTGACCAGAATACTCTTTGTCAATAATGACGTTTTTACTGGCTAGTAATTTAATTAATTTGGTCAGAATGGCAGCAAAAACGGCATAAATAAAAATTTCTGGCTTTCCGGCAAGGCGAAAGCTTTCCTGAAGACGGCGTTTGTCTTTGGCAATAACAATAACTGAATATTCTTTACTATTGACGGCGGCCAAAACCGTATCTCTTTCGGTCTGTTCAATTTTTCCTGATTGATCAATTTCGTAAACCATTGATGACATTATATTCTAATTTTTTCCACAAAAAACGCGCGAATTGGCTTGGTTTTAGAGGATAGTTAGAGGATGTTTAAAGGAGGGTAAGGGTGAGCTGGGAAAGTAGGGATTAGGGGAATTTGGGGGTTGTGGGGGAGGTGAGGAAAGAGAGAGGGAAGAGAAGGACTAGAAGGATTAGGGGTTTGATTTTAGCCTCAATTTTAGGTTGGAATTGGCAGGAGGGATTGGTAAAACTGAAACAAGCCGGGGGCTATAAACAATCAACAACTGTTTTTCCTAAACAGGCAGAAATAACCCAAGCAGTTGACGGTGATACGGTAGAAATTAATAACGGACAGACAATAAGAATGTTGGGAATTAATGCGCCGGAACGGGGAGAAGCCGGTTTTGAAGAAGCCAAAAATTATATGGAAGATATTTTTGACGGAAAATCGGTTTCTTTGGAATACGATACGTATCAGGACGATAAATACGGCAGAGTGTTGGCTTATATTTGGGAAGATTGTCAATCTGCCATGGGTTGCAATAACGGTAAAAGAATGCTTAATTGGTTAATGGTTAAAAGGGGATTGGCGAAAGTGGTTGTTTACGAAGACAGAAGGAAATTAAAATATGAGGAATTACTAAAAGAGGCTGAAATTAATTAATTTCGTTGGGGATTGCTTCGGGACGTACCGTTTGGTACATCCCTCGCAATGACACCAACTTCGCGATAACAAAATCCTTCTCATTGACAAACCTATTAATCTTTGGTATCCTACCCAAAGTATGAACTGAAAGTTTTGCCAATTGATAAAGGCTTTGGGCCCCGATTGGCGGGGCTTTTCATTTTTAAAGAGTTCTATCGCCCTTTAAAAGTTAAATAGATATCTAAAATGTATTTATCCGAGCTTTTGCTCGGTATTCAAAATGTGAAGGGAAGTCCCGCTATTATGCCGATTTCATCGGCATCAGCGGGATCCCGACGGTTCGAGCCGCAAGGCGAGAATAATGTCGGGATAATTTTTTGAGAGTTTGATCCTGGCTCAGGATGAACGCTGGCGGCGTGCCTTAAGCATGCAAGTGGAACGCCCGCGCAAATCTCGCAAGAGATTTGTTCGGGAGTCGCAGACGGGTGAGTAATAGGTAGGAATCTACCTCGAAGCGGGGAATACCTATCCGAAAGGATAGCTAATACCCCATATGGTCCCGCACCATACGGTGCAGGAGCAAAGGATGTAACTGTCCGCTTTGAGATGAGCCTACTTCCTATCAGCTAGTTGGTGAGGTAATGGCTTACCAAGGCTTTGACGGGTAGGGGGCGTGAGAGCGCAATCCCCCACAAGGGCACTGAGACACGGGCCCTACTTCTACGGAAGGCAGCAACTGGGAATTTTGCACAATGGACGAAAGTCTGATGCAGCAACGCCGCGTGAAGGATGAAGGTTTTCGGATCGTAAACTTCTTTTGCCAAGGTTGAGAGACTTTGGCGAATAAGCACCCGCTAACTACGTGAGGTTTTGAAAGAAAAACGTCGGCACGTAGGTTATCAATCTGGCTATATGCTGGAACACTTGGTTAATATTTGACTACTAAAGCAAACCTTGCTACAGTGAAAATGTCGAATAAACCCGAAAAAATGACCGCAGATCATATATGGGTATCAAGCTATCAGCAGGCAACCCCCCGTCTGACGGGGGAGAGTCCTCAGAGACTATACGCCAGAGTCCGATGTTAATATCGGACAAGATATAGTCCAAGAAGAAAAATGGAATATCTCTTGAAACAAATTCTTATTGGTTCACTACTCGGGGATGGACATCTAACACCATTAAATAAGAAAGGTTTGTCTCAATTATACTTAAAGTATGATGATAAAACTCTTTCTTATCTGGAATGGTTACACAAGATGTTTATTCCGATTAAGACTAATGAGATTAAAGAGAGATCAAAAGGTGGTTATCATCAACACTACTTTACTACATTGCCAAGTTTGGAACTGGGTTATTATCGGAAATTGTTTTATCCGTTGGGTAAGAAATCAGTACCGGAAAACATCTCCAAATTATTAACTCATCCTATTGCTTTGGCAATATGGTATATGGATGATGGAACGTTGGATTTCCGCAAGAAATACCATCGTAATGCCTCTTTTGCAACATTTTGTTTTAGCTTCAAAGAATGTGAGTACCTGCAAAAAATGCTAGAGAGAAATTTCTCTATTCGGGTAGGTATTCACAAAACCACAATGAGGGAAAAGCTATATTTTCGTTTATATGTCAGATCAGAAAGCATGGATTGTTTTCTGTGTTTGATTGGAAAATATATTCATCCCGTTTTTAAATATAAGGTTCTAATAGCTAAAACTCACCAGCAGCTGCGGTAATACGTAGGGTGCAAGCGTTATCCGGATTTATTGGGCGTAAAGCGTTTCGTAGGTGGTTTAATAAGTCATATCTTAAAGACCAAGGCTTAACCTTGGAAATGGGTCTGATACTGTTAGACTAGAATTTTGTTGGGGATGCTGGAATTCCCGGTGGAGCAGTGAAATGCGTTGATCTCGGGAGGAACACCAATGGCGTAGGCAGGCATCTGGGCAATGATTGACACTGATGAACGAAAGTTAGGGGAGCGAAAGGGATTAATTTTAGTCCCCCTAGGTAGCAATATCTAGGAAAAAACTGGCTATATCGGTGAAACTCCTTGTTGTTTCGGGTATTATTTGGTATTATGGAAACAATGAGGACAATACCGAGGGAAGTCGGTTATTTTGAGGGTAGACGATAGAGGTTAGAAGTTGGAATTTGAAGCCTGCCTGCCGGCAGGCAGGTTAGAAAATAGAAGAAAAATTGATAAAATAAAAATGTGATAAAAACATTTCGTGATTTAGAGGTATACACGGAGTCTTACCAGTTAATGTTAATTGTACATGAAGGAGTTAAAAAATTCCCTGTGTATGAAAGGACAGATTTGGCTCCGCAAATGAGAAGATGTTCGAAATCACCTCCGGCAAATATCGCCGAAGGTTGGGCGAAGAGAAATTTTGAAAAAGAATTCAAAAAACATTTAGGGACGGCAATTGGTTCCTGCAACGAAATGGAAGTTCACATTGAAACAGCACGAGATTTAGGTTACTGGGATAAAGAATTTTGTCAATCTCTTCTTAAAAGATACCAAAATGTAGGAGGTAAATTAAATAACCTCCGAGAAAATTGGAAAACATACTAACTTCAACTTTCTACCATCATAATCTAATTTCTAGTTTCTATTGTCTATCTTCAATTTAATCTGACCCCGTAGAGACTGTACGCCGGTCCCGAGCTTAGCTCGGGAATGATACAGTCCGAACTATACAGTAATGTATAGATCTCTAAAGAAATTTAGAGGCGCCCCGCACCGTATGGTGCAGGGTTAGTATCCCGATTTGTGTCGGGAGAAAGTAACAAAATGTAGAGACCCCTGTAGTCCTAACTGTAAACGATGCTCGCTAGATGGCCCCGTCTGACGGGGTTGTCGTAAGCTAACGCGTTAAGCGAGCCGCCTGGGGAGTACGGCCGCAAGGCTAAAACTTAAAGGAATTGACGGGGAGGCGCACAACCAGGGGAGCGTGTGGTTTAATTCGAGACTAAACGAAGGACCTTACCTAGGTTTGACATGCTAGAAGTAGCTTCCGGAAACGGATAGTCACCCGTTAAGTCGGGGACTAGCACAGCTGCTGCATGGCTGTCGTCAGCTCGTGCCGTGAGGTGTCGGCTTCAGTGCCGGAACGAGCGCAACCCCTACTATCTGTTAAATATTCAGATAGGACAGCCCCGTCTCTTTTTCGCATCAGCTAACAGAATAAGATTTGAAATAAAGATTTATTTTGTTAGAAGATCGCGACGCTAGCCCGAATAGGGCTGGGCTATTCGCCCACGCGTCGCGGTATGAGATTGGCGCGAAAAAGTGACGGGGAGGAAGGAGGGGACGACGTCAAGTCAGCACGGCGCTTATGTCTAGGGCAACACACACACTACAATGGATCGGACAACGAGTTGCGAGCGCGCAAGCGTAAGCCAATCTCTTAAACCGATCCTCAGTTGGGATTGCGGGCTGTAACTCGCCCGCATGAACCCGGACTTGGTAGTAATCGCGGGTCAGCAAACCGCGGTGAATACGTTCTCGCCTCTTGTACAAAATAAATGCGCTTGGCAGTTTAGAAAACTAAGTGGTGAAAATCCACTTTTATAGAGAAATCATACTTAGAAATTAGATTAAGGATATGATTTTTATATATCTGTCACAAATGTTGTGACAGCTATAGTTGCGGACAGTCTTGAGGGGTAACCCGAAGGATGAAGGGTCCTATATACAAAGAGCAGTCCTCTTTTCAAAAGGGCAATAACGATCTGATTATGTGTACAGCAGAGAAGTTATTTTAAAAACCCAGAGGAATGTTTGAAAAAGTTTTTTAAATGACCCAAGGAGATCCTGTGTGCATCAGAACTATAATCGGCCACAGGAAGTCAGCTGAGTCCATAGTAAGTAAAACTTGACAGGTCTATAAATAGTATCTAAATTAGAGATAGACCCGAAGCTTTACCGAAGGGACGAACTATATGTTAAATCCTCATTATATTGTCGGATTTGTTGATGGCGAAGGATGCTTTAGTGTGTCCATAAGCCGAAAACGATTTCGAATACCTGAGGTTAGACTCAAATTTGAAATTGAGCTTAAAGGGGATGACGAACCAATTCTGAAAGAGATCTAAAAATTTCTAGGTTGCGGATCAATCTACCATTTGGAATATAAAAAATACAAATGGGGACCGCATGCGAAATTTATGGTTGGTTTACAGAAAGATCTTATTAATAAAATAATACCTTTCTTTAAAAAATATCCTCTTCAGGCAAAAAAGAGAAAACAATTTGAGTTTTTCTGTAAGGTCGAAAACATGATTCTTAAAGGGGAACATAGAAATCTTGAAGGAATTGAGAAGATAAGATTAATGAGAGAAAAACAACATATAGACTCGCTGGATGCGCTAGACGCGCACGTCCAGTGGGGCGTGGAATAGTTCTTAACCATGATCACCGCCCGTCAAATGAGCAAAGTCGGGGGTGCCTGAAGCTCCTGCTTAGCAGGAATGAAGGTAAACTCGGCGATGAGCATTAAGTCGTAAACTTGTTGCGACCTGCAATCGTAAGAATGCAGGAAAATCTAACTGTATCGGTGAAGCCTAAATCCGCCAGCTGGCGGATACGGTAATACCGAGGGAAGCTTGTTTCGGTAAAACAGTTGAACAGTTAAACAGTAAGACAGTAATCAGTGTAACGGTAATATGTTAGACTTAGTTAATGGCAACTATTTGGAGTGTTAAGCAACTTAGGGTATATCAGCGGCCATTGAAACTTTTGCCGCAATTGTATGATCTTGCTTATTCACTTCCAGTGATTCGCCAAAAATTAAGAAAACAGATCATTAATTGCGGGGAAGGAATAGCCCCGTTGATTGCGGAAGGATTTGCTAAAAGAAGAAATGAAGCGGAAGTAAAAAGATTCTTCGAAATGGCAATGGGAGAGAGTGATGAATTAGCTACTCACCTAGAGCAAGTCAAAATTCTGGCAAATCGGTTTAAGAGTGTTAGAGTTGAATTGTGTCAAAAGTTAATTGAAGAATACACAATCGAATCAAAAGAACTCTATAACCTTATTAAAAATTGGAATAATCATCCAACAAAATGATTTACCGTTTTACTGACTACTGTTTTACTGCAATACTGTTTAACAGATTTACAGATTCATAGCCCCGTAGAGACTACACGTTGGCCCCAGCTCAGCTGGGTGAAGATATAGTCCATGCCTCGATGAAAATCGAGGAACACCAATGAACAAGGTATCCGTTCTGGAAGGAGCGGATGGATCACCTCCTTTCTAAGGAGATGTTTCACGAACCTGTACTATTATGGTATAGGGAAAGGTATACACCCAAGCTTTTTTGGTTTGCTTGTAAAAGTTAACCATCACCTTCCCTTCACATTTTGGATATCAAACAAAAAAAATCCTGGTATTTGCCAGGATTTTTTGGTTGTGATAAAATTCTACGCAAGGGCTGCTGGTTCCCTAAAAACACTTCGGTGTTTTGAGGGTAAACATCGGCTTGCACTAAAAATTTGTTTCGACAAATTTTCAGTGCAGAACGCTTTCCTGATGACGGTTGAATTTATTAACCGATATATAAGTTGCGAATAAAAAGGGGTCGCTAGCTCAGTTGGTTAGAGCGCATTCCTGATAGCTAGCGCTTTGCGCTAGATATATCAGATGTAATTTATGGGCTACTAGTTCATCGGTAGAACGCTTACCTGATAAGTAAGAAGTACATGGTTCGATTCCATGGTAGCCCACAAATAAATTACATCTGTTATAAGAATGAGGTCTCAGGTTCGAATCCTGAGCGACCCACCATAGAAATTCGCAACTTCTATAAGAAAGAAGTACCAGGTCCGACTCCTGGGCAGCCCACCCTGGTTTGTTTGGTATTTTTACAAGATGAAAAGAATTTATACTATCTTAATAGTTCTATTTATTTTATCCGGAATATTGTTACTTCTGTCCTTGCTTGGCGTCCCGCCGCTTTCGGGAAGAAACGGTTTGCTTCGGGTGTGCAGGTTTAATGAGCAAACAGCCAAAAATGATGTTTGCCGTTGGGTTTGGGACAAAACTTTGAATCAGCCCTCAATTTATTTTTAATAAAGCTAAATGCAAAACCTAATTCTTCCCGGATTTTCCGAAAAAAATAAAGACTGAGCGGAGGAGACAAAAAGACAACTTGATAAATTTTCTGAATCAAAAGTAATTTATTGATATGCAAAGGACTCTCCTTGATATGTCGATATACAGATGAAACACAAATTGTTTTTTACCAAACCTCCTGAACTAATTACTCTTGAACCAAGAATTAAAAAGCTTTTGGAAAAATATCATTTGGATCAATATTATTCGGTTGAGGATTTGGAGTTAATGATTTATGAATGTTTACCAGAGAACGAATTTAATGTTTTTGATCCGGTAATTGAGCATCTTGTTTTGGCAGAGGATAAGGCAGACTTTCTGATTTTTCTGAACAATGAACTTTGGAATGCGACTCCTTTAAAAATGTTAGGCGGTATATCACCAATACAAAGCATGAATTCTGATCGGTTAAAAGAAAAAAGGGAAGTGATGGATTAGGGTTAGATGATTGACAAAAACTATTATTTTGGTATAATTTAGTTACTTAAATCTCCTGCAACACCGCAAGGTCTTTGCAGGATTTTTTATGCTATAATTTAATTGTGAAGCGTTGCCTTATTCTAATTGACGGAAGTAATTTTTATTTCAAATTAAAAGATCTTCAACTCCAAAATCTTCTTGAGTTTGATTTTTCTGGATTTACAAAGTTTTTAGTTAATAAAAATAAACTTATCAAAGCTACTTATTATGTTGGGGCAATGCGAACCGATGGAACTGAAAGAGCCCAAAGATTGTTTAACGATCAGCGCAAGCTTTTATCCCATTTAACAAAACAGGGTTTAGAATATTCTCTTGGATATTTATTAAAATCAAAAAATAAATTTCACGAAAAAGGGGTTGATGTTAATATAGCGGTAGATATTCTTGTGGCCGTTTATGAAAACCAATGCGATCATCTTATTTTAGTTTCGTCGGATACTGATCTTTTACCGGAAATCAAAAAAGCTAAAGAAAAAGGCAAAACGATTGAATATATTGGTTTTTCCCATCAACCAAGTTTAGCCATGGTTGCTAATTGTACGGAATCAAAATTACTTAAAAAAGAAGAAATTACCCCATTTGTTAAAAAATAACCCTAAAATCGTAACTATTTTCTGCCGACCGGTACAAAAGATTAACGTACTGGAGCAGAAAAAAAATAGGGAAATACCAAGGGTGTCAATAGCAATTCACCTCTAAGGGGTACTTAAACAGAATATTATTTTGATTTAGTTTATAATTAATTTATGGAAAACGAAGCTCCTGATAAATCGATTGAACAAGCTGAAAGAAGAAAAATAGGTTTATATAATAATGGTTATTCTATCGCTGCCCATGAAATCGGTCATGCATTAGTTGTTGACTCAATTTTTAAAGAACGAAGACATTATGAATTTAAGGTTGAGGTTATACCGGTAGTTAATTGGCGTAATCCAAAAGACCAAATGGGTTTTTATGGTGGAAACTCAAGAATAAGATTAATAACCTTGTCGGATCAACTTCCAGTTAACGAAGAACAAGAAAAATTATTTGCGTCCTCAGGTGTTGCCGCCTGTAGGGTTATCGGAAGAAACGAAAATTTCCAACCACAAGCGCCTGGTAATGATGAAAAAGTTTTTACCCATAAAGGAAAATTTGATTCAGAAGAAGCAGAAAGATACGTAGCCTTGGCAACAAAAATATTAGAACCAAATAAGGAGATAATTGACACTGCTGCTAAAAAGATTGCCAAGCAAATTTCCGAAACAACAAAACCTTTTATTCTTGACGAACAGAGGTTAAGAGAATTCTTAAGGCCAGAAATGGGATAACTTCTCGATAAACCAACCCTTGACTTCCCCTAATCTCTTTTGTTATAATGCGGTTCACTGGGGAGCCAGAAATTAGTAATGAAAATTCTTAAACAAATAATCCAAAACCTTAGGCGATTTTTGCGTGCGTAAATAGGAATTTTCAGTATCTTTTGAAGCTCCATTGGGAGCTCTATTTGTTTTTGCACATTATTTAATGGAACTCAAGGACAGACGGGCCAATGGCTCAGTTGGCTCGCACTGAAAAATTGCGAACAATTTTTTAGTGTAAATGCCTCGTTTGTTTAGCCCGTAAGGGCTGTTAGCTTAGCTGGTAGAGCGTCGCGTTTGCAACGCGAAGGTCGCCAGTTCGAATCTGGCACAGTCCACCAGTGAGGCCCTTTACGGGCCATCGAGGAGGTTAGGAGTTCGAGTCTCCTTGGGTCCACTGGGGCTAGTCATTCTGAACGAAGTGAAGAATCTAGCGGGATGTACCAGACGGTACGTCCCGAAGCGAATTGCGCTGCGGCTAGATCCTTCGGCCGATGCCTCAGGATGACGATTAATTTTTGCGGTTGACGATTATTTTTTAAAATAGAAATTAATCGTCAGCTGAAAAAAGCTGGATGGTACCTTAAAAAGTGAAGAGAAAATATATAAGTAGGCCCTCCGATGCAAATCGGAGGAAAAGGTCTTAAACAGCTTAGTTTTTATTAAAGCAAGTGGTGGATGCCTTGGTAACAAGAGCCGAAGAAGGACGCAGTCGGCAGCGATATTCGTCGGGGAGGAGTCTAACATCCTTTGATCCGGCGGTTTCCGAATAGAGTAATCTCCTCGTAAGAGGGACTTGCACCATACGGTGCGAGTAGGGAACTGGGCGAACCGAAACATCCAAGTAGCCCAAGGAAAAGAAAATAATAATGATTCCGTCAGTAGCGGAGAGCGAAAGCGGAACAGCCTAAACCCGAACAAATCTCGCAAGAGATTTGCGCGGGTGTTGTAGGGTCTCATTATGGGAGTATTAAGAATAGTCAAACGGTGTGGAATTGCCGACCATAGAGAGTGAAAGTCTCGTAGACGAAATTCAAGATACCTCTAGAGATACCTAAGTAACTCGAAGCACATACTTTGAGCGAATCTGGGGCAACCATGCTCCAAGGCTAAATACTCTTGTTGTCCGATAGTGAACTAGTACCGTGAGGGAAAGGCGAAAAGAACCCCGGTGAGGGGAGTGAAATAGAACCTGAAACCATTTGCTAACAAACAGTAAGAGCATCTCGTTTCCACTCGATGCTTAAGTCAAAAGTAAAAAGTTAAAAATCAAAAGTACAAGTAAAAATTAAAAATATACAATTGAAATTTTGACTTTTGCATTTTGAATTTTGCATTTGAACACCGAGTGGAGGCGAGGTGTGATTACGTGCCTATTGAAGAATGAACCGGCGAGTTCTCAATTACTGCATTAGTTTAAGCCGCTAATTACGGCTCAAGCGTAGCGAAAGCAAGTCTGAATAGGGCGTAATAAGCAGTTGTTGGGAGACCCGAAACCTGGCGAGCTAACCATGAACAGGGTGAGCCCCGATGAAAGTCGGGGGGAAGCCCGAACTCGTTGTCGTTGCAATGACATGAGATGATTTGCGGTTAGGGGTAATATGCCTAACGAGCCAGGAGATAGCTGGTTCTCCCCGAAATATATATAGGTATAGCGTCCGTTAAACTTTTCCGGAGGTAGAGCACTGAATGGGTGTGGTAACGCAAGTTATTATACTCAATCAAACTCCGAATGCCGGAAAAAGATTTACGGGCAGTCAGAACGGTGGGTCTAAGCTCATCGCTCTAAAGGGAAACAACCCAGATTTCCATCTAAGGTCTCTAAATTTCTGTTAAGTGTTAAAGGAAGTGTTTTTCCTCAGACACCCAGGAGGTTGGCTCAGAAGCAGCCATCCTTGAAAGAAAGCGTAACAGCTCACTGGACGACAGCTCTCCTTCGCTTTTTGCTCCGAAAAAGCTACGGGACGAGCACCCTCTCTAATTAACAAAGGAGAGCGAGTGCCCTTCCGAAGCTTCGAACGAAGTAAGAAGCGGAGGAGGGTGGAGAAATGCGCCTAAAACGTATCGAGGCTAAAACAGAATACCGAAGATGAAGAACTTGTGTAAAGCACAAGGAATTCAAAAGTCAAAAGTTTTATTCTGAAGGTTTATTAATTTTGAATTTCTCATGCTTTGCATGAGTTGGTAGGGGAGCGTTGATACTGCAGTGAAGCCGAGCTGTAAGGCAAGGTGGAGCGGTATCAAGTGAGTATGCCGGTATAAGTAGCGAGATCCCGGTGAGAAACCGGGACGCCGAATACCCGAGGTTTCTCCGACAATGCTAATCAGTCGGAGGTTAGTCGACCCTTAGGTGAGTCCGAGCTTAGCTCGGAGTAGCCGATGGATAAACTGTTAATATTCAGTTACAGAGAGTGAATCGTTACCAACTGGGGATTGACAGGGATGGATAGCCAAACCCGCCGCAAGGCGAGCTTAAATCACAAGGCAGTTTTTGTAGGAAAACCCGCAAAAACGTTTACACTGCAAAGTGTCTAACCGAATGATGAATAAGAGTCTAAGCCGCAAGGCAAGGACAATTTGGTAATTTCAACCCTCAAGAAAAGATTCGCAGTGAGATTCATTTTTTATCGTACCGAAAACCGACACAGGTGGGTTGGTAGAGTATACCAAGGCGGACGAGAGAAGGAAGTTCAAGGAACTCGGCAAAAAAGCTGGGCGTAAGTTATGCAAGATGCCCTACTCCGATTTATCGGAGTTCAACAAAAGATTTTCAAGCGACTGTTTAACTAAAACACAGGTCTCTGCAAACCCGCAAGGGTAAGTATAGGGGCTGAAGCCTGCCCAGTGCCGGAAGGTTATGGGGAGGAGTGAGTCGCCGTAAGGCGACAGGCTCTGAACTTAAGCCCCGGTGAACGGCAGCAGTAACTATGAATCGAAAGGTGTTGTAGTTGTTAAACTTAGCTATATGCTGGAATAACTCGTGTATCCGACAGTACCCCGTTACCATACGGTACAGGGTGACAATCTGTTCGGTGGAGTCAATCAGCAGGAAAGGCTTTGGTAAATTAAAATCAATGTCATTCCCACGTTTACCCTGTAAGGGAAAGTGGGAATCTATATCAAAAAAGGAGTAAAACAGTAAATCAGATAATCAGGTTAAGTAAATCTGAGAACAGAATATCAGTAGTAAAAACTGATCCCTGTTTTCTAATCTCTTTTCCCGATACTCTGATCAACTGATAATCTTAATTGTGTTATATAGATTCCGGCTCGTAGGCCGGAATGACAAAATAAAAATTATCAAAGAATCCTCAGAGACTATACGCTGAGACCGAGCTTAGCTCGGGATGATATAGTCCGACCTTCAGTGCGAACTGAAGAACCGTAAAATCGGTCTAGTAACAAAGGTGAACTGTTCGATGGTAGCGAAGTCCCTCGCCAGGTAAGTTCTGGCCCGCATGAAAGGCTTCACGACTTGAAAACTGTCTCGAACTTCCACTCGGCGAAATTGAAATGGCTGTGAAGATGCGGCCTACGCATTCTTGGACAAAAAGACCCCGTGGAGCTTTACTATAGCTTGGTGTTGGAATGATGTTTGAAATTGTGCAGTGCAGGAGGGAGTCTCGACGCAAGTCGGACGCCAATGTAACACCTCTCTTTTTAAACCTCAAACCTTACCTGTGAGTTCTGGAAACGAACTCGGGGAACGCGCCAGGTGGGTAGTTTGACTGGGGCAGTCGCTTGCTAAAGAGTAACGCGAGTGCACAAAGGTTGGCTAGTCTCGAACGGAAATCGAGATGATAGTGTAAAGGCAAAAGCCAGCTTGACTGTGAGGCCGACGGGCCAAGCAGAGTCGAAAGACGGTCTTAGTGATCCTCCAACTCGTCGTGGGACGGTTGGGGCTTAACGGATAAAAGCTACCCCGGGGATACAACTGTGTCCCGTCTTGGTGAATATAAAAATACCAGGACTTGTATGCAACTAATAACGGTGGAACCCGCAACTGGAGAGTTTTAAGTAAAAGTCTTCTCTCGCGAGGCAGCCAAGGGTAATACCGTGGGAAGTCCGGCTTTGCCGGACCCCGTAACGACTGATTCCGAAAGGATGAGATATAAATTACTTCCCAAAAGGGAAAATCTACAATTTATATCATACGTTGCCTCCCATAAAATTTTATATGGGATGAAGATATAGTCTGCGCTTACAGAAATGTAGGATTTTGTGAACAGGCTGATCTGATCCGAAAGTCCATATTGACGATCAGGTTTGGCACCTCGATGTCGGCTCAATTTTAGGGTCGCTACCCGAGTAATCGAGTAGATTAATACGAGCTCATAACGGTGGACTCCAATTGCGATATAATTATCGTAAATGGACAATACCGTGGGAAGTCGACAAAGAGATATTATTTTTGGAATGCTATTAGGTGACGGATTTTTAGAACGCAATGGAAAATATGTCAGATTGGTAACTGACCATAGCGGAAAACAAGAAACTTATGTTAATTGGTTAGCAAGCCAATTAACTAACTTAAATCCGAAATTAGTTTTTAAGAAAAGAATTGATCGAAGAAACCTGAAAGTTTACGATCATTGTATTTTAAGAACCAACACTTCATCTAAGTTGGAAAAATTCTTTTCCTTATTTTATGAAGGTAAAAGAAAAAGAATTCCACCTTGTTTAAGTAAAATAATATCTCCAATGGTGTTAGCGGTTTGGATAATGGATGATGGATACAAAAGAAATGATTGTCGGGCAATGAGAATAAATACCCAAAGTTATACCTTGGAAGAACAGAAAATTATCAGACAATCGTTTCTTCGTATCGGTATCAAAGTTAATATCCATAAACAAAAACAGCACTATTTGGTTTATATTCCATCTTCTTATATGAAGAAATTTATAGGAATGATTAAACCCTATATTATTCCTTCTATGGAATATAAAATTTGTTTGACCCCGTAACGACTGATTCCGAAAGGATGAGATATGAGATTTATCTTGTATCACACGCTCGTCCCCGCGCAAATTTCTGAAGAAATTTGTTCGGGTGAAGGTATAGTCTGCACCATTAGTAATAATGGATTATGTGCATCGCATCCTGGGGGGGTAGCCCCTCCCAAGGGTTGGACTGTTCGCCCATTAAAGCGGTACGTGAGCTGGGTTCAGAACGATGTAAATCAGTTCGGACTCTATCCAGAATGTGCGTTGGATTCTTGAGGGAAGTTCTCCTCAGTAAACCCATATTAGGGTTTTGCTGCTTCCGAAGCAATTCGGAATGAAAATTCGGCTTATAACGGTGGAGTCTTAATAACGAAGATAATACCGTGGGAAGTCGGTTTGGAGGACGGATGACAGAATACGGAAGACGGATAAGCAAAGCTTGATGCTTCGCAATAGCAGATAGAACAGATTTGACAGATTATTCCCTGTCATTCTGAACTTGATTCAGAATCTATATAAATTATTGTATAGATTCCTGGTCAAGCCAGGAATGACATAGTAATTTTCTGTTTTTCTGTCTTTCTGCAATCTGTTTTCTGTTATCTGTCATCTGGCTTCTAGACTTGACCCCGTAACGACTGTATCCTTGTACTATTTAGTACAGGATCGACTTAAATCTACTTGATTTAGGTAACACGCCGACCCCGTTTAAATTTCAAAAGAAATTTGTTCGGGTGAAGATATAGTCTACACTTCTAGTGATAGAAGATAATGTGACGAGAGGACCAGGAGAAGGGGATCCCTGGTGTGCCAGTTGTCCGAGCTTAGCTCGGGCATCGCTGGGTAGCTACATCCTCTGGGGATAACTGCTGAAAGCATCTAAGCAGGAAGCTCCGCCCAAGATTAGGAATCCTTCCGAGCTTAGCTCGGTGAAGACCCCAGGTAGACTACCTGGTTGATTACGCCGCAAGGCGTAGTCGTTCGCGCGCAAGCGCGAAGATAGGCTGGGAGTGTATGCTTACCAGTACTAATTGGTCAAAAAGAATTAAGCTGTTTGAGATGAACCTGCGCGCGGAGCGCGTAATTTCTCTTCACTTTTCAAGGTGTCATCAGACACCGCAGACCCGCCAGAAATCGCTCTTCAAGTCGTGTTCGAATAGAACTGAAAAGACTTGAAGTAAGATTCGGCGGGTAAATACTTTAACATTTTTGCCTTAAAGCCTTTCGGTCTTTGGAGCGGAGCGGAACTACTCTTTTCCCGTCTCGACTCGGTCGAGCCGAGGCGGGCCATTCCGTCGCGTAAAATCGCTGAAGCGATTAACGCGACTGGCACGTTGATTTGAGAACTCGTAAAATCTAGAAGTGTCTCGGTGACTAGAGCGGACTGGTACCACTCTTTTCCCGTCTCGACTCGGTCGAGCCGAGGCGGGCCATTCCGAACAAGATAGTTAAACGGTCTAGCGTCGACGATAGTAGAGCCTTGTGTTCTGCGAAAATAGATCGTTGCCGAGACACTTCTGTTCTCAAATCTTTACGTGGAACGTTTGACGTTCCGTGCCGAACAAGATAGTAAAACACTCTTATGTATCTTCTAATTTTCTCTAACATCCTCTAAAATCCCGATTGTTTTTTCTTTCAAAAAGTAGTATTATGTTTCCATTCACAAAAGAAAGGCGGTTATGATTAGTGCCAAGCAAACAAGTACCACGAGAATCTAAAGTACCACAAGTATCACGAGCAATTAAAACCCGTGGTACCCGTGATACCCGTTCTCCCCTTGATACTTCTTCCAAGAATCCCCAGACCATGGAGGAGCTTCTGGCGCAGACCGGCTACCAAGTTCACGGATTAAAAAGAGACCAGCAAATTGAAGGAACGGTTACTAATGTCACTTCCCGGACCATCTTTTTTGATGTTGGCGCAAAGGCCGAAGGCATTGTGGTTGACCGGGAATTTGAGGCGGCCAAAGATTATATTAAGGCTTTAAAAATCGGCGATAAAGTCAGTTTACGGGTTCTTTATCCGGAAAATGAGACCGGCCAGGTGGTTCTGTCGCTTAAGGGTGAAGCCCTTTCTTCCGCTTGGAAACATTTGCTGAAAGCAAAAGATGCCGGTGAAGAAATTTCCGTGGTTGTTAAAGAAACCGTTAAAGGCGGTTTTTTGGTCAATTCTTTCGGGGTGGTTGGGTTTCTGCCGACTTCCCAATTGGGTGAAGCGCTTCAGAAAAAACAAAGCGATTTGGAAGGGAAAAATCTTAAAGTTAAAGTTATTGAAGTTGATAAAACTCAAAACCGGGTGGTTTTTTCCGAAAAAGCCGTGTCCGAAAAAGAAAAACTGGAAAAAATTAAAGG
>Ga0210051_1001282_pt1 | contig 25289 bp, 33 predicted proteins | sample CryGey092014_all_FD_185464 | JGI IMG/M metagenome (GOLD analysis project Ga0210051, IMG submission 185464) | Groundwater microbial communities from aquifer - Crystal Geyser CG23_combo_of_CG06-09_8/20/14_all (SPAdes) (version 2) | ecosystem: Environmental > Aquatic > Deep subsurface > Groundwater...
AATAACGGGTTCGGCTTTACTTAGGTCAAAGTAGTCAGTTGAATCATGCTTTGCCCAGAACTCCCTTTCTTCATCCTCGTTTTTAAATCTTGGGATAACCCTTAATTTTTTCTTCATATACTCTCCTTTCTTTTTTACTCATATCCCGTGCTGATATCACCCTGACCTTGTCTTTCGTAATAGTGAACACCACAAAGAGCAATCTCTCTGCTTTTGTTTTGCCATAAAGGCCATACCTTTCTTCTTCCTGGGAATGTTTTTCATCTCTGAAAATAAATTTCGGATCGTTTTCAAAAACTTCTTCAATCTCTCTATTTGTGACATTATGTTTGATTAAGTTTTTATCAATGTTGCCTTTATCCCACTCAAAGAAAATTAGTTTAGATACTATTTTCATAAATATAGTATATCAAAAAAACATACATTTGTCAAGTGAAATGAATTTTAAAGTGAAATTAGAAAATTTTTGCCGAAGTAGGCTTTTGTAAGAGAAGGTATGAAAAATTCCCTTGGAGAAATTATTTTAATTCCTTGATAAGTTTTTAACTCTAAAATATCTGTATCGCCAGTTACCACCAGGTCCATCTCGTTAAATAGAGCATCAGCAAGTATTTGGTCGTCAGAACCATCACGACAGACATGGTGAACTACTGGGGCAGTCTCTGCCATATTAAAATACTTTTTAATGAGTGTGGTAAATCCTTTTATCAGGAATTCAGGAATATTAAATTTATTCTTGAGTACATTTTGTAGTTCAGTAATTATAAAATCTGTATAGTAAACTTGATGAATAATTGAAGCAATTGAAATAACTTCTCGGCAGGTACCCCTGTTTAAAAACCCTGCCACTAAAACATTTGTGTCAAATAAAATTTTCAAGACACCTTCCTGAATATTTCTTCGTCGGTTAATTTTAATCCCCTTTTCTCCATTTCAGTTAGTGCTCTCTGTTGCAATTGTCTAAATTCAGTTATAAAAAAATATCCGTTTAATGCTTTTCTGACTAGCTCGCTTAAGGGAATGTTTTCTTTTTTTCCTTCTTGTTTGACTTTTTTAAACAATTTTTCCGGTAAACTTATTGACATTGCACTTCTCATGTTATCACCCCCTTGTAATATATCTGTAATATTATTATACTATATTTTAAAATTTTGTCAAGGAAAAAACCCAACTTTTACACCCTGAGACGCAGACCCCTGCAGTTTTCTTTGAAAACTAACGCAGGGGTCAATGAAGGTGTGCGGAAAATGGGCTAGTAAAATTCTCCTCTTTTCCTAACGGTGAGCATAAACACTATTTTTTCTTTTTCGTCAATGGAATAAAAAAAGCGCCAGTCTCCAATGCGATATCTCCATACTTCATTATACTTACCGTGGAGTTTTTTTATGTTAAGGCCATAACGAGGCTCTTTCTTTAATTGAGGATAGACATATTCGGCAATCTTGAGTTTAATCTTTTCCTTGCGCCCCTTAAAGTCTTGATGCTCTAACTTTTCAAGGAATTGGCTGGTGGAAAATTATAAGAACACGGCTCTCAATGTGATAGATAGAGGCATAACCAATAATTTCTGGACTCCTTTCGTTCCCGTCGTGGAAAATCAGAAACAGAAAGTATTAAACCCTTGACCCCCTTAAAAAAATGCGCTGGCGCAATAATTTCATAAATCTGTCATTATCAAGTTCCACACATACATCCGCATTTGGTCTACCATCTTTTTTGATGTATGTCTGCCCCAACCTATTTTTGTCCTCGGTCTGCACATCTATAGATAATCTTTTTGTCTTTACAATATTTCTATCGATAGCAGTTGCTACGGCCAGCGGGTCGTGCAGAAAACAACCCTTCATCCTGCGATATTTTTTGTGAAAACCTATGTAATGCCTGCAAATTTTATCTATGAACTTAAACCGAGGAACAGAGGTATCCAGCAATTTTAGCTCATTCTCAGTTAAAAGAGTCTGATGAGTTACATCAAGCCCTACCATTGTGATGGGGATTTTGCAATGCAATACAATTTTTGCTGCTTCAGGGTCAGAGTATATATTAAATTCAGCAAATTGAGTGACATTGCCTGGAACAGTCACTGCTCCACCCATTAAAATAATCTCTTTTAAACTATTAATTACTCCGGGATTGGCGAGAATCAATTTAGCAAGAGTAGTAAGTGGGCCGAGGCAAATCAGAAAGATATCTCTCGATTTCTTAAAAATATCATTCAATTCTTCATCTGCTGGCTTTAGAGAAGGCGGAGGTAAGTTTAAATTACCCAGTCCATTCAGTCCATGAATCCTGTAGTCTTTTTTCAAAAGTGGTCTTCTAATTGGATGTCCTGCTCCCTGAATTACAAAAGGAATGTCCGAAGGTGCTACAACTTCAAGGATATTAAGAACATTCCGAACTGCTTGTTGAATACGAACATTTCCATAAGTAGCCACTATCGCTTTTATATTGAGTTCGGGTGAGTTAAGAGCAAAGAATAGGGCTAAAGCATCATCTATTCCGGGGTCAGTATCAATTATTACATTCATTGAGGCGTACCTTGACTAATTCGCTTACAACTTTGCCATCTGTCTTTCCTTTAACCCTTGGCATCAATATCCCCATTACTTTCCCCATGTCCCGCGGACCAGCTGCACCAACCTCTTTAATAACCTCGTCAATAATTTGCTTTAATTCTTCCTGGGATAACTGGGCAGGCAGATAACCCTCCAATATCACAATCTCTTCATTTGTTTGTTTTATCAAATCCTGGCGAGAAGCTCGTTCAAGAGCGGGAAAAATTTCTCTGCGCTGATTAATTTCCCTCTGAACAGTTTCAATTATCTCTTCATCTGTCAGGGGTGATTTTTTATGTATCTGGCGATTTTTTATTTGACTGCGCAAAAATCTAATTGTGGAAAGCCTTATCTCTTCCCTGTTTCTCAAAGCCTCTTTCATATCCTGTTCCAACTTTTCATAGAGGCTCATCTGCTACTCCCACTTGCTCTACGGGAAAATCTGGAAAACATCCTCATTTTCATTTTCATTCTGCGAATGCGTTTTTCTGACTCTTGAGATAATCTTTTTCTTTTCTCGCTTGGTTTTTCATAATGTTCCCTCTTCTTTATTTCTGTAAGGACGCCTTCACGTTCACACTCCCTTTTAAATCTGCGAAGAGCACTATCAATTGATTCACCTTTCCTTATTTTTACATCTGTCACACCTGATCCCCTCCTTTCATAGGGCCAGGTCGACCTGACCCCTTAATTATTTTCATAAAAGAATTAATGTTAAGACTTGCTCCTCCGACAAGAACACCGTCAACTTCCTCTTCCTTCATTAAACCATCTATATTCTCGGGATTAACACTTCCACCATATTGTATCCTGATTGTGCTACTAATTTCCTCATCATAAAGTTTTTTTAGAATCGAACGAATAAATTTGTGAACCTCATTTGCATCGGATGGACTCGCAGTCTTTCCTGTACCAATAGCCCACACAGGTTCATATGCAATAATCAGGTTTTTAATCTCCTCTTTTGTTAATCCATCCAATCCTTTCTTTACCTGTCTTTCTACTACATCCAGCGTATTTCCAGATTCCCTCTCCTGTAGTTTTTCTCCCAGACACATAATAGGAATTAAATTGAAAGAAATCGCAGACTTGACCTTTCTATGGACATCCTCATCTGTTTCCTTAAAGTATTCTCTCCTTTCAGAATGTCCAACTATTACATAATGGCACCCTATATCGCGTAGCATAACAGGTGATATTTCGCCGGTAAATGCACCGCTTTTCTCCCAGTACATATTTTGTGCCCCAAGTTTCAGGTTTGTATCCTTTAAAACTTCCGCAACAGTTGCTAACGAAATAAAGGGAGGGCATATGACAATTTCGACATTAAAAATATCCATTGCGAGGTCCTTTAAATCCTTCACAAAATCTACTGATTCAGATATGGCCTTATTCATCTTCCAGTTTGCAGCAATAATTGGTTTACGCATTTACAACCTCCTATTAAAGGTGTCAGGTCTTGACAAATGACAAATGACGAACACTCTTTACAGATTATATTTATATTCCACTTACTATTTGTCATTTGTCAAGACCTGACACCTAGAGCGGCAATACCTGGCAATGTAATTCCCTCCAGGAACTCCAGACTTGCTCCACCTCCGGTAGAAACATGGAAAATTTTATCTGTTACACCTGCTTTTGCGAGCGCAGATATTGAATCTCCTCCTCCAACAATTGTTTTTGCACTTGACTCTGCTAAAAACCTGGCTATTTCAACAGTCCCTGTAGCAAAGGCATCAATTTCAAAAACTCCCATCGGGCCATTCCATAAAACCATTCCTGCCTTCGAAATAATCTGTTTATATTCTATAAGTGTTCTGGGCCCAATATCAACACCAATTAATCCCTTTGGGATACTCCTCTCCTTAGTAATCTCGGTTTGCGCTCCCATCGAAACTTCTCTGGCAACAATATGGTCAAGAGGGAGGTGAATCTTGCCTTCGGCATCGCCAAGGAATATATCCTTTGCCAGACCAATTTTATCATTCTCAACCAATGAATTACCAGTTTCTTCACCTATTGCTTTAAGAAAAGTATATGCCATCGCCCCACCAATAAGAAGAAAGGACACTTTAGGTAAAAGATTCTCAATTACTCCTATTTTTGTTGAAACTTTGGCTCCTCCTAATATAGCAACAAATGGTTTATCTGGATTTTCAAGCACCTTGCTCAATACATCAATTTCTTTTTTGAGCAAAAATCCTGCCGCGCTTTTTAAATATCTTGTTACCCCCACGGTTGAAGCATGTGCTCTGTGTGCCGTACCAAAAGCATCATTTACATAGACATCGCCCAAATTTGCAAGATTTTTTGAAAATTTTTCATCATTGTTTTCTTCTTCGGGATGGAATCGTAAATTTTCAAGCAGAACAACATCTCCATTCTTCATTGCAGAAGTTGTTTTTTCGACTTCGTCTCCAATGCAATCATTTGTCTTTAAAACTTTTTTCCCCAAAAGTTCACTCAGCCTCGTCGCAACAGGTTTAAGACTCATAGAATCCACAATTTTTCCATCAGGTCTGCCCAGATGGGACATCAGAATTACTTTTGCACCTTTTTCTATACAGTATTTGATAGTTTGCAGACTCGCCACAATACGAGTATCATCAGTGATGTTGCCCTGTTTATCCATCGGCACATTGAAATCCACACGCATTAATACCTTTTTTCCTGCCAAATCTAAATTCTCTACACTTAACTTAGCCATAAAACCTCCCGGTCGACAATAAGATTGCTTCACTTATTTATTATTAATATATTTAATCAAATCAATGACGCGGGAGGAATATCCCCATTCATTGTCATACCAGGCAAGAACTTTTACCATAGTCCCATTAAGGACACGGGTGGAAATTGCATCCACAATTGCAGATTTTGAGTTTCCATTGAAATCCCGTGATACAAGTGGTACTTCACAATATTCGAGATATTTGCTTAATTTGCCTTCACTTGCTTTTTTAAAAGCCACGTTCACTTCCTCTGTGGTTGTTGACTTTTTCACTTCAGCCACCAAATCTACAAGAGAAACATTCGGTGTTGGAACCCTTATTGCCATTCCATCCATCTTGCCTTTCAATTCAGGAAGGACAAGTCCTATAGCTTTTGCTGCACCGGTCTTGGTTGGAATCATTGAGAGTCCTGCAGCACGGGCACGCCTCAAATCTTTATGCGGAAAATCAAGAATCACCTGGTCATTGGTATAAGAGTGAATAGTAGTCATCAAGCCTCTTTCAATTCCAAATTCATCCATCAAAACCTTGGCAATCGGTGCCAAACAATTGGTTGTGCAGGATGCGTTGGAAATAACATGATGATTTGCAGGGTCATATTTATCCTCATTGACCCCCATCACAATAGTGATATCTTCATTCTCTGCGGGAGCGGAAATAATAACTTTTTCTGCCCCACCTTGAATATGAGCAACTGCTTTTTCCTTTGCAGTGAATCTTCCGGTTGCTTCCACAACAATTTTTATTCCCATATCTTTCCAGGGTAATTGTGCAGGGTCTTTCTGCGCCAGGACCTTTATCTCTTTACCATCAATCACAATTGCATCATCTTTTGCCTCTACCTTTCCAGGAAAGATTCCAAATGTTGAATCATACTTAAGCAGATGCGCTAATGTTTTTGAATCAGTTAAATCATTGACCGCCACAAAGTCAAGTTCCCCTGATTTATCCAGCAATCCTGCTTTTAACACAAGCCTTCCAATTCTTCCAAACCCATTAATCCCCACCTTAATCATTTGTCCCCCCTCACTTTGTTTTTATATCTTCAAGAAAAATCAGACCTGAAGGTCTGAGTTACGTAACTCAGGACTTTAGTCCTGACCTGCCGTAACTCAGGACTTTAGTCCTGACCTGCTGTAACTCAGGACTTTAGTCCTGACCTGCTGTAACTCAGGACTTTAGTCCTGAAAGTTGTGGATAACTTTTGGTATACTCTCCTATGTACTCAAGAAAAATTTTATTAGCTCATGCCCCTGCTTAAAAAATAACTTGCTCTTTTTTGCACTTCGTTCATCAAAATGAAACTGGAAAATGGTCGCTGTCCCTATTTTATTTTTATAAATCACAAAAGGAACAGGGTCTGCAGTGTGCGTCCTCAAAGAAATCGGCGTCGGGTGGTCAGTCAACGCAAGAATTTTGTAATCACCGTATTTTTTCATACCTGTAATTACTTTACCCAGTACCTTTTTGTCAATATTTTCAATAGCTCTTATTTTTTCTTTAATATCTGCGTTATGCCCGGCTTCATCAGGTGCTTCTATATGAATAAAGACAAAATCATTTTTTTTAAGTGCATTTAATGCATATCTTGCCTTTCCTTCATAATTTGTGTCGTAATACCCTGTAGCACCAGGAACATCAATTACATCCAGACCAATTGCTCGCCCTATTCCTTTTATAATATCCACAGCAGAAATAACAGCGCCTTTCAAACCATATCTCTTTAAAAAAGATGGCATCCCTGGTTTCTTGCCCTGTCCCCATAGCCAAATCATATTTGCTTTGTGTTTTCCAATTTTCCATCCAGGGTAGTTTTCCAGAAATTTTTGCGAATCAGCCATCAACTGATGCAGAACTTCTGTACCTCTACCCATGGGTAGAATTTCTTTTAATGGACGATTCATAACATCGTGAGGCGGCAAACATTTTACATTTAACAGTCGACGCCTTGAAACCGGTGATTGGTGTCTAATAACCATCAGATGTCTGTAACTAACGCCGGGATAGAATTTGACAAACCGATTACCTAACTTCTGGTTCAATTCTTTAATTAAAAGACTTGCTATTTCGGTATCTATATGACCTGCACTGTAGTCAATAAGTCTTTCATCCTGAACTGTAACCAGATTACAACGAAAAACTATATCTTCTTTACTGATATTTATACCAAAGTTTATTGCCTCTAAAGGACCCCTGCCACTATAAAACTTGCTGGGGTTATAACCAAGAATTGAAAGGTTAGCAACATCTGTACCAGGAGTCATCCTCTCAGGTGTAGTCTTAACCAGACCTAAAATTCCATTTCTTACTAAAAAATCAAAGTTGGGTTTCCTTGCCACCTCTAAAGGCGTCAAACCATTTAATTCCGTGATGGGATAATCAGCCATCCCATCGCCTACAATCACCATGTATTTCATTTTTTATCCAGACGAAATTCCCGATGCAAAGCTTTCACTGCAAGATCTGCCTGTTTCTCCTTTACCACACAGGAAATTTTAATTTCAGATGTACTGATCATTTCAATATTTATACGCTGCCTGGCAAGTGCTGTGAACATTCTGGCTGCTACGCCGGGATAACTATACATACCAGCACCTACAATTGAAACTTTTGCAATATCGGCTGCAGAAGTTACTCCTTTAGATTTAATCTCCTTTGCCACTTTTTTAACAATTCTCAAAACTTTTTGCAACTCAGACCTGTTAATCGTAAACGAAACATCAGCAAATCCGCGGTGGCTAACATTCTGGATAATCATATCTACACTTATATTTTCACTGGCTATTGGTTCGAAAATTTTAGAGACAATACCAGGTCTGTCCGGAACATTCACTATTGTAACCTTGGCCTGGTTTTTGTCTGCTGCTACACCTGCAACAGCCATCTTTTCTATCTGTTGAGATTTCCGTCTAACCATTTTAGTTCCCCTTCCCTGTACCAGAGTTCCTTCATTATGCACATCAAAGCTGGACCTGACTCTTAATTGAATATTAAAATTTTTTGCAATTTCAGCTGCGCGTGGATGGAGTACCTTTGCGCCAAGACTTGCCATCTCAAGAACTTCTCCATAAGAGATGCAAGGTAAACACCTTGCTTTTGATACAACTCTGGGGTCAGTGGTGTAAATTCCTTTCACGTCAGTATAAATTTCACACAGATCTGCGTTAAGCGCCGCTGCAAGTGCAACGGCAGTCGTATCTGAACCTCCCCTTCCTAAAGTAGTAATCTCGCCATCCATGGTTATCCCCTGAAATCCTGCAATAATTACAATTTTGCCTTTTCTCAAGTTGCTTAAAATGTGCCGCGGTTCAATCTTTATAATCTTCGCCTTTCCATAAATTCCATCAGTTATTATTCCTGCTTGCCCACCGCTCAGGGAAATTGTTTTTTCTCCTTTTTCCTGTAAAGCCATTGCAAGGAGTGCAATGGAAACCTGCTCTCCTGTGCTCAAGAGCATATCCATTTCTCTGTCTGAAACAGAACTGGAAATACCTGAACTCAGTTTTATCAGGTCATCTGTAGTATCTCCTGGAGCAGAGACAACTACCACTACATCATTTCCGTTTTGCTTCGTTTTCTGTACTATACAGGCGACATTTTTAATCCGTTGTGGGTTAGCAACTGAAGCGCCACCAAATTTTTGCACAATCAACGCCATAGTCAATCCCTCGTTTTCTTCCTAATTCTATCAGATTTTCAAAAAATGTCAAATTCCATGTGCGAGTGTCAGCACATATACTTCCTGCGCTCCTGCCTTTTTTAAAACTTTGGCACATTCATTGACCGTGGCACCTGTAGTATATACATCATCTATGAGTAAAATTGTACCGCACTCCACCCAGCTGGGGGTACCCACCACTGCAAACACACCTTTTATGTTTCTCAATCTTTCAACTTTCGTTAAAGTTGCTTGCGGTGGAGTGTACACAATTCTATTGAGCAAATTCGAAAGAACGGGAATTTGATAACGATTCCCTATCAACCCTGCAATAAGTCCAGATTGATTGAATCCCCTTTCGCGCAGACGTTTTTTGTGCAATGGCACCTGTGTAATAAACGAAATTTTTTCAAATGGGATAAGTTCATCAAGGCAAGTTTTGATGAGTTTATCCAATGGTTTCAAAAGAACCTTTTTGCCCTTGTATTTCAAAAGGTGAATACATTCTTTTAAAATCCCTTTATATTTTCCGATTGACCGAGCATAATTAAAAAAGAACTTTCTTTTCCGACAGTCAAAACAGACTGGGTCGTCAATACCAATAAATGACTCCGGCTGGAGAGGTTTACCGCATATATTGCAACAGGGATGCTTAATTATTTCTATTCCCTGGAAACACTTGGGGCAAAGTCCGTCATTATCCTCAAGAAGTTTGCCACAAATAAGACATCGTGGTGGATATATCAGATTTAGTAAACCCTTCAACAATTCCATAGTTGTAATGGGGTCAGGTCTTGACATGTAACTCAGGACTTTAGTCCTGATATTGTAACTCAGGACTTTAGTCCTGATATTGTAACTCAGGACTTTAGTCCTGATAGACACCTAAATCACCTGCCAAGATCTGGCTTGATGGCCATAATAATTGCAATTATAATAAAAGCAACTAACGCTCCTATAAATAGATATTCAATTATCAATTCTTTTTTCATTTCACACCTTCTCATACGGCATAAATAATTTAATATATTCATCCTGCACTGAGCGGTCTGTCATGCCAGCAATGTAGTCACATATTATGCGAGCAATCTCTGATTTCTCTTCAGGGGACCCCTTTGAGACATTAACATTTTTTATTCTTTCCTGTACATCTGGCGGAAGTTGCTCTGGAAATTTAATATAAACTCTGAAAAGTTCTTTGATGAATCTACGCGATTTATCCACCATGCGCAGAACCTTGTGATGATGGTAAAGATGTTCTAACAGGAATTTTTTAAGACAGGCATTTTCTTCTTCCATCTGTGCACTAAATTGAACAATAATAGGTGCCTTACGCACATCCTCAATATCCTTTATTTTAAATTGTGCAAGGTTTTTATCAGTATTAGTAATTAAATCAGAAACCTGCTTATTGATGAGAAATTTCGCTGCCTGAAATTTCCAGGTTTCTCTGTTTAATAGTGGATTTTCCTTTTTTACAATTCCATAGATTTCCTTCCAGAGTGAAATATCAGAAAGTTCATCCTCATTTATATATCCTGCAGTAAATCCATCATCAAGGTCGTGGTTAGTATATGCTATCTCATCAGCAATATTTACCACCTGGGATTCAAGGGTTGGTGATTCATCAGGATTAAATTCTTTCACATCAGGTTGGTCATAGGGGGTCTTGTGTTTAATTATTCCTTCCCTCACTTCCCACGATAGGTTGAGGCCGGGAAATCCCGGATATTTTTTCTCTAATTCATCCACTACTCTCAAACCCTGACGATTATGCTCAAACGATTCGCCGTACTCCCTCATCAAGTTATGCAGTGCCTCCTCTCCAGAATGTCCAAATGGAGTATGCCCTAAATCATGTGCAAGTGCTATTGCTTCGGTTAAATCCTCATTGAGACGCAGTGCACGTGCGATAGAACGAGCAACTTGTGCAACCTCTAATGTATGTGTAAGCCTTGTGCGATAATAATCCCCCTCATGATTAACAAAAACCTGTGTCTTATATTCAAGCCGTCTGAATGCGCTGGAATGTATTACCCTGTCTCTATCTCTCTGGAAACAGGTGCGATACAGATGCTCTTCTTCATGATATTTTCTTCCACGGCTTTGTCTTGATTTCATAGCGTAGGAAGCAAGATATTCCAGTTCAATTTCTTCAAATTCTTTCCTTGTAAACATTTTTTTCGCTTTAAATTTCCTGAAGGTTTCTTATGTGAATCTTGAGGAATGAAATGTCCCTTTCCTCAATAAGACAGGGGTTAATATTAAGTAATAACCTCGCTTTCTTCTCTATAACTATCTCGTTTATCTCGTCAATCCATTTGATAACTGATGGAAGACTATTATATACTATAAGATATTCTATTCCATCGATGCCTACCACACCATCATCTGCAGAAGTGAAGAATTCCTTGAGAAGATAAGTTATTGAGCGCAAATCATTTGGAGAAAGGGAGTAAGGATAAATGGCTTTTCTGCTTAACCAGAAGATGCGAATCTTGCCCAATTTATACTTTTTTCTAATTTCCTCAGGCTCCTCCCGTGAAATATACAATCCCTGGATTCCATGAGTGACCAGATCAGTAAAGATTTGCAAAATTTTCTCAGTATCTTTCCCCATTAATAAATATGAATACCCTCTTTTTAGGTCATAAGTAAGAGGGGTCTTTAAATTGTCTTCAGAAACTATTTTTACATAACTCACTTTGAACTTAAGGAGGAGACGGGCAACAAATCCAATCAGAACTCCATTAAAAACCTGTAAAGGCGTAATGGCAAGTACATTTAAAAATAACCTGCTGACGCTCCAGATGCCCAGGAGAATGGCCATTATCGCAAAGAACCCATGTACTACACTCTTAGGATTTTTATAGAATACAAAAATACCTGTAGACACACTGAAACCAAAAATAATCCAGGAAATTATAACATTTATCATTTATTTTCCTCCTTTATTCTTTTGATATTTTTATTATACTCAAATTATAAAAAAATGCAAGTTTTTAACAAGAAATATCAGACCTGAAGGTCTGAGTTACGTAACTCAGGACTTTAGTCCTGATATGTAACTCAGGACTTTAGTCCTGAAGGTTGTGGATAACTTTTGGTATAATTTCCTTAGCTATTAAAAAAAAACCGCCAATCAGGCGGCTTAAAAATAGGTAAAAAAAGGGGGAGAGGAGAGAAATGGGAGAATTGACCCGAAAAGTGGAACATCAGTGATTTCCCCTCTCCCTATCTATTTTAAATGGTTTTCTTCATCTTTCTTTTCTTTAAAACTTTCTTTTTCTAACATTTCTTTATATTCTTTCAATCTTTCATCTGTTCTTTTCATCTTTGCCTGTAAGGCAAATATCTCTGCTCCTATGTTGCTTATTTCACTTTCAAGTTCTTTAACTATCTTCTCTAATTCTTCTTTCTTCAATTTTATCTCTTTAAATTTCAACAATTACATCTGATTTACTGGTGAAACAAGATATCTGGCTAATTCTTCGAATCGTTTCCTGGCTTCTTTCCTGGAAATGAACATCTGTTGAAATATTTCCTGATATTCCCTGGTTTTCTCAACTTCCTTCACCTGCTTTAACTGAATCCATTGAGGAAGCAACGGAATTATTCTATGCGCTACACCAATGAAGAGAATGCCTGTTTCACCTCTTTCAAGAAATTCATTAATTTGCCTGACTATAAATTCATCCCTTTGCCTTAATAATTTATTTCTGATCAACCTGTAGCGTAAATACGCTATTATTTTACCTGGTATTGACTTTGCCTGAGTCAACCTTTTAATATAGTCATATTCTTTCTTGACAAGAGAATAATCTTCTGTCTTAACCAGACTTGCTCCTCTCTCCAATAGCCTGAGCACAATTTCATGGTTCTTGCTTCCCTTTTTAGCTCCTTCCTCCACTATCTTCCTGCCGATTTCTCCATCAGCAATCATTCCATCCTGATAGAGCTTAAAGCCGGATACCTCAATCGAATCAAAATATTTCATAATCGCATCCCAGAAACCATCAACCGTCCTTTCGTGCTCCTTCCAGAATTCCTCACCTAGGCCCGCCATACCTCTTTTAGCCACTGCTTTCGCAATAGAGCCGAGGTCAGCACTTGTATGTATAACAGGAACATAAATAAGTGTTTTCATAATATCTCTTTATAAAAGAATGATTATTCTCTTCGTATATCCCCTTTTTGTATATCCCCACGTTTTCTCATCCCCATTCTCTCATAGCCAAGAAGATTTCCTGAAGCATCGACGCGGACGTCATAAATTCCCAGAATCTCCAGGTTAACCGCTTCGGAAGGCTTCTCAATTATTTCTACAGTAATGTGCCATTCATTTCCTTCTTTGTTAATTCCTATGGCATTTGGAGAACTGAATCCGGTAAATTCCATTAATTTTTCTTTTGCTGTTTCTACAATATCTTTTATTTCCATTTTTATGCCTCGGTTTTTAATTTTTTAACCTCTGCCTCAAGTTCCTCAATTTTCTTTTCTGTTTCTGTCTCTCTTGCTTTTGAAGATAAAAAAGAGTCTGTTTGCCACCAATTTATACCCATCTCCATAGCCTTATCTACAGAAGCAACCATTAATCTTATCTTTATAGTTAAAAGCTCTACATCCGCAATCCTGATTTGAATATCTCCGGCAATTACAATTCCCTTATCTAAAACCCTCTCTAAAATATCTGCAAGGTTGGTAGCCTCAGTAGCATGCATCATTTTTTGTTGTGCCATTGTTTATCCCTCCCTGTACCCCTGTTAGTTTCGACATAGGTCGCCCTATGGCGCCAGAAACTGGGGGTACTCCCATCACATTAAATTCCCCAGAGGACCCAGGTCTAAATTTAATTCTTCATCCTCAATGCCAAAAATTGCCTGAATCTCTTTTATTTTTTTCTTTACTGCTTTAAGGCTCAATCCCAATTTCTGAATTTCTCCACGAGAAAGTGTTCCTCTCTTTACTCTTCTGAAAGCCTCTTTCTCCATAAGTCTTCTTATTAATTCAACCAGGGTTAAAACTAATTTAGCTAAACCCTGCTCTGTCTCCCTGGGGCTATTGGCATTGATGACTTTGGGAATATTTTCTTCTGCTTTTTTTATTTCTCTTTGTAATTTTTCTATATACTTTAGATCTTCAGGAGTAAGTTCTTTTTCTGAATTACTAAAACTTTTACCTGATATTTCCTCTGCTTTGGAAATTGATGTAAGAATAAGCCTCAGACCCAGAAAAACAAGGTCTACATCGGCTACCCTTATGACAACATCTCCATTGATAACCGCGCCTTTCTCTATAACCTTGTCCAGGGCATCTACTAATGTAACATTATCTTCTTTGGTAAGCATTTTATGAAATGAAATTATAAGGAGGCCAGGGGCCAGAATGCTCAAGGGTAAACCCCTTTGCTTCAATCTCCTGTTTTACCCACACAGCCTCTACTTTAAAATCTTCTATCCTTTCTTTTTTGACCAGATAAGAGGTATTTAAAACCATGTGTTCTCTCTGGGTTAATGCCTGATCTAAAATTTTACCTTCCACGACTTCCTCGGCAATTTTTTCAAATCTTTCAAAAAGGACTTCACTGGTCTTTTTTAATTCCCTATCTATTTCTTTTCCGAGCAATTCCTTTAATTCTTCCTCCATAAAATATGCCATACCCTCAGGCATAGAAGCTATTTCTTTTTCCTTTTCTTTTATTGCTTCAGTTCCTTTTATTACCTCTTCGAGTTTTTTCTTGTTCGTTAGATATACCTTTATATTCCACTCCTGTTTTCCCTGCAGTTTCTCCAGTATAGTCCTGAATTGCTCATAATGTTCATCTATATTTTCCCTTAAGCCCTTTTCTTCCTTAAAAATTGTTCCAAATTTCATGGGGATTAAAGGAAGAATCTCCTCCTCACTTCTCATCGCCTCTTCAATAACCTGCTCATGAATAACCGCCTTTTCTCTAAGCCATTTCATGTCATTCTGGGCCTTAATTTGAATTTCCTCAGAATCAAACTCCTCTAATGGAACCTTGCTTATCACTGCTTCTAAATCACGGCAGGCAAAGGTTGTAACCTCGTATTTTTCGTCTATGCCTTTTCTGAAGAATGAAAAGGGAGTATCAATTCTTCTCCTGATACAATAAAGATATAATCCCTCCATTTCTTTTTTCCTTTCTTTAACTACTCACTTCTGTGTCCATACGTCTGCGCATTGCCTTTCGCTCAAAACCCAAAAGATTTCCCCCTTCGTCAAGCAAAACCTCATAGATGGCCAATATATCCATTTGATCCGGTATAGATGTCTTCTCTAACATTTCTATGGATATATGCCAGCCTTTTTCATCCTTTGTCGCCCCTATAGTAGAAGAGGGTTTAAGCCCGGTCACTTTACCTAATTCCTTACGCGCCTGTTCAATTAATGTTCCTATATCCTTTGCCATTTTGGTACCTCCTTAAGTTTTAATCTTTTTTCTTTCTATATAACTGTTTTCTTTTTATGTGGTTCTTCCTTTGGAACGGTAGTATAGGAGAGTCTAGTCGTCTTTACGCCACAGGAAGGGCAAAATTTATATTCATTCATATAGCGCCACTTGTATCCACATTTATGACATGTAATAGTAAGTGGTTCACCGCAATTTGGACAATACTTGAGATTACCCCAGGTAGTTGTCCTACACTTGGGACACTTAAATGCTTTCATTATTTAACACCTCCTTTATCTTTCCTCTTCTTTTGTTTTATTATGTTCCTTAACTGTTTTTAATTCAGAAATAAGTTTCTCAACACTCTTTTTATATTCATCTTTTGTTAACATATCTGAGTCGTAAAGCATCTTTAGATTGAAAAGTTCTTTCTTTAGATCTTTCTTACCGGCTGTCTCGGCTAAGGATTTGTCCATAATTTCTTCAGTAAAAACGGTGAATACCTCTAACGGACAAAATAACAATTTTGCTAAGTCATCCAGATATAATAGATCATATTCTCTGGGCTCTCTATCCGGGGGCATCTCTGAAATAGTCTTCTTCTCCCTTTTTCTTGGATACATTATAGACGGTAAGAAAGGCAGCAATTTCCTTCTATGTAGTTTTTTAGCCATTTTGCCTACCTGTTTGAAAACATAATTTCAGCAAGTTCATTTAATTTATCTTTACCTTTGATATCATGCTGAAATAAAGGTATAAAAATAATACTTCCATCGTTCACTTTAGATTCAATAGATTGAATATACTTTTGTTGCTCTTGCCTTTTAGCATTACAAAAATCACATTTAGATAATGGAGTTATCATATTGATAATGGTATGAGAATTAGGGATTTTAAGATTACGAAGTGCAGAAGAAAGGTCTTCCATCTCTCGTACCCCCATCTCTTCAGGAATGGTAATCATTACAAACTCAGTTGTGTGGGGATTAGTTAATACTTCCTGTATTTTGCGTATATCCCTTGATAAGTCTAAAAGAGTTTCTATTGAATGAATCTTAGACAAATTTATCAGTCCTTTATATTTTAAAAGCAATCTAAACGCCGTTTTTAGCCAATCCCTCACTATATTAGGCATTTGTAAAAATCTGAGCAGATGCCCTGAGGCAGAAGAGTCCATAACAAAGAGGTCATAGTCAGAAACCTTCATAAGTTCTGCAATCTTTTTCAGGGCCATAAGTTCTTCCAATCCAGGTGGAGAGAGAGTAATAAGACTTCCCAGCACTTCCCTATCAAACTTTATGTCTACCCCTGCCTCTGATGATGAGGCAAACTTATCAAACAGTTCTTCTATATCTTCTCTATACTCTTCTTTGAGGTCGTCTAACATTTTGCTTGCATCTAATTCCAGGGCATATAGATTGTCTGTTTCATTTATAAGTGTAAACTCATTACCTATGTGTTGATTGAAACTGTCAGAGAGAGCATGTGCTGGGTCAGTTGAGAAAATGAGAACCTTTTTCTCTTTGTTATATCTGGCTAATCGCAAACCAGTGGCAGAAGATATTGAAGTCTTACCTACTCCGCCCTTTCCACCAAAAATAATTAATTTAAGATTTTTCTCTAAAAGGTCTTCTGCTCTTCCATCAGGAAAAGGAGACATTTTGGATAAGCCCCTATTAGATGCCGGATAAGGCAAATTCCCATTTTCCCCAAAGAGAATTTCTCCATACAGAGTTAAATCTTCTATCCCTTGAATTTGCTCAGGAAACAAAGGCGTCTTGATTAAATTATAAGGAGCGAGGTTTTCTTCAATTTCGTTTACATATTTTTCTTGTTCTTTCTTCCTTGCTAAACAAAAATGGCATTTATCATCCCCCGTGGCAATACGATTAACAACAACACTATTAATTGACATCTTCTTTCCCCTCACGAATTGAATAAGCCTTTTAATTTCGTAGATGCTCATTGGCTCAGGAATGGTCACTGGTACAAACTCAGTTGTTTTGGAATCTATAAGCAGTTTTTTTACTTTGCTTATATCTTCTCTCTGTGACTGAATAAACTCATCACACTCATCCTTTACATATTTACCCACAAAGCGTTTGGCAATATAACGATGCTTTTCCATCATCATATCTACTACTTTAATCCAGTTCTCCATCTTCTCAGGCAGAGATAGGAAGACAGTGGTATGTCCAGTAGGGGCAGTATCTAAAATGATAATATCATACTCTCGGCTATTCAGAATGTTGGCAATCTTTATTATTGCCATAACCTCGTCTAAACCTGGCAGAGACATTAAAAAAAAGTTCTCGATGTCTTCCTTATCAAAAAATGTTCCCCTTTCAGCTATTTCTTTAATTATCTTCTCATATTTTGTTTTATATTTCTCTAATAACTCATTGGCATCCATTTCATAACCCTGGAGATTTTTCGCGATATGAGTAATTTTATTGCCAATTGTAAGGCTAAAACTATCACCTAAAGAGTGAGCGGGGTCAATTGAAACAACCAGTATTTTTTTCTCAGGTTTAATCTTATTTAAGAATAATGCAGTAGCTGCTGAAGAAGTAGTTTTGCCACTTCCCCCTTTGCCAGCAAAGATTATAAATTGCAAGTCGGGATTGCACAGGAATTTTGAATTTGGCATTTATTTCTCCTCGATTTCTTTGCGCTTGTTACTTTCCTCTAACTTTTCTATTAAAATAGCCTCTGCCTTTTTATATTCTTCCTCGGTTATTTCCTCTGATTCCAGCATCATTTGTAAATTCAAGAGTTCCCCTTTAATCTTATCTTCGCCATAAAGTTCATTCTCAGCCATATCCCTGATTTGCTCAACTATCTTTACACCCAATTTTATAGGTGTTAATAACAAATCATCTAAAATAAACATTTTAATATTCCTCCATATTTATTATTAAGTTAACAAAATTAAATGGCGGCAGTGTCCCAACATATTTCAATTTAATTCTGTCGTTATATTTATCTGCAAGTCCCTGAACCCTCTGGTCAAATTCTTGTTCTCTGTGTTTTTCTACAAAAAAAGCAGCATTGAGAATCATTAGCTCACCATAGGTATTATTGGTTTTAACTTCCACTGCTAATGGCGATATGGTATCTAAAATATCTTTTTCATAAATCTCTTTCTCTTCTTGCAAGGCAGATTCAACCATTTTTCCTATTTCCATTCGTTGATAATAAGTCTTTTCAGAAGGTAGTACCATAAGTTTTTCTTTTAGTGTCCTTATATGTTCATATTTTTCTAAAATATCCTTGTAAATAATATCTTCTTTAAACATCGCTTTCAATCCAAGCTCCTTTTTGCCTTCAATCTTATTTAACAAACCTTTAAATCTGTCGTATTCTTTTTCTAATATCTTTTTGACTTTTTCTTCATCCTCGGCAATTGTAGCAAATCGAACTGGCAAAACAGTATATTCTTTCATCACTTCCTCAATTGCCTTTTCGTGAGCGAGCATGTTTTCCCTCGAAACTGAATAATTTATTATCGGAGAATTACTCACTACCGCTGCTATGTTATCGAAACAAATTGTATATAATTCATCACCTCTGCCGCCAATCCCTTGCGAACCAAAGGTTTTTGTAACTCCTGCTCCTATTATGCAATAGATATATTTGCCTTCTTTCACTTTTCCCATTCCTCAGGATAAATAACAATGTTAACAAAGTTAAATACAGGCAGGGGACCTGCATACATAAATTTTATTCTATCCTTATATTCATCACTTAAATCATCCATTATATTATCAAACTCTTTTTCTCTTCCCTTATCTATTAAAAAAGCAGCATTCATGAACATTCCATCACCAATAGTGTTATTAAGTTTATAATCAAAAGACGTTTTTCTTAATACATCTATAATTTTTTCTGCTTCTTTCTCTTTTTTTCTTCCCAGGGCCTTCTGGACCAATTTGCCCACCTCTATCTTTGCATAGATATTTTTTTTACTTTCATCCTTCTGAATTTTCTCTTTTAACTTCTTAATTTCTTTGTTTTCCTCTACAATTTCTTTAAAAATTATCTCCATATTTTTCCATATTCCTTTAACACCCAATTCTATCTTGTGCTCCATAGCCCTTAATGCATCTTTAAACTCTCTGTACCTCCTATCTAAGAGATTTCTTATTTCCTCAGCATCAGAGGCAATAGTGCCAAACCTTACTGGAAGCACACTATCAAATTCTTTCATCACTTCCTCAATTACTTTCTCATGAGCTAACATATTTTCTCTATTCACTACAAATTTGGTCATTGGGTGATTGCTCATCACCATACTGAGATCATTATAGCCAATGGTTAAGACTTCATCACTTCTTTCGCCAATTCCTATAGGTCCAAAATTTCTCTCCTGGTTTGTTCCAATAATACAGTATATATACTTTCCTTCCTTTTCCATATCACTGCCTCAATTTAACTAATATCAGGCTCTTTTTAAATTCTTCTTCCTTAAAAGAAGACCTCTGTCCTGCCTGTTCGCAAGCCTTAAAATAGTCAACAAATATTTTATAAGCCTTTGTTACCTCGTCAAATTCCTTTTCCATACCCGGCGTATTTGGATTTTTATCAGGGTGGAAAGAAAGAGCTTGTTTCCGATGCGCTTTCTTAATTTCATCTTTAGTTGTAAAATCATTTAAAAGTCCGAGTTTTTTTCTTGCCCAATCTATTTCTTCAAATTCCATTTTCTTTACTTCTAAAGTATAAAAACTATATGGAGGAAGTGGACCTACACATCTAAAATTTAATTTTTCAGCAAATTCATTATTTAAATCTTGAACTTTTTTATCAAAATCTTTTTGCTTTGTTTTATTTATTAAAAATGCTATATTGCAAACCATCTTATCATCCATAAGTTCATGGACTCTGATATCTTCGCTAACCTCACTTAAAGATACCTGAATTTTATTAGCATATTTTTCTCTTTTTTCATCCAGTGTCTTCTTGACCATAACTCCTATTTTCATCTGGTCATCCACTGTCACACCTTCTTTTTTATTCAGAAGTAATTGTTTAAATTCTTTTATTTTTTCTTCCTCTCCAATTTCTTTTAGAACATAATTAAAATCACTCCAGGTCACTGCAACATCAATCTCTATTTTATCAAATGTTTTATTAAGTACCTCTTTGATTATTGAATAGCCCTTACTCAAAATATCTCTAACTTCATCTTCATTTAAAGCAAAAGTCCCTAATCTCAAAGGAATAATTGCATATCCCAGACCCATAATTCTTTCAATAACCTCTTGATGTCTAACTAACAACCTTGCTAGAGTATCCTTAAGAATGTAGTCATAATCAACTATCTCTGAATCACTTACCACTGCAGATATATCCTGATAAGAAATAGGATATGTCCCATTAGCCCCACCTCCGATGAAAAAGTGGGGAGCAGAATTTATAATTCCATAAATATATTTTCCAATCTCAGCCATAATGCTCTCTTATGTAATTATTTAGCCCTGCGATGTAACTCAGGACTTTAGTCCTGAACTAATCAGACCTGAAGGTCTGAGTTACACATCTGACAGCTTAAGTATTACTCTCTTATTTACTTGTTCGGTTCTTCTGCTAACTTAACAACTTCTTCAAAATGTTTTTTCTTAATAGTAAGTCCATTTTTCTTTTTTGTCTCGAATGTACTTCGGGATATAAATTCCTTTATCGCAAACATAGATGCCTTTCTGCAGATAAATTCAATATCAGAGCCTACCTTACCCGCAGTCTCCCTGGCTAACTCTTTTAAATCAACATCCTTAGCAAGTGGTTTATTTTTAGTATGAATCTTAAATATTTCCTCCCTTGTTTTTTCATCTGGTTTTGGAAGCTCAAGCAAAAGGTCAAATCTTCCACTTCGTAAGATGGCCGGGTCAACTAAATCCAATCTGTTAGTCGCTGATAAAACCACAACTCCCTTAAGTTCTTCAATTCCATCCATCTCTGTTAAAAATTGGCTGATAACCCGCTCAGTAACATGTGCATCTGTAGAACTCGAACCTCTTCTGGGCACAACACTATCAATTTCATCAAAAAATAGAATTGTAGGAGAAGCCTGTTTTGCTGTCTTAAATACTTCACGAATTGCCCTTTCACTTTCTCCAACATATTTGGATATAAGAGCAGGTCCTTTTACAGAAATGAAATTAACACCGGTCTCATTTGCCACAGCTTTAGCTAATAAAGTCTTTCCTGTACCCGGAATTCCATAGAGTAAAATCCCTTTGGCTGGATTTGTATTTGCTTTCTTAAAAATATCTGAATATTTAAGCGGCCATTCTACTGTTTCTCTTAATTCCTCTTTTATATTCTCAAGCCCACCCACATCTTCCCATTTGACATCAGGAACTTCCACAAAAACTTCCCGTATCGCTGATGGCTCAACTTCTTTCATCGCCTCTAAAAAATTATCCATTGTTACTTCTAACTTCATTAAAGTTTCATAAGGAATATCTGCCATTTCAAAATCAATTTTAGGTAAAATTTTTCTCAAGGCTGACATTGCTGCTTCCCTTGCTAAAGCTTCTAAATCCGCTCCCACAAATCCATGGGTAATTTCTGATAATTTTTCTAAATTTACCTCCTTAGCCAAAGGCATACCTCTTGTATGAATCTCTAAGATTTCCAATCTTCCATTTTTATCTGGAATAGGAATAGAAATTTCTCTATCAAATCTACCAGGCCTTCTTAAAGCAGGGTCCAATACATTAGGGATGTTTGTAGCTCCAATTACAATAATTTGACCACGGGATTCCAATCCATCTAACAAAGCCAAAAGTTGAGCTACCACTCTTCTCTCAACCTGTTTCTCGCCACCCATCTCTTCTCTTTTAGGTGCAATGGCATCTATTTCATCAATAAAAATAATTGCTGGAGCATTTTTTTGTGCATCTTCAAATAAGGATCTTAGACGTGCTTCGCTTTCACCGTAGAACTTGCCCATAATTTCAGGGCCTGAAATATGAGTAAAATAAGCTTCTGTTTCATTAGCCACTGCACGGGCAATCAAAGTCTTTCCTGTTCCTGGGGGCCCATACAAAAAAACACCTTTCGGCGCATCAATTCCTAATCTTTCAAATATTTGAGGATATTTTAGAGGGAGTTCTATCATTTCTCTAATTCTTTGAATTTGTGGAGAAAGTCCACCAATATCTTCGTATGAAATTTTGGCTGGATTAGTTTCTCCTGCCTCTTTTGTCTCCATCCTTATTAAAGTAGTCGAACCTATCAGGACCACGCCATCAGGAACAGTATCCAATACTTTAAAATCGCAGGGCCTTGCTCCAAAAAGCATAGCCCTCACCCTGTCACCAGCAACTACAGGAAGTCCCTCTATAAGTGAACCGACATATCTGGTATCTCTATCTCTTTGAAGAAGACTTGATACAGTTAAAGGCGAAAGTATAAGCTTGTTGGCAGGTTTATAATCAATTTTGCAAATCTTTACTTTTTCATCCAATCCAATTTGTGAATTTTCCCTGGATATTCCATCTATTTGAATAATTTTTTTTCCTCTATCTTCAGTATAGCAGGGCATTACCTTAGCAGGAGTTTTTCTTTCCCCTGTAATCTCTATAATGTCGCCTACTTCCAACCCGAGAGTTTTCATATCTTCCGGGTCAATCCTGGCAATAGCCCTGCCTGCATCTTTTGCTAAGGCCTCTTTTACCTTCAGGGTTAGGACATTATTTTTCATTTTTTCACTCTCACTTCTAATATACCGTTTTTATAACTTGATATAAGGGTCTCTGCCTTCACTTTTACTGGAAGCAAAATTTCTTTATGATATTTTTTATCTCCGCTTTGTGCTGAAATTTCAAGAATATCAACTTTTTTCGCCGAAGGCGAACCCGCCTCTGGCGGGAAACCAACTTTAATATCTTCTTCATTTATTCCTGGCATTTCAGCGTAAACCCGAACTTCTTCCTTTTCATCAAAAACATCTGTAATGGGCTCTCTCTCCTCCTCAACCGTAGGTCCTTTAGGAGTTTTCTTGATGTTGCCAAACGGCTCCACTACTGGCTTTCCTCCTGCCATTGTCTTAACAGAGAAACCAAAAACTCCCTTCATACCTTCTTTCAGGTGGCTTAAATCTATCTCGCCTTCTTTTTTGATTTCGCCTCCAGCCTCTTCTAACTTTGCTGCCAGGTTAACTAATTTCTCAACACCCTTAAATAAACCTCCTAAGGTTAATTTACCTATTCCAAAATCAATATCTAATCCTTCTTCTTCATCTTTTCCACCTCTGGTGGACTTTTCCTCTTTTGCCATTTTGCCCCCCCCTTTTTTATATGCAACGCATTAAATATTTGTAGTGGTCGAGCTTGCTCGACTTTATTTGCAGAGTAAACTCTGCCACTACATTTTCGGAATAATGCCTTTGCCTTTACAGATTAAACAGGGTAAATCAACGCCTTTTTCTCGACCCCTACCTTTACAAGTTTGGCATATTTCAATATCTTTGCTGTTTACATTCACTACACCTTTTCCTTTACAGATAATGCAGGTAAGGTCCCTGTTTAAATATGACCTTCCTTCTCCGTTACAATAAGCACAAATAACAGCCGGGGAAGGAACCTGGACAGTTCCTGCTCCTGAACAAACAAAGCACTTTGTATTTCCCTTAGAAGATATAAATCCTGTCCCCTTGCAAAATCCACATTTATAAACCACTTTAGTGAGGACCTCGCCTTTTTGACCTACTTTTTGATTCTTCCAGTCAAATGTTTTCCATTCCATATTTCTTCCTTTGACAAGAGAATTAATAATTTATTGCCATTGTTTTAAGTGGTCGTGTTGGTATACCTCTATAAGTTTTAATCTTTTGCTCTTCGTGCACTTCTTTTTGTAACTTTTCAATTCGCTTATTAATGCTCTCTAATTGTCTATTTGCTAAGTTCCTTCTTTTATCTAACGCAAAGAGCTCTTTCTCCAATCTATCCTTCTCTCTTCTAAGCATGTATAATTCTAAATATCTTGACCTTTGAACTTTCGGGATGGACCGCGCACCTATAGAATGTATACTTTTTATATCTCTAATACCCGGCATTTGCAAAGTTCCTTTCATTTGAGATGCCTCCTTCAATTATTAACAGTATTTTCCAACCAGTTCTTTAACAATCTCCTTTACTCTAACTTGATTTGTTTTTGAACCGACCCTGCTTGTTTCAGAAGCCAATATATCCTGGCACATTTGTGTAAAAGCACCGTTTGCTTTAGAAGGAGTAATATTCTTGATTTTAAGGGTTTTTGCAATCATGATGCACCCCCGAATAGTTGGTGCAAATTCACACTTTCCAGATTCTCTCAAACCCCGGACAATATCAACTATTGTTTCAGCATTTCTTTTAAAAAGTTTGGATTTCGCCTGGGTAATAGCAACCTCTGTATCATAATCAAAGTGGTCTAAATCCATAGTTATCATCCTGTCCCTTAAAGCATCCTGACTCCTGTGCACACCGGCATATTCCTCAGGGTTACTTGTAAAAATCGCTGTAAACTCTGGGTCAACCTTTAAATACGGCTCTTCCCCGCCTCTTCCAACTGGCAAATCCATCATCTTTTCCTGTAAAATAGAAAGAAGAATGTTGTTTGCCTCTGGGCGCGAGCGTGTGAACTCATCATATATTAAGGTAAACCCATATTTACAGGCAACGGTCAAGCGATTATCCACCCAGCGTTTTATCATATCCTCTTCCATCTTCAACACCCGGGATACAAATCGGTCGACAACCTTCCTGATTCTATACCCATATTCTCCACCTACTAAATCAGAAGTTGTAAACTCTTCATCGCCGTGAATCATTACTACCGGCCTTTTAATTTTACTTGCGATGTGCATCGCCAGCGTTGTCTTCCCTGTGCCAGACACTCCCCTAAAATGAACTGGAAAACCAGCTTTAATATAGGAAAGGGCTCTA
>Ga0210051_1001284_pt1 | contig 25226 bp, 21 predicted proteins | sample CryGey092014_all_FD_185464 | JGI IMG/M metagenome (GOLD analysis project Ga0210051, IMG submission 185464) | Groundwater microbial communities from aquifer - Crystal Geyser CG23_combo_of_CG06-09_8/20/14_all (SPAdes) (version 2) | ecosystem: Environmental > Aquatic > Deep subsurface > Groundwater...
GAAATAACCACGCTGGGCAGGGGAGGCTCTGACACAACCGCCGTAGCGCTTGCGGTCGCGATTAAAGCGGATATGTGCGATATCTATACGGATGTCAAGGGGGTTTTTACCTCTGACCCCAGGGTTGTGCAGGGCGCGAAAAGGATCAGAACTATCTCCTATGACGAGGCGCTTGAAATGACCAGCCTGGGCGCGAAGGTCCTGCATCCGAGGTCCGCCGAAATAGCGAAGGTATACGGGCTGAAAGTCAGGGTTAGGTCAAGCTTCAACCCCGGCGACGCGGGAACGCTTGTGTTCGACACTGGATCCGGGAAGAAACTGAAGATCAAAACAAGAGGTGAGGATATGGAAAGAACTTATGTCGTAAGCGCTACCGCTGATAAGAACCAGGCCAAGGTGACGGTCGTGGGCGTGCCTGACAGGCCCGGGATCGTTTCAAAGATCTTCAGCCCGATCGCTAAAGGCCGCATAAGCGTTGATGTTATCGTTCAGAACGTCAGCCACAAGGGGCACACGGACGTTTCGTTCACGATCTCCCGCGTGGACCTTTCCAGGACCATGGCGATAGTCAAAAAGGTCGCGAAGGAACTGAGGGCGCAAACCGTGATGCACGCGTCCGGCGTCGCAAAGGTGTCGATCGTGGGCGCGGGCATGTACAGCTATCCGGGGGTGGCAGCGAAGATGTTCACGGCCCTTGCAAAGAAAGGCATCAATATTGAGATGATAAGCACTTCTGAGATAAAGATCTCATGTGTTGTTGAGGAAAAGGATGCGGATAACGCGGTGCGCGCGCTGAACAGGGAATTCCGGCTAGGCAAAAAATAAGTGATTTCCACGAAAACACGAAAGTGTCACGAAAGCACGAAAAAAGTCTTTTTTCACAGTGATTTAAAGAGATTTAGATTCCGTCTTACGTCGTAAGTCGTACGTCGTTCGCAAATGATTTTAATAATACGTAAGACGTTCGACGCATGACGCATGACGGCATTATGAATCCCGCTGAATCCCTGTTAAATTTCTCAGTGAACTCAGTGCCTTCAATGGCAAAAGTTTTTTGTGCCTTCGTGGTAAAGAATCGGTGGTATGAAATATATCGTGCTTGTAGGCGACGGGATGGCGGATTATCCCCTGAAAGAGCTGAAGCGCAGGACACCGCTTGAAGCCGCCGGGATAAAAAATCTGAATTATTTCGCGCGGGCCGGGACCCTGGGCCTTATAAGAACGACGCCGCGCGGGATGACGCCGGGAACGGATGTCGCGAACCTCGCGATACTCGGTTACGACCCGCAAAGATATTATAGCGGCAGGGGCCCGCTTGAAGCCCTGAACCAGGGAATAAGGTACGGCAGGCAAGATATAATATTCAGATGCAACCTTGTGACGGCGGCAAACGGGAAGCTTATTGACTACAGCGCCGGGCATGTCACAAGCGAAGAGGGAAAAGAGCTGTTCAGGGCACTTAACAGGGAGATAGGAACAGGTTCTTTGAAATTCTTTCCGGGTGTCAGCTACCGCAACCTGGCGCTCCTAAAAAAGCCCGCCGGCCTTGCGTCCCTGCTTTCCCTGAGGACGCATCCTCCGCACGACGTGATGGGAAAAAAGTTTTCCGTGATCTTCCCGAAAGGAAAAGGCGCGGGGATGCTGATCGGCCTGATGGAGAGGTCAAGGGAAATACTTGAAACGCATCCGGTCAATGCCAGGAGAAAAAGGCATGGGAAAGGTCCCGCCAACATGATCTGGCTGTGGGGCCAGGGCACAAGACCGGAGATGCCGTCCTTTTACAGGAAATACGGCCTGAAGGGTGCGGTAATATCGGCGGTCGACATAGTCAAGGGCATAGGCAGGGCAACCGGGATGGAGATAATAGACGTGCCGGGTGCGACAGGATACTTCGACACGGACTACGAAGGGAAGGCAAGATACGCGCTTAAAGCTCTGAAGAAAAACGATCTTGTTTTTGTGCACGTTGAGGCGCCTGATGAGGCGGGGCACAACGGTGACATTAAAGCAAAGATAAAGGCGATAGAGGATTTTGACCGAAAGGTCGCGGGCACAGTGTTAAAAGGGATAGGTGCATACGGCAACTATAAGATACTGGCGCTTACAGACCATCCCACACCCATTTCGTTAAGAACTCATGCTCCGGACCCGGTTCCTTTCGCAATATTCAAAAATGGGGATAATAAAAGAGGGAAGGCGGGTTTTAACGAGCGGGACGCGAAAAAAAGCAGGCTGTTCTTTAATAAGGGTCATAAGCTGATGGAGTTTTTCCTTAAAAACACCCTCACCCCGGCCCTCTCCCCTCGAGGGAGAGGAATAAGGTGAGGGGGAATCCCGAGATTAGCGTATTTTATTAAAAAGGAGGTATGTGAACATGGTTAAGGTAGGCATTAACGGTTTCGGAAGGATCGGAAGGCTTGTGCTGAAGGCAGCGCTTCTGGGCAAATACAAGGACCTGGAGTTCGTTGCCGTCAACGACCTTACAGATTCAAAAACACTGGCGCACCTGCTTAAATACGATTCAACGTTCGGGATATTCCCCGGCAAAGTAGAGGCGAAAGCTGATGCTATCATTGTTGACGGCAGGGAGATAAAAGTTATAGCGCAAAAAGATCCGGCGCAGCTTTCGTGGAAGGACATGGGTGTTGAAATAGTGGTTGAATCTACGGGGAGATTCACCGAAAAGGAAAAAGCGGCCGCACACATAACGGCAGGCGCGAAAAAAGTCATCATAAGCGCCCCGGCGAAGAACGAAGACATCACCATAGTAATGGGCGTTAACGAGGATAAATACGATCCGCAGAAGCACAATGTCATATCAAACGCTTCCTGCACGACCAACTGCCTTGCACCGATGGCAAAGGTCCTGCTGGATGAGTTCGGGATCGAGAAAGGGCTTATGACCACAATACACGCGTATACAAATGATCAGGTAATACTCGATTTCCCGCACAAGGACCTGAGAAGGGCGCGCGCGGCAGGGCTCTCAATGATCCCTACGACTACCGGAGCGGCGAAGGCAATAGCGCTTGTAATACCTGAACTGAAAGGCAAGTTGGACGGGCTGGCTATAAGGGTACCCATTCCGGACGTTTCCATGATAGATCTCGTGGTGATGTTAAAAAAGCAAACTACCACCGAGGAAGTCAACGCGGCTCTGAAGAAAGCCGCGGCAGGGAAACTGGGCAGGTATATGGAATTTTGCGAGGAACCGCTGGTTTCAAGGGATTTCCTCGGTAATCCAAAATCCTGCATAGTTGATGCGGTATCTACTAAGGTTATTGATGGGAACCTTGCCAAGGTAATGGGTTGGTATGATAATGAGTGGGGATATTCGACCCGCGTGGTGGACCTGATAGAATATATTGTTTCCAAATAGCTCTTTTACAAGAGCTAAATTATGAATTATGAATGATGAATTATGAATCAACGGCAAGGTTTTTATTTAAAATAAAACTCCTTCACTCATAACTCATAATTCATAACTCATAACTAATCCTTTATTGATTTTGGGGGTTTTTATGGCAAAGTTAGGCGTGGAAGACCTTGACATGGCGGGTAAAAATGTTTTGATCCGCGTTGATTTCAACGTCACGCAGGACAAGGAAGGCAAGATAACGGACGATACGAGGATCAAGGCAAGTGTTCAGACCATTAAATACTGCGTTGACAAGGGCGCGAAGGTTATTTTGATGTCACACCTCGGCAGGCCTGAGGGCAAGGTCGTTGAGTCCATGCGGCTTACGCCGGTGGCAAAAAGGCTGGGTGAACTACTCGGTAAGAAGATCGCCAAAACGGAAGATTGCGTGGGCCCGGACGCGGAAAAGGCAGTGTCCGCGATGAAGAACGGGGACGTTCTTCTGCTGGAGAACCTGCGCTTCCATCCCGAGGAGGAAAACAACGCCGAGGATTTCAGCAAGAAGCTCGCGAAACTGGGTGACCTGTATGTTAACGACGCTTTCGGGACAGCGCACAGGGCGCACTCTTCCACTGTTGGCGTGGCAAGGCTCCTTCCGTCAGCCGCGGGGTTCCTCATGAAAAAGGAAATTGAGGTGCTGGGCAAAATACTTGAGGAGCCTGACAAGCCCTTTGCCGCGGTCCTGGGCGGGGCAAAAGTTTCCACAAAAATAGGGGTTATCAAAAATCTGCTTCCCAGGGTTTCCTTCCTTCTCATAGGCGGTGCGATGGCATACACGTTCCTTAAGGCGATCGGGGAAGAAGTCGGCAACTCTAAGATAGAGGAAGACAAATTAGGTCTGGCAAGGGACCTGATACTGGGTGATTCTGAGTCGAAAATACACCTTCCCATCGACCACGTTGTCGCAAAGGAGATCAGAGAGGGCGCTCAGATGGAGGAGACCGGGGGCAGGGCGATACAGAACGGCTGGATAGGCGTTGACATAGGCCCGAAGACCGTTGCGGAATACAGGCAGGTAATATCGAAATCAAAAACAGTGTTTTGGAACGGTCCGATGGGGATATTCGAGGTAGACGCTTTCGCTAAGGGGACCGTGGAAATAGCGAAGGCAATGGCGGAAAGCGGCGCCGTGACCGTAATAGGGGGCGGGGATTCTGTTTCAGCGGCCGCGAAAGCTGGAGTGAGCGACAAAATAACTCACATTTCGACTGGCGGAGGCGCAAGCCTCGAGCTGCTGGAAGGGATAACGCTTCCGGGCATCGCCGCGCTTTCAGAAAAAAAGTGATTACAGTGATTATAAATTAGATTACAGTGATTATTTCTAAATTATCATGATTAACTTTATATAATCACCGGAATTCGTCGTTTGTCGACATAGCCCACAAAGAATGTTGCGAAGCAAAGATCATCAGTTAAAATCACCGTAATCAATGGAGGAATAAGTGAGGAAGCCGATAATAGCTGCAAACTGGAAGATGAACAAAACCGTCTCGGAGGCGGCTGAATTTGCCAGGGAGCTTAAAGACCTTGCAAAGGACATATTCAGCGTTGAGATCGTAGTGTGCCCTCCTTTCATAGCGCTGGGCGCGGTGGGCGAGGTTCTGAGGAACACGAATATCAGGATGGGAGCGCAGAACATGCACTGGGAGAAGAGCGGGGCGTTTACCGGCGAGATCTCGCCTGTTATGCTGCGCGACCTGGGATGCAGGTTCGTGATCATAGGGCATTCGGAAAGGCGCGGGTATTTTCAAGAAACAAACAAGGATATAAATAAAAAGATGAAATCCGCTTTTTCTTTCAACCTTACGCCGATAATGTGCGTGGGAGAGAAACTTGAGGAAAGGGAATCGAAGAGCACGCTTAAGGTCGTGGAAAAACAGATAAAGGAAGGCCTGGCAGAGATCGGGAAAGAGGAGATCAAGAGCCTTGTTGTCGCGTATGAACCCATATGGGCCATAGGCACAGGCAAGACCGCGACCCCTGCGGATGCGTCCGAGGTCCACGCGCACATACGCTCAGTGCTTTCATCGATGCATGACAGCGAGACCGCGCAGCAGGTAAGGATCCAGTACGGCGGAAGCGTAACTCCGGAAAGCGTGGGCGGGCTGATGAAGGAAGAGGGAATAGACGGCGCGCTGGTGGGTGGAGCAAGCCTGAATGTTAATTCTTTTTTAAAAATTATACAGTTTAATAATAGCAGAGTTTAGGCGCTGGTGGGAATAATATAAGCAGGTCAAAAGTCAAAGGTCAAAAGTGAATGCTGTAATTTGATTTTAATCAGTACTGGATCAGCGAAAATCAGCGTCAAATTCATTTTTTAGAGAAGGGGGCGATTAGTTTGCTCGAAGTAAGATTAGGGAAAGGTGAATCTCTGGAAAGCGCTCTGCGGAGGTTCAAAAGGGTTTGCGAACGCGATGGGATCCTCACCGAGATCAAGAAAAGAGAGCATTATGAGAAACCCAGCGAGAAGCGTAAACGCCTTGCGCAGATGAGAGAAAAGCGCATCCGCAGGTTAAAGGCAAAGATGGCAAGGTACGCTGCCAGAAGGCCGGTGCGAAAATGAGCCTTTCAGAAAAACTTATAAATGACCTTAAGGAAGCTCTGAAGAACAAGCAGGAACGCAGGCTTTCCGCGATAAGATTCCTGCGCAGCCTGGTGCAAAGGCGCGAGATAGATAAGCGCGTTCCGCTCACGGATGAGGAGATACTGGATATAATCCAGAAGAATATCAAACAGAGGAAGGAAGTATTTCCGAACTATGAGCGTATGAACAGGCAGGACCTGCTTGAAAAAGAAAAGGAAGAAGTTGCTGTCCTGGAGAAGTATCTCCCGCAGCAGCTTTCCAAAGAGGAGCTTCAGGTAATCGTTGATGAGGCGATCAAGGAAACCGGAGCCGCGACACCCAGGGACATAGGCAAGGTTATGGGTGTTCTGATGCCCAAGGTAAAGGGCAAGGCAGACGGAAAGCTTGTGGGTGAGCTTGTAAAAGCGCGCCTGCAGCCGCCTGCCGCGTAGCTGCAATAAAAACCGTTGAACGTTAAAAGTTGAAGGTTGAAGGTTGAAGGTTAAAGGTTAAACTCTCAACCTTAATTTTCATTTTATATTTATTTTGTCGATGCACGAGCAGGCGGAGGTTTAAAATGAAGCTGGGCGAGATCTATAAAAAAGCGATTAGCACAGGCATAGAGAATGACCCGAGGGGAAAGGCAAGGGTCCTGCAGGTCTTAAAAAAAGCAGAGAAGGATTTTGCTAAGCTTGAAGGCAGGGAAAAAGAAAATTATGACAAAGAAAAACTTACCAATCCCTACGCTGACACAAGGATACTTTACGGCGACCACGGCAGAGAGATCATATCTTTGCTTGCCGGCATAGATATGGAGGTCGGGGAGGTCCTGGTAGCCCAGATGCTTGCCCTGAAAGGCCGCAAGGTGGATCTGGTTCTTTCCCATCACCCGCAGGGTTCTGCTTTCGCGGCATTCTACGAGGTCATGGACATGCAGGCCGATATATTCAACAAATATGGCGTTCCCATAAACGTTATGGAAGGGCTTCTGGGGGAAAGGATGAATGAGGTCAGGCAGAAAATAATGCCGTCAAACCACCAGAGGGGAGTTGACATCGCCAAGCTGTTCGACATACCTATAATGTGCATCCATACTCCCGCTGACAACTGCGTTGCCACTTTTCTCCAGAAAATATTCGACAGGGAACGCCCGGAAATTCTTGACGGTATTATGTCAATTCTTGAGGGCATACCGGAATACAAACAGGCCGCGGAACAGAAAAATGGGCCCAGCATACTTATCGGCTCTAAGGAAAAAAGATGCGGCAGGATAATGGTGGACATGACCGGCGGCACAGAGGGTTCGAAGAACGTCTTTGAAAAACTTTCCAACACGGATGTGGGCACCCTTGTGGTCATGCACATGGGTTCCGAGCACAAGAAGGAAGCTGAGAAGAATCATATAAACGTGGTTATCGCGGGGCACATTGCAAGCGACAACCTCGGCCTGAACATCATGCTCGACTCTGTTACAGGCAAGGAAAAGCTCAGTATCATACCGGTGTCCGGTTTCCGAAGGATTGAAAGAAACAAGAGAAAATCCTAAAAGATGTGGAAATATATCGCAAGGCGGCTCCTCCTGATGATACCCGTTTTCCTGGGTATCACCCTGGTCACATTTTTCATAATACACCTCGCTCCGGGAAGCCCGTCTGACCTTCTGGCGGAGGCCGGGCCGAGGGTCAGTTATGAAGCGAGGGCAAGGCTTGAGAAGCTTTACGGCCTTGACCAGCCCATACATATTCAATATCTGCGATGGCTTAAAAGATTTGTGGTCCTTGATTTCGGCCGTTCTTTCAGGGATGAAAGGCCGGTGATCGATAAGATCCTTGAACGGCTTCCCGCGACAATACTTCTTGAAGGCCTTTCCCTCCTTTTTATCTTCCTGATAGCGATCCCGATAGGCGTTCTTTCCGCGGCAAAACAGTATTCCGCGTTCGACAAGTCCACAACCCTTCTTGTTTTTATCGGTTTTTCAGTTCCGTCTTTCTGGCTTGCGCTTATGCTGATGGATGTTTTCGGCGTAAGATTCAATATCCTGCCCATTTCCGGGATAAGGGACATAGGCAGCGAATACCTGCCTTTCTGGGGCAGGATGCTGGATACTTTGAAACACCTTGTGCTTCCGGTTTTTGTATCCGCTTTCACCGGGCTTGCCTCGGTTTCCAGGTATACGCGTGCCGCGATGCTGGAGGCGATACGCCAGGATTACATAAGGACCGCCAGGGCAAAGGGGCTGGATGAGAACACGGTGATTTACAGGCACGCGCTGCGCAACGCGATGCTTCCGGTCGTAACGCTCATAGGATTTTCTATCCCCGGGTTGATAGGGGGGAGCTTTATAATTGAGACTATTTTTGCCTGGCCCGGAATGGGAAGGCTGGGTTTTAACGCGATAATGGCAAGGGACTATCCGGTCATAATGGGGGTCGGGGTAATAAGCGCGTTCCTGACGCTTGCCGGGAACCTGGTAGCGGATATATTATATGCGGTAGTGGACCCCCGCATCCGCTACAGGTGAAAACAGTTTACAAAGTTGACAAGTTTATAAAGTTTTAAGTTATATTTCTAAACTTCGTAAACTTGAAAAAAAATGAAAAAAACAAAAGCCGGGAGTTTCTGGGGAAGGTTCAAGAGGAACAAGCTGGGCGTTGCCGGAGCCATCATTGTTGCCTCGCTCTTTGTTGTCTATTTCCTGGTGCCGTTCATATCTCCTCATGACCCTAACGCCCAGGACCTTTCAAATAGGTTTACGCCCCCGAGCCTTCATTCCGCGAATCCACTCGGAACTGATGAGCTGGGCAGGGACTTACTGAGCAGGATCTTATGGGGCCTTAGGATCTCGATAAAAGTCGGGTTCGCGGCGGTCGCGATATCCATTCTCATAGGCACCATTCTGGGCGCTATTTCCGGGTATTACGGCGGCTGGGTGGACGGGCTTATAATGCGGCTTGTGGACATAATGATGTGTTTCCCGGATTTCTTCCTGATACTGATGGTTATAGCGATGCTTGAGCCGAACATCAACTATGTAATGATCGTGATAGGCCTTGTGAGCTGGCCGGGAGTTACCAGGCTTGTGCGAGCCGAATTCCTGAAGCTTAAAAAGCAGGATTTCGTCCAGGCGGCGAAGGCGTCCGGTTTAAGCGACGCGAGGATAATATTCAGGCATATACTGCCTAACGCGCTTTACCCGGTTTTTGTGGCCGCGACGCTTGGGATCGCGTCCGCTATACTGGTTGAATCAGGCTTGAGTTTCCTGGGGTTGGGCGTTCAGCCGCCCACAGCTTCGTGGGGCAACATACTGACAAGCGGGAAAGATTATCTTCTCCAGCACGTATGGTGGCTGAGCTTCTTCCCGGGATGCGCCATTTTCATCACAGTCCTGGCATACATTATGCTGGGGGAAGGGCTGAGGGATGCTTTAGATCCGCGCTTGAAATGAGCGCAAGTTAAAATGCAAAATGTAAAATGTAAAAGTCAAAATTAGAAGCTCAACCACAGAGACACAGAGGCACAGAGTTTCTGTAACTCAAACCTTCAGGTTTGATATCAGGGCTAAAGCCCTGAGTTACTCCAAAGGAGTCCCTTTGGGACAATAAATTCCTTGTTTTGGATTCATAATTCATAACTCATAATTCATAATTGGAAATATATGGAAAAGTTGCTGGAAATCAATAACTTAAAGACTTATTTTAACACTGCCGAGGGAATAGTGAGGGCGGTGGACGGCGTTGATCTTTCCGTGGGAGCCGGCAGAACGCTAGCGCTCGCGGGCGAATCCGGATGCGGCAAGAGCGTGACCGCCCTATCTGTCCTGAGGCTTGTCCAGCATCCGGGTAAAATAGTTGGCGGAGAAATTATTTATAAGGGCTCTGAACTTCTGAAGCTTTCAGAGGACGGGATAAGGAAGATCAGAGGCAAAGAGATATCAATGATATTCCAGGACCCTTTTACCTCGCTCAACCCGGTTTTCACGGTGGGAAACCAGATAGAGGAGGCTATAAAAGTCCATATCCCCGGAAGCGCGAAAAACCGGGAAGCCGCAAGAAGGGCGGTGGAAATGCTTTCGCTTGTTGAACTGCCTTCCCCGGAAAACATCTACCATTACTATCCGCACCAGCTTAGCGGTGGCATGCAGCAGCGCGCGATGATAGCGATGGCGCTTGCCACAAACCCATCCCTGCTGATAGCTGACGAGCCTACCACAGCCCTGGACATAACCATACAGGCGCAGATACTGGACCTGCTGGAAAGGCTGAGGCAGAAATTCAACATGAGCGTGATGCTTATAACGCATAACCTGGGCATAATAGACAGGATAGCTGACGATGTTGCCATAATGTACCTGGGCAGGATCATGGAATGCTCGGAGAAGAATGAGTTTTTCAAAACCCCCCTTCATCCTTATACGAGGGGATTACTCGACGCGGTCCCGAAGATCAGGGAAAAGAAAAAACTGTACGTAATACCCGGCAGCCTGCCTTCGCCGCTTGAGATCCCGCAGGGATGCAGGTTCAATCCCAGGTGCGAGAAGAAAATGGAGATATGCGGCAGGGAAGAGCCCGCTCTTAAAGAGATATCGCCGGGGCATACGTGCAGGTGCTGGTTGTATTAAATACAGTGGTCAGATTAACTTCGTGTCAGCGTGTCAACGTATCAACGTGTCAACGCAACAACAAGGAATTTTATCGTAACTCAGGGCTTTAGCCCTGATTTCAAACCTCCCTCCTTAAAAATTTCCACCTTAAGAATTGGCGGACAAGGGCGGGTCTTCGAAAAGGTTTGAGTTACTCCAAAGGAGTCCCTTTGGGATAAGATCTCAGTGAATTCAGTGGCGTTATTAAAAGGTTACTAGTGTGGTGTCACATAAATCCCTTGACATTTGATTCTGCTTTGAGTTGTCATTGCGAGCGACCAAAGGGAGCGTGGCAATCTCGATTTTTAGGTCGAGATTGCTTCGTCGTTAACACTCCTCGCAATGACAGCCCAAATGTAAAGATCTGTTAGAGACACTACACTAGGTTTAAAGCCAAAAAATTCTCTGTGTCCTCTGTGGTTAGTTTGTAATCACCGTAATCACAAATAAAAATGAGTGCATTAAAATATAAAAAAGACTGGGAAGAGGCGAAAGAACACTACCGCGCGTGGTGGAAAGGCGAATATTTCGGCAGATGCGCGATCTCTGTGACAGCGCCTCTTGAAAAAGCCGGTAAAGAGCCTCCGCCGGCAGAGCCGCAGGATCCGGTTGTCAAATGGAGCGATCCCGGTTATATCAGGGAATGGAACGAATATGCTTTATCCCGCACCTTTTTCGGCGGGGAGGCATTTCCGATATGGCACGGCGAGGGCGGGCATCCGGGGCATGCCGACATTCCCACATTTCTTGGGTGTCCTCTTACCCTTGACCTTCATACGGGATGGCATGAGCCGGTTCTTACGGGTGATGATTGGGATATTCACAAGTTACGCATAGATCCTGAAGGGCGCTGGTGGAAATTCACGCTGGATGCTCTCGGCAGGGGAGCTATGGACGCCAAAGGCAAAGCAATATCCTGTATCGGCGCGTTTGGCGGCACCGGGGATACGCTTTCTTCTTTGCGCGGGGCAGACAGGCTCCTTTATGATCTCTGCGACTGTCCCGAAAAAGTCCTTGACGCAGAGCTTTTCCTTATGGATACGTGGATTCACGTCTATAAAAAGTTTTACGGGATCATCAAGGGTTCTTCTGACAATGGTTCCACGTGCTGGTTCGATTTGTGGGCTCCGGGGAAATTTTACGCTGTGCAGAACGATCTTTCCTATATGATATCCACGGATATGTTTGAGAGGATATTTATTCCCGCTCTTGAAAAACAACTTGAATTCCTTGATTACGCGATCTATCACGTTGATGGCATCGGCGCTTTTAAGCATGTCCCTATGCTCTGCGGCCTTAAACGCCTGAAAGCGCTTCAGATCCTGCCCGGCGCAGGCAAGCCAAGCCCATTATATTATATGGATGTCCTGAAAACCGTCCAGTCGCGCGGCAAGAACCTGCATATTTCCATCGCTCCGAACGAAGTAGAGGAAGCTCTTAAAAATTTATCAGCAAAGGGCCTTTTCATTGCTACCTGGTGCGCGTCCGAGCAGGAAGCGAAGGACCTGCTTGAAAAAGTAAAAGAATGGTCCAAAATTCGCTGAAAAGATACACCACAGAGACACGGAGACACAGTCGCCTCATCGGCGACCCGCCGAAGTGGCGGGAGACTACCATATAGATGCTTGGCTTTTACTGACAACTACCTTTGCAACCACGAATTAGCACGAATTGTTTGCTTCGCAACATTCTTTGTGGGTTACATCGATAAACGACGAATTGCACGAATTTATACTCTGTAAACTCTGCAAACTATGTAAACTTTGTAAACTACTGTGGACTGTCGACCATGGACTATTATAACTAACCGGAGGCAAAATGGCGGAAAGCAAGAAACTAAAGGTCGGTGTGATAGGATTACGCCGGGGCGCGGGGTTCGCTGGCCTTTTTGACTCAAATCCCAATTCAAAGACAGTTGCTGTGTGTGATTTCGATGAAGGCGTCCTGAAGAACTTCATCGGAAACAGGAAAGACGTGACCGGATACAAGGATTACGCCAAATTTTTAAAGCACGATATGGACGCGGTAATGCTATGCAGTTACTGCACAGACCACGCTCCCCAGGCAGTAAAGGCGCTGAACGCGGGAAAGCACGTTATTTCCGAGGTTATTGCCTGCAAAACGCTTGCAGAGGGAGTTGAGCTTTGCAGGGCAGTGGAGAAGTCGAAAAAACTCTACATGTTCTCGGAGAATTACTGCTATTTTTCCTACACGCAGGAAATGAGAAGGCTTTACGAGGAAGGAGTGATAGGCGAATACAGGTATGGGGAGTGTGAATACGTGCACGATACAAGGGAAATAACGCATTTGCTTACGAACGGCCCTGACCACTGGAGGAACTGGATACCTTCAACTTATTACTGCACCCACTCGCTGGGCCCAATTGTTATGATAACCGGGACCCGGCCTGTAAGCGTGAATGGATTTATCATCCCGAACAAGATCTCAAGGGAATGGGGCAGGAGAGGTGATGACGGTTCTGTTATTATGTGCAAAATGAATAATGATGCCATAACAAGGGTTATTCCCTGGTCGTTCGGCCCGCACGATTCAATATGGTACCGCGTGCACGGGCTGAAAGGTGCGATGGAAAACAATCGCTGGAGGGATACGGACACATTGAATCTTTTTTTAAGGAATGTGGGCGGGAAAGACGAGGAGAAAAGCTATGTTCCGCTTTTCAGGAAATACACGGAAGAGGCGGCGAAATACGGGCACGGCGGCGGGGACTTTTTCGTGATCTGGGAATTTGTGGATGCCGCCCTCAACAACAAAAGATCGCCCATTGACGTCTATCGCGCAATGGATATGACCCTTCCGGGGATACTTGGTTTCCGCTCAGCGTTGAACAACAGCACGCCGGTGGAAGTCCCTGATTTCAGGAAGGAAGAAGTAAGGAAGAAATACGAGAACGATCGCTGGTCACCTGACCCTAAGGACAGGAATATCCCGGGCCAGCCATATCCGTCGGTGCTGGGCGACATCAAAATACCGGACTCAGTTTACAGGATGCTTGAAGAAAAACGAAGGACAAACTGATTTCCACGAAAACACGAAAGTGTCACGAAAGCACGAAATAAGATTTTTCACAGGGAACTTAAGAGAACTTAAAATAAAGTTAATTTCCTTGAACCTCGGTCGCCCCTACGGCGACCCGCCGATGAGGCGGGACTTTTAACCTTTGAGTTTTGACCTTATAAGGTGTCCATATGGAGAGAAAACAACCCCAGCTTGTAATGAAGCGCAATAACCTTGAAGATCTGCCAGCAATTGTCCTGCCGCAGGGATACTCCATCAGAACTTATAAGGAAGGGGATGGAGAAGCCTGGTGCGATATCATAAACAGGACTATTGGCCCGGGGTGGAACGCGGACCTGTTCAATACCTCGTTCTTGCAATTTCCTGTGTTCAGCCCGGACAGGATGTTTTTTGTTGTTTGCGGCGGCATTCCCGCAGGCACAGCGACTGCCTGGGTAAAAGAGCCCGAAGAAAAAGTCACAGGGATAGTCCATTACGTCGGGGTCCTGCCTGAACACGCGGGCAGGAAACTGGGATACGCGCTTACCCTCAGAACCCTGCATTACATGAAAGATCACGGGTTCAAGAACGCTGTCCTGCAGACCGACGATGACAGGCTTCCCGCCATAAAGACTTACCTTAACCTTGGTTTTGTTCCCACTATCATAGATGATAACCAGTACCAGAGGTGGATGGATATTTTCAGGTATTTCAGGATGAACTGGGAGAATTATTTATAAAAGTGGCCAGTAGTGAGTGGTCAGTGGCCAGCAGGAAAAGCGTATCAACGTGTCAACGCAACTACAAGGAATTTTGTTGTTCCAAAGGGATCCCTTCGGGGTAACTCAGGGCTTTAGCCCTGATATCAAACCTAAAGGTTTGAGTTACACTTCAAAGGTAGTCTCCCGCCCCGATGTCTATCGGGGCGAGGTCTCGCCCGCTGAAAGACGGGCGGACAGTGGATTCAGTGGCTTCAGTGACAAATATTTTTTGCCTGAATGTAGGTTTATATGAGTTTTGAGGCGGTACTGGATACTATTGCAAGGAAGAAAGTAAAGGGCATTCCGACGTGGATAGTCCACACCATGGATTTTGATATCCTTGATGAGCTTGCCGGCGAGAAGCCGGGGACATACCTCAAAGATCCGGTCGGCACGTACCTTAAGGCGCAGAAAAACGCGGGAGTTGATTTCATAGACCAGTTCATTCCGGAAAATCCGCTGAGTATGAGGAGAGATGGTTTTGAATCCGGGACGCAGAAAGGCGCGACAACAGGCGCGGAAAAGATCGTGCTGGACGGAATGGTTATTGATTCACCGGAAGCGGTTATTGAGCACCTGGAAAAGATAGCTTTTCCCCAGTTGGAAAAAGCAAAAGAAACATTCGATGAGGAAAAAACAGCAAAAGAAATAATCAGCAGTGAAAAGGCAATCCAGGAAAGAATAGGCAGTTCGATCCTGAAAGTTCCTTATGGCTTCGTGCTTTTCCCGGTTTTCCGGTACGGTTGGTACGGGTACGTCAATTATTTCACTGCATACGCGCTTTACCCGGAAATAATGGAAAAAGATTTCAAGCTGCAGGCGGACTACGCGGAAATGCATAACAGGGCAGCGGCAAAGGCGATTATCGAAGAGGAAATGCCGCTTTTATGCAGGTCAGACCACGATATGACAGACTCCCGTGGCACGCTCGTAGATATCAAAAGTCTGGAAAAGATCTGGTTCCCGCATTTCAAGCGGGCCATGCGCCCGGTTGTCAGCATACCCGGTATGAATGTTATATGGCACTGCGACGGCAACCTGATGGCAATGATATCGATGCTGCTGGACGCCGGGCTTAAGGGTTTCTAGGGATTTCAGTATGAAGCTGGGATGGATTACGAGAAAATATGCAGGATGAAAGCGAAGGACGGGGATTCAATGTTGATAATAGCCGGGGTTTCCGTGACTACAACGCTTCCGTTCGGGACGCCTGACAAAGTCCGCGCCGAAATGAAATGGCTGGTGGAGAACGGCCCAAAAACAGGGCTGTTCCTCGGGGGTTCCAGCTCGATCACTCCCGGAACGAATAGAGAAAATATACTTACGTTTGTCGAAGGGCTGAAGTATTATCGGGAACATGGCCGCAAGTGAATCCGTGTAACGTGTCACGTGTTACGTGTAACGCAAGATTAAGAAAATAAAGAATCACCACAGAGGCACAGAGACACAGAGAAATTCATTTGTGAACTTTCAATAATCACTGTAATCTCTTTTAAAATCACTGTAATCAAAAGGAAAAAATGAAAGAACTACGTGTAGGAATAATCGGTTGTGGATTTATCGGAAAGGTCCACGCGCTTTCCTACGTTAACATTCCTTATTATTATGATATTCCGGTTGAGATAAAGCTAACCGGGGTATGCACGAGCAGGGAAGAGACGCTCGCGAAAGCGAAGAAACTCGGTTTTGAGTTCGGGACAACGGATTTTCGCGATATCATTAAAAGAAAAGATATCGGGATCATACATTGCTGCACCCCGAATGATACGCATAAAGAGATCGTGCTCAGCGCGATAAAAGCGGGAAAGCACGTTTATTGCGAGAAACCGCTTGCTATGAACCTGCGGGAAGCAAAAGAGATCGCGGAAGCAGCCGCAAGATCAAAGATAAAACACCAGATGGCTTTTGAATACCGTTTCATACCTGCTATTATGCGGGCAAAGCAGCTTATAAACGAAGGTTTCCTCGGAGATATATTCCAGTTCAGGGCTGTTTATCTGCATTCCGGCTATATTGATCCCAACCGTTCCATTACGTGGCGCACGCAGAAGAAAAGGAGCGGGGGCGGGGCTTTGTTTGACCTGGGCTCGCACATAATTGATATGATGAGGTTTCTCGTCGGAGATTATAAAGAAGTCAGGGCAGTGTGTGAGACGATGATAAAGAAAAGACCGGTGAAACAAGCTGACAAGCTTACAAGCTTACAAGTAAAAACAAAAATGGGAACCGTAAACGTAGACGACATTGCATTAATGCAGGTGAAAATGAAGAACGGGGCGGTTGGGACCCTTGAAGCTTCACGCCTTGCTACAGGGGCGTGCAATGATATGAAGTTTGAGATACACGGCAGCAAGGGCGCTATCGCTTTCAATATGATGGAGCCGAACTGGCTTAATGTTTATGACACGCGCGACAGCTCAGAGCCGATAGGGGGTATGCGGGGTTTCAAAAAACTGCAAACAGTCCAGCATTACGCGGATTCCACGTTCCCGGGAGCAAAAGTTGAGATCGGTTGGATGAGATATAACATAGCTGCGGTTGCCGCTTTTGTAAAAAATATCATAACAAACAAGCCCTGCTCACCCGACCTATTTGATGGTATGAAAGTCCAGGAAGTGCTGGAAGCTGCGCAGATATCAGCAAGGGAAGGGGAGGCCGTAAAAATACAATAGCGCTTATGGCGTATAGCATATAGTTTATAGCAACTAAAAAGAGAAATAAGCAATTGAAAGGAAGGTAGACAGTGAAGGCAATGGTACCCCAGGAAGTTATCGAAAGCAAGATACTCCTTATTCGCGGACAGAAGGTAATGCTTGACAGCGTTTTAGCCAAACTATACGGCGTGCCGACAAAACGGCTGAACGAACAGGTAAGAAGAAACATCAGGAGGTTTCCCGGGGACTTTATGTTTCAGTTAAGCAAAGGTGAATTGAAAAGTTGGAGGTCGCAAATTGCGACTTCCAATTCCTCAGCCAAAATGGGGCTGAGGAGACCGCCCTATGCCTTTACAGAGCAGGGCATTGCCATGCTTTCAAGCGTCCTAAACAGCGAAAGAGCTATCCAGGTCAATATAGCCATAATGAGAGCATTCGTTAAAATAAAAAGATTAGTTTCTACCAATATAGCCCTTGCCCATAAATTCAAGGAACTTGAAAGCAGGGTAGACAAACACGACAAAGAAATACAGGCTATCTTTGAAGCCATCCGTCAAATGCTGGCGTTCAATGAAAAACCAAAACCACGGATAGGTTTTAAAGTAGGTTGATTTAAAAGCCCAATTTGAGGATTTGAAAGAAGAATCAGGTCGAACTCACAACTAGAGACACCATGTTTCTTTCATAAGGAATTATAAAATGAGAATATTTTATAAAATAATATTTTTAACATTTATTTTAACTGTTAATGTAAATCTTTTTCAAGGTATTTTTGCATCAGATCTTCCCAAATTAGATAGAGATATACCGGAAAGTATCAAATAGATGAATAGTATTGAACAATTGATTTCATATTTGAATGATTCTGGGGAAGAGACGAGGGCAGGAGCAGTGCGCAGGCTGGGAGAATTAAAAGACTCAAGAGCTATTGATTTTCTTTTAAAGGCATATAAAGATGAAACCTACACAATGCAAATAGCTGAAGCCCCTCCTGGCGTAAAAGCATCAGTAATTTTGGCTTTATCGCAAATCGGAGGCGAAAGAGCAAGGAGTGAAATATTAAAAATTCTTAAAGGGACTATAGAAATCGGCCCACGCGAAGAAACCAAAATAATGTGTTACGATAATTTGTTTGGTGACATCTTGGACTATGCTGTACGCTTTCTATCAAACTGGAAAGATGATGAAGTATATAAACTTTTTTATTATATGGCTACTTCAGAGACTTCATCTCTGGCAGAATATGATGACCCAAGAATATATGCTTATATGTATTTTATTAGAAGGGAGATGGATCTGAAAGGTATTTCAACTATAAAAGGTAGGGTAGATTATTTGGTAGACCAATATCCAGATACCTATTCAGGAATGATTAGACCAGGCATTTCTTCGGTAGAAACTATTATAAAAAAAGGAATCGGGTGTAATTTAACAGAGATGGGAATGGATGCCGCACCATTTCTTAAAGCAAGAATTGATAAGATGCCACAAAGCCCGAAAAAGATATGTTTAAATGGCGAACTAAATTCTATTAGATTTATGGCCGAACAAAGATATACACCTACATGGGTGCGACCCTGGTAAAAAGGTAGAAGTGGATTGATCTGACCTGTTAATAGTTGAGGCATCGAAATCTATTTTAGGTAAGAAACCGCCTTTTTAGGCGGTTTTTACTTTTTTACTGTGCGGAAATAATCAAAAGTATACCTGGGGAACAATCAGAAGTATACCTATCTGGGGGAAATTGATTTAGGCTGGCTGGTTTAAAAATCAGGTAATAATCACCCTCTCCTTTATCCTCTCCCCTCGAGGGAGAGGGGTAGGGTGAGGGGGGTGGGTACTCTCGAAGGCAGAATCTGGAAGGTAGGTCGATTTCCGGAGCAAGAAGTAACCGTGTGTCTTATCCCCAACAAAAAGATTATTGTGTTAAAAGATGAGCAGAAAATCGGGGAATATCATTTATGAGAAAGTATACTTTTAAGGTTCCCAAAAGTATACTTTTGAATGTTGCGGAACAGTTTTTACTTTTTTACTTGATTTTTTGCCTAAATTCCATATAATATAGTAATTACTATATATTATAGTAAATCATATATGAAGAAACCAAGACTATTTATTATAGACGGACAGAATTTGATATATAGGGCTTTTTACGCCCTTCCGAGACTGACCAATTCTAAGGGAACTCCCACAGGCGCGGCCTACGGTTTTTCAACTATGGTCCTTAAGATCCTGAAAGAGGAAAAACCTGATTGTATCGGGGTAGCGTTTGACCTTCCTGGCCCAACCTTCAGGCATAAGATATACAAGGAATACAAGGCAACAAGGCAGAAAACACCGGAAGAGATCTCAGCCCAGATACCTATAATAAAGGAGATAGTAAAGGGCTTTCGCATACCGATCATCGAGAAACAGGGCTTTGAGGCGGATGACTGTATCGGCACCATTGCTGTGAAAGCGCAGGATAAATACAACGTTGTGATAGTCACCGGGGATAAAGACGCTTTGCAGCTTGTCAACAGCTCGATAAGCGTGATGAACAGGAAAACAGATGTGACGGTCATGTATGACGCCGCTGTGGTGAAGGAGAATTTCGGGGTTGAGCCTGAAAACGTTATAGACATGCTCGCGCTTGCAGGGGATGCGTCAGACAACATACCGGGAGTGAAGGGGATAGGGGAGAAAACAGCCGAAAAACTGATAGCGGAATTTAAGAATATCGAAGGCCTGCTGGCAAACCTGGACAAGGTAACCCCGTCTGTCGCGGAGAAAATTAAGGCGAGCGCGGAAGACCTGAAGATCAGCAGAGAACTTGTCAAAATAGACACGGATGTTCCGCTCGGAATAGAACCGGATTCCCTGAAAGTAAAAGAGCCAGACAGGGAAAAGCTGCGCGAACTATTCACAGACCTGGAATTCACCAGACTGCTTAAGGAAATGAACCCGCAGGAAGAGCTTTTCGCTGCGGAACAGAAAGAAGAACAGAAACATGCAGATGTCAGCAACGCGAAGATAAAGACAATAGAAAAAGAGAAAGACCTGGACGCGATTATTTCCCGGGTTAAAAAAGACAACCTGCTCGCGTTTGACCTTACAGGAACCGAAGAAGAACAGGATCTTTGCGTAGTGTCCGAAGACGTGGTAAACTTAATAAAAACCAAAGACCAGTTCGAGAAATTCAAGCCGCTCTTTGAAAACAGCGATATCAAAAAGATAGGGTATAACCTGAAGGATAAGGTGCTTGCGCTCCTGCGCAGGGATATATCCGTCAGGGGGCTGGATTTTGACGCGACCATAGCGCGGTATTTGCTTGAACCGGAGAAATACGGCGGAGAGCTTGCGGACGCGGTTGTTTCAGTGGGCGGGGTGAACGTGAACCCGCAGATCCTGGGTATTTTCTCCCTGAGGGAAGACCTGAAAAAAAGGCTTGAAAAAACCAACCTTAAGGAGCTTTTTGACAGCGTGGAGATGCCGCTCATAGAAGTGCTTGCGCAAATGGAGCTTGACGGCATAAAGATAGATCCCGGATACCTGAAAGAGCTGGGCAAAAGGCTTGAAGCAGACCTTTCAAAGATTTCAAAACAGATATTCCTGCTCGCGGGGGAAGAATTCAACATTAATTCCCCCAAGGTGCTGGGCAATATACTTTTCGAGAAACTGAAGCTCCCCCCGGACAAAAAGACCAAGACCGGATATTCGACTAACGTTGATGTGCTCAAAAAGCTCGCGATCAAGCATGAGCTTCCGCAGAAAGTGCTTGATTTCAGGCAGATAATGAAGCTGAAATCCACTTACGTTGACGCTTTGCCCGAGCTTATCAGGAAAGAAACAGGCAGGGTCCACAGTTCTTTCAACCAGACAGGCACAGTGACAGGCAGGCTTTCTTCAAGCGAACCCAACATGCAGAACATGCCTGTTAAGACAGAGCTGGGAAGGGAGATACGCCGCGCGTTCATTTCCGAGAAGGGGCGGCTTTTCATATCAGCGGATTACTCGCAGATCGAGTTAAGGGTCCTTGCCCACCTTTCCGAAGACCAGAACCTGGTGGAGTCGTTCAGCAATAATGAAGACATCCATCTGCGCACAGCAAGCGAAGTTTTCGGCGTGCCGCTGGATAAAGTAAGCGATCAGATGCGCAACAGAGCAAAGGTAGTGAATTTCGGAATAGTTTATGGGATGAGTTCTTACGGGCTGTCGCAGGAGCTGGGCATAAGCAGGGAGGAAGCGCAGCAGTACATAGACACGTATTTCCTGAAATACAAAGGGGTTGCCAAATATATAAGCCGGATCCTGAAAGAAGCGGCTGAGAACGGGTACGTCAGGACCCTGCTTGGCAGGATAAGGTTCACGCCCAATATTACCAGCCAGAACAGGAATATACGCCAGTTTGCCGAGAGGATAGCGATAAACAGCCCGATACAGGGCACAGCAAGCGACCTGATAAAGCTCGCGATGGTGAATATCTTTAAGCGGCTTGGCATGGAGGATTTCAAAACCAGGCTGCTCCTGCAGATTCACGACGAACTTCTTTTTGAAGCGCCTGAAGGAGAGGTTGAGCAAGCAGGCAAGATGATAATGCACGAAATGCAGGAAGTATACAAGCTGAAAGTGCCGCTCAAAGTTGATATTAAAACAGGGACAAACTGGCGGGATCTGCACTAATACAGTGTCCCGCCCCTTCGGCGGGTCGCCGTAGTGGCGACCAGTGGCCAGTATCCAGTGTCCAGCAAGAAAAGCGTATCAACGTATCAACGTGTCCCACCCAACAAGATTGGCGGGCAGGCAGCGTGTCAACGCAACAGCAAGGATTTATATTGCCCGCCCCTTTGGGGCGAGGTCTCGCCCCGATGGACATCGGGGCGGATAACTCAGGGCTTCAGCCCTGATATCAAACCTGAAGGTTTGAGTTACATCAATGCAAAATTATGGAAATAAAAGAAAGATTGAAAGAGATAATAAAAAGGCTGAATAGGGAATACCCGAACGCGAAGATCGCGCTGGAATACGGCAACCCGGTGGAGATCCTTGTAGCCACCATCCTTTCCGCGCAGTGCACGGATGCCAGGGTGAACATAGTCACGAAGACGCTGTTCAAGAAATACAAAACAGCCAGGGATTACGCTGGTGCGGACATCAGGAAATTCGAACAGGACATCCGTTCCACCGGGTTTTATCACAGCAAGGCAAAGAACATAACAAGCGCGGTAAAAATGATAATTGAAAAATTCGGCGGAAAGGTTCCGGATACTATGGAAGAGCTTGTGACGCTGCCGGGCGTTGCAAGGAAAACCGCCAATATCGTGCTTGGAAACGCGTTCGGCAAGGTTGTGGGCATAGCGGTTGACACTCACGTGCGCAGGCTTTCGCAGAGGCTGGGGTTGAGCAAAACCGATGATCCGGTGAAGATCGAGCAGGACCTGATGAGCATAGTGCCGAAGGACGAGTGGTTCAGGATATCCAACGCCCTTATAGACCACGGCAGGAAGACATGCGGCGCAAAGAAGCCGGAGTGCGGCGGATGCATACTGAGCGATGTGTGCCCGAAGGTTGGTATCCGTCATGCGTCGTAAGTCGTACGTCGTACGTGCTTCTACAAAAGCGTGTCAACGTGTCAACGTGTCAGCGTGTCAGAGCAAAAACAAGGTAGCCGCAGGCTTTAGCCTGCGTAGAAATCATGTAACGCAGGGCTTCAGCCCTGCTGTCTTATCGCTGCGGAAATTATACAGGGCAAAAAAGAAAGACATTGCCGTAAGGCTTGATGAATTCAAGCAGGCTGGGAAGAAAGGCAGCGAGGAAGACATATTTGCCGAATTATGCTTCTGCCTGCTGACCCCGCAGTCAAAGGCGCTCAACTGCTGGGATGCTGTGTGCGCTGCCAGGAAAAAGGACCTTCTCAGGAACGGCTGCGCAAGCAGTATCGCGGAGATCCTGCACAGGAAGGTCAGGTTCCATAACCACAAGGCTTCATACATAGTCGCCGCAAGGAAGCTGTTTTCGGAAAACGGCAAACTGAAAATAAGAGAAAAGCTTCAGAAAATTACAGATTACCACGAAAGCACGAAAGTACCACGAAAGCACGAAACTCAGGGCTTCTCGAAGACCCGCCTCCGCCTTAAGAATTGGCGGATGCGCCAATATTTAAGGTGCAAATCTTTAAGGCGGGAGCCTGATATCAAACCTAAAGGTTTGAGTTACAGAAAAAAAGCTCTCCGTGCCTCTGTGCCTCCGTGGTTAATTATTAGGGCTTGGCTTGTTGGGAATGTAAAAGGGATGGGGTATAAGGAGGCGTCGCACTTCCTGCGCAACATAGGGTTCGGCAAGGACATCGCGATCCTGGACAGGCATATACTGAAAAACCTAAAAGCACTTGGAGTTATCAGCGACATACCCGACACCCTGACCGAAAAGATATATCTGGAGATAGAAGGAAAGATGCGGGATTTCGCGGAAAGAACGGATATCCCGCTTGAATCGCTGGATTTGTTATTCTGGTCTATGCAAACAGGGCATATCTTTAAATAAAGTGTCCAGTGTCCAGTATCCAGTTGAAAATTAATTCGTGAAAATTAGTGCTAATTCGTGGTTGCTAAAGGCGGTTGTCAGTTGTGAGTTGTCAGTTGTCAGCAGAAGCCAAAAGATTTATAAGGTAGTCTCCCGCCCCTTCGGCGGGTCGCCGATGAGGCGACTGTGTCTCCGTGCCTCTGTGGTTATTTTTATAATCACCGTAATCATTAGTTAAAAATCACCGTAATCAGGAGCCAAGATGAAAAAGCCGAGAGCAGCGATAGTAATGGGAAGCAGGTCGGATATGCCGATAATGGAGAAGGCGGAAAGGATCTTCGAAGAGTTCGGCGTGGAATATGAAACTATAATTTCATCCGCGCACCGCCAGCCGGCGCGCACGCGCTCCGTTGCAATGGGTTTTGAAAAGAAAGGCGTGGACATCGTGATAGCGGCGGCAGGGAAAGCCGCGCACCTGCCCGGTGTCCTGGCTTCCTGGGTTACAGTGCCGGTAATAGGGGTCCCGATAAGTTCAGCCCCTCTAAACGGGATAGATTCCATACTTTCGATAGCTCAGATGCCCAAAGGCGTTCCTGTTGCGTGCGTCGGCATCAATGAATCCGAGAACGCGGCGCTGTTAGCAATCCAGATCCTCGGCCTTAAATATCCAGCGTTAGCAAGGAAATTCAGGGCTCATAAGATCAAACTCGCAAAAACAAGGTAGATAAGGAGAAATTAATGAAAATACTGGTTACGGGCGGAGCCGGTTTCATAGGAAGCCACATCGTGGAGGAGCTTGTCAAGCGCGGTGATACCGTGAGGGTGCTTGACAATTTCGCCACAGGCAAAAGGGAGAACTTGACTCCTTTCGCCGGAAAAATAGAGATGGTGGAAGGGGACCTGCGGGATTTTGATACCGTTAAGAAGGCAGTGCAGGGCATGGAATACATACTGCACGAGGGCGCGCTTCCTTCAGTGCCCAGGTCAATCGCTGACCCCGTTATGTCAAACGATGTCAATGTAAAGGGAACTTTGCACATACTCGTAGCGGCGCGCGACGAAAAGGTTAAAAGGGTGGTTTACGCTTCCTCTTCGTCGATTTACGGAGAGGCAAAAGCAAGGGTCAAGAAGGAAACAATGCCGCCCAGCCCGCTGTCGCCCTATGCCACTTCGAAGCTCGCCGCGGAAACCTATTGCAGGATCTTTTACGCGATATACGGGCTCGAGACCGTTGTCCTGCGGTATTTCAACGTTTTCGGGCCCAGGCAGGACCCGCTGTCCCAGTATTCAGCCGCGATACCGAAATTTATCACGCTTATGATGGACGGGAAGCAGCCGACGATATTCGGGGACGGGAAGCAGTCCAGGGATTTTACCTACGTGCATAACGTAGTGCAGGCTAACCTTTCCGCGATGATAGCACCGGGAGCCGCGGGGAAAATATGCAACATAGCCTGCCACAGGACCGTCCGGCTTAACAAGATGATCGAGCTGCTGAACGAGTTCCTGGGAACAGCGATCGCGCCGATACACACCTCGCCCAGGACAGGGGACATCAAGTTCTCCCTGGCTGATATCTCTAACGCGAGGAAATACCTGAATTACAGCCCCATGGTCAGTTTCGAGGAAGGCCTGCGCAGTACTGTTGAATATTTCAAGAAGTTAAAAGTTG
>Ga0210051_1001286_pt1 | contig 25213 bp, 25 predicted proteins | sample CryGey092014_all_FD_185464 | JGI IMG/M metagenome (GOLD analysis project Ga0210051, IMG submission 185464) | Groundwater microbial communities from aquifer - Crystal Geyser CG23_combo_of_CG06-09_8/20/14_all (SPAdes) (version 2) | ecosystem: Environmental > Aquatic > Deep subsurface > Groundwater...
TTGGAAACTCATATCACTCCGTTTTGGATTATTTACTCATGCTGCACATTTGCGGGAACAAAACTTTTTTGTATCAGCCGGTTTTGCTTCAAACCGTTTTCCGCATTCGCTATTAGCACATTGTCTTTTCTCTTGTTTGCGCAAAAAATCATAAATACCATTTTGCCAATTTTTCCTCGCAATTTCAGATTGTCTTTCTTTATATACGATTGAATTATAAAAGCCGTTATTCTTCATATTTTGTATATTTGGTGGGTGTGGTCGGAGTCGAACCGACGGGGCCCTTACGGACAACTGTTTTACAGACAGCTCCCACCCCCTATGGGACTACGCACCCATTTTTAATATCTTACCATAAAATACTTACTTTTCAATAATTTTTGCGTGTTTTTTCCGCCACTCTTCAATTTTTTTGTGGTTGCCTGAAAGCAGAACTTTGGGGACTTGCCATTTAACGCCTTTTTTGGGCTGAAATATTTCTGACCTGGTATATTGTGGATATTCAATAAAACCCTTTGTTTTAGTAATTCTCTCTTTCAGCAACTTTTTTTTGCCCAATACTCCCGGTATTAATCTCGCCACGGTCTCAATCACCACTATTGCCGGCAACTCACCGCCCATTAAAACATAATCCCCTATTGATAACTCCTTATCTGCGATATGTTTTGCCACCCTTTCATCAACTCCTTCGTATCTGCCACAGATAAAAATCAATTGGTCTAATTTACCTAACTGATAAGCTGTCTTCTGGTTGAATTTTTCCCCTCGCGGTGAAAATAAAACAATTTTTGTTTTTCGCTTTGCGCTTTGCGCTTTGCGTTTCAAGGCGGTTACCGCCTTAAAAATCGGCTCTATTTTCATCACCATTCCCAACCCGCCGCCAAATGGCCGGTCATCAACGGTTTTGTGTCTGTCTTTGGTCCATTTTCTTAAATTATGAATATTAATCTTTATTAATTTCTTTTTCTGGGCACGAGCGATTAAGCTCTCTGCAAAATAAGAGCTGAAAATCTCAGGAAAAATTGTAATAATATCAAATTGCATAAATAAACCCCGTTAGAGATTTTTTTGTTTTACATTCCCCTCTTACCCTATAATCTCTAACGGGGTAAACGAAAACGGCGCTACTCATATAATAACACCGTTTTCTAAAATCGTAAACCCCGTTAAATTGCCTTCGGCATTATTTAACTGGGGTAAACTTTTTCAACGTTTAGATTTTCAAATCTTCTAAATCTTCTGAAGATTTCTTTCCTCGAGTAGTAGTTCTGCTACCACCTTCCGGCTCTTCGATCTTTAAGTTTACCCTGGCTTGATTTTTTATGCCAACGATTCTAACTAAAGTCCGAATAGCCCTGGCAGTGGAACCTTCTTTACCGATAATTTGGCCCATATCTTCGGGGTTCACTTTTAAAGAAAGTAGAACCCCCATTTCGTCAACCTTCCTTTCGATTTTCACGTCCTCTGGGTTATCAACAAGGGCTTTAACCAGATACTCAAGAAATTCTCTATCATTTTCTGTTTTTGCCATAAGTCAAACGGTTAATTCTTTAACGTTTACAGTAGCCCGACCTTTCTTCTCTCTTTTTTTAGAGAATCAATCAAATAAAGCTACTATTTTAAATTATAAGTATTATAGAACTAATGTCAAGATGTTTTCGGCTTTTCTTTTTTATTTTTCCCTTTTTTATGTACTGGAATTTTTTTGCCCTCTAAAATATTCTCTTTAACTAATAAATTATAAACGCTGGCTGAGGGTTTGGCTCCCATTGAGAGCCAATATTTAATTCGTTCGGCTTTCAAAACCTTCTGCTTTGTCAAAGGATTCCAAAAACCAACCTCTTCCACAAAACGACCACCCTTTGGAGGCCTGCTTTTCTCTGTAACTATTAACTTGAAAGACGGTTGATTTTTTTTACCGATTCGAAAAAATCTTATAACCAACATAAATTTATATTACCATTCTTTTGTTTTTAGGGCTTGCTTGGCAGCTTCTTCTTCTGCCTCTTGTTTTGATGAACCATCGCCCTTAGCTACCAGGTCCTTTCCAAGAAATACCCCAATAATAAAATGCTTGTTATGATCAGGACCTCGCTCCTTTAAAACCTTATAAACAGGGGTAATACCGACTTTTTCCTGGGACTCTTCTTGGAATTGTGACTTGGCGTCCCTAAAAAGATGTTCTTTAATAATTTTTGATAATTTTTTTATTAGATTTTTCTCAATAAAGTCCTTACAGACCTCTATTCCTTGGTCAAGATACAAAGCTCCAATAAAGGCCTCAAAGGTATTGGCTAATATGTATTGGCGGGCTTTTCCTTTTTCTCGCGATTCTCCTTGAGAAAGTAAAAGAAAATCATTGAACCCTAAGTCCTGGGCTGTTTTCGTCAACATTTTTGCGTTGACCAAAGCTGCCCGCCAACTGGTCAATTCGCCCTCTGATTTTTTTGAATAGCTCTTAAATAAATATTCTGTAACCACCTGTTCTAAAATAGCATCTCCCAAAAATTCTAATCTTTCATTGTGAGAAAGTTTAAAACGAGGATATTCATTTAGATAAGACCGGTGAATAAACGCCTGTATTAATAAGTCCTGATTTTTAAATTTCAAATTTAATTTATCTTCAAGTTTGGAAAAATCCTTCATATTAATTTTTCTCTATTTCTTTAAACACGGTTCCTAAGACACCGTTAATAAATTTTCCAGAGCTTTCACCGCCAAAGGTCTTCGCCAATTCAATTGCTTCATTTATTGCAACCTTGGGCGGAACCTCTTCTTTTTTAGTATACAAAAGTTCATAAAGTCCTATTCTTAAAACGTTCCTATCAATAATAGTTATCTGTTCAATCGGCCATTCTGGGGCTGCTTTTTCAATAATTTTATCAATACTGGCAATATGAGAAATCACTCCCTTAACTATTTGCCAAACAAAATCTGAGGTCTCAAGCCCGGGACCAAACTCTTTGATATTTTTTTCAACAATCTTTTCTAGGGCTTCGGGTTTCTTTCCTTTAAAATCCCATTCATATAAACTTTGCATTGCAATGGAACGTGATAAATGTCTTGAAGCCATATTATTTTTTGGATAGCTCTTCCATACTTAAGGGTTTTTCTTTTTTCTCTTCCTTCTCTTTCCCTGCGAGCTCTTTTTCTTTCTTCTTTTTTTCCTTTTTAGTGAGTTTCTTCATTACATTAATTACTTCTTTTCCTTTATAAGAGCCGCAGTTCAGGCAAACGGTGTGAGGTAAAACCGGCTTGCCGCATTTGGGGCAAACCGCTAATTTAGGCTGCTCTAAATAAATATGCATCCTCCGCTGATTCCTGCTTGATTTTGTTTTATGTTGTTTTGGAACAGCCATAATAAATTAGCATAGCAAAATAGCGATTTTTTTTCAAGAGACCCTAAAACTTTTCCTGTGAATCTTGCAAAAACCATATTTTTTCAGCAGTTTCCGGTGAAGATTAGTGGGATAACCCTTGTGTTGAGTAAAACCATATTGAGGATACTTTTTATGATATTTCGTCATTATTCTATCTCTGGTCACTTTAGCTAAAATAGAAGCCGCAGCTACAGAAAAAACTTTCTCATCAGCTTTAATAATTGATTTTTGAGGAATATCTAAATTTATCCTAAAATTCCCGTCAATTATCAAAAATTTAATTTTTGACTTTTGACTTTTGACTTTTAAATTTCTCACCGCTTTTATCATTGCCAGTTTTGTTGCCTCTAAAATATTAATTTTATCAATAACTTTTTCCGAAACCCTGCCTATCCCCCACCCTATAAACGGACAATTTTCCAAAAGCTTATAAAGTTTTTCTCTTTTTTTTGGCGTCAGTTTTTTTGAATCATTAACACCACAATTTTGAATTTTGAATTTTGAATTTTGAATTTTTATCATTACTGCCGCAGCAACCACCGGTCCAGCCAACGGCCCCCTGCCTGCCTCGTCCAACCCCACAACCACGCCATATCCTTTCTTCCATAATTTTTTCTCTTCTCTAAGATTTGGGTATCTCATTTATTTATCTTAACACAAAAAAATAAAAAAGCGGTTCTAAGTCCTAAAGAACCGCTTCTTCGTCAACTATTTCGGCGTCCCAGTAAAGAAAATCAGTATTTGGCAAGGTCTTGCCGGCTGGGAACTCTCTCAGCGGAGAACCCAGTAACTTAATAAAGCTACTAATTACAGTATCTCGATTATCTCTTGAAGTGCCAAAAACCTGAAGCACATAAACAAAACGACCGGGAAGATTAGGTAATTTCATTTTGGTAACTTCAAAATGGACCGTATCTTCATCGCCTTTTATAATTTGATGGTCTTTGGCATTCGTGCCAATGGTTATATCTGAAAGCCCCAATAAGGCCTTTCTTAACTCCCTCACAGTCATTGTCCTTACGTTTAAAGTATTTATTTTCTTACTCATTTATTTTCATCCTCCTATTAAATTTTAAATGTTCATAATTAAATTTATCTATCTTTTATAATCTTAACACAACAAATTCAAAAAATCAAGCAAATCTCTTGACAGGATTAAAGGATAGGTATATAATATAGGTAGTTAAAAAATTGTTCATTGTCAAGTAAAAAAGTAATTTCTGATTTGTTGAAAGGAGCAGAAAAATGCAAGAAGAAAAAAAGCACAAGTTAATGTGGAGGTGGTCGTTAATAACAGCTGGAACTATTGTTCTCTTTTGGACAATTTGGTATCTCATAGCAGGCCAGGTTCCAGTAACAAGGTTCCAGTAACAACCAGTATCAAAATGACAGAAAACTGGACATTGCATTTGCCCTTTGGGATATCCCGCTGGTGGGATGTTCTAATAGGACCGATTTGGTCTATTGTCTTAATTTCTCTCTTTACTAACGAGAGAATTACTAAAGACAAAGATCTGGGTGTCGGTCTGGTTTTCGGTCTGTTTGTCCTTATTAAATGGGTTTGCTCAAAAAGTTTTTGGAGAACAATCGGAAACTGGCTTTTAGCCAGAAACGCAAAGGCCGAGAAGGTGTAACCTCTCGGCCTTTTTTTATTGCTTGCATTGCAATCTCTAACGGGGTAAAATGAGATAATTTATATAACATGAAATTTACTCATTTACACGTACATAGTCATTATAGCTTACTCGATGGCCTGCCGAAGATTGATGAACTTTTAGATTATGTCAAAGAATTGGGAATGGATTCAGTGGCCCTGACCGACCATGGCGTTTTGTATGGAGCGGTGGAGTTTTATAAAAAAGCAAAAGAAAGAGGAATAAAACCAATAATCGGTTGTCTACCGCCTGGCCATTTAATTTATACTAGCAAAGGGATGAAACCAATTGAAAAAATTCAGGTAGGAGACTTGGTTTTAACTCATCGAGGACGTTTTCGACGCGTACGTCGAACAATGGTTCGACCTCATAAGGGGATTTTATATGGGATAGAAGCTAGAAATGCTAATACAGTTTGGCTAACTGGCGAGCATCCAGTTTTAGTATCCTCATACAAAATGGATGAGCCACAGTGGATCCGGGCTGATTCGCTTAAATACGGGAGGCGTAACCGGCATGGAGACATAAAAAGCTGGGAAAGCTATGCTCTTTTCCCAAAACTCAAAGAACCGATAGATAATCAATTGAATATACTAGAATATCTTGACCAAAAAATTTATAGTACAGACGGAAAGGTAATTTTAAAAACAGGGAAATATTCAAAATACGACAGTTTAATGATAACTAAAATTCCAGTAAGTTTCAAGATAAACCATGATTTTGCTAAACTATTGGGTCTATTCCTCGCAGAAGGAAGCTATCAATACGATCCCCGAGGTAGAGCAACCACTCTCGTTTTCTCGTTTAATGGTCATGAAAATCATCTCACAGACTTTACGGCAAGGGCTCTTCAATTTTTTGCAAAAACCTCTTCAAAAGTCTTATATCGTCCTGAACGCGATTTAAAAGAAATATATACTCACAACACTGTATTTTCACGGTTTTTTAAAAACTTTTGTGGGCAAGGTGCTGGAGAAAAATATATTCCATTAACAACGTTAAAGTGGTCATATTCTTATTTAGAAAGTTTCCTAGATGCTCTTGCTGCAGGTGATGCACACATAAATCCAAATACAGGTCAAATAAATCTAAAAATAAAATCTCGCAATCTTGCCTGGGGAGTTCGTTTAATTGCAGCTACGCTTGGTTACCCAACAAAAGTTGGAATCCAAAAAGAGAGAGGACGAATTTACTATCGTATTTCCTGGACCCCTACAGTTAAATATAGGCGTGTGCTTGAGAATAACGATTACCTTTTCCTTCCGATAAAAAAGATTAAAAAACGAAAGTACGATGGCCGAGTATACAACTTTGAAGTCGAAGAAGATAATTCTTATGTAAGCGATATCGCCCTTCATAACTGCGAAGTATACACTGCTTTTGAGAGAATGGACCAAAAAAGACCAAATATTGACGATAAAAGATATCATTTGGTTTTGTTAGTAAAAAATGAAAAGGGTTATAAAAATTTAGTTCAACTTATAACTAAGGCCCATTTAGAGGGCTTTTATTATAAACCAAGGGTTGACGATGAACTCTTGGCAAAACATTCGGAAGGACTAATTGCTTTAACTGGTTGTGTAGTGGGGAAAATTCCGCGATTAATTCAATCCAAAAGAATAGAAGAGGCAGAAAAATTATCTCTAAAATATCAAGAGATTTTTGGCAAAGATAATTTTTATCTGGAAATCCAATCTCATCCAAATATTCCAGAACAAAAAACTACCAACGCCGGTTTAATTGCTATTTCTAAAAAATATGGGATTCCTCTGGTGGCTACCAATGATATCCATTATTTAAAACCAGGAGACAAAGAGGCCCAGGATATTTTAATGTTAATTAATACTAATTCCGATAAAAATGATCCTGAACGTTTAACGATGAAGACAGATGATTTCTCTTTAAAAACGCCTCAAGAAATGATAGGGACCTTTAAAGATATTCCTGAAGCAATTGAAAATACCCAAAAAATTGTAGAACTTTGCAACTTTGGTTTTGAACTCGGAAAAACCAAGTTACCCTATTTTGAAGTGCCGAACAACAAAACGCCAGATGAATATCTTGAAGAACTTTGCCAACAAGGTTTGAAAAACCGCTTTGGCGAAAATCCCGAGAAAGAAGCAAGAGAACGGCTTAATTATGAATTATCTATTATTAAACAAACCGGTTTTGCTTCTTATTTCTTAATAGTCCAGGATTTTGTTAATTGGGCGAAAAAAAACAGAATTGTAGTAGGCCCAGGCCGGGGATCAATTGGTGGCTCTTTGGTTGCTTATGCATTGAATATTACTAATATTAACCCTCTAAAAAATAATCTTATTTTTGAACGTTTTTTAAATCCTTCTCGCGTCAGTTTCCCTGATATTGACCTTGATTTTACAGACAGAAGAAGAAATGAAGTTATTGATTATGTCGCTCAAAAATATGGAAGGGATAAAGTTGCCCAGATTATTACTTTTGGAACAATGGCAGCTAGGGCTGTCATCAGAGATGTCGGTCGGGCTTTGAATTATCCTTACGGTTACTGCGACCAAATTGCCAAAATGATTCCTTTTGGATTTGACTTGGAACAGACATTAAAAAGAGTTGTTGAATTTCAAAATCTTTATCAAATAGATGAACAGGCAAAAAATTTAATTGATTTAGCAAAAAAACTGGAGGGGGTTGCCCGCCACGCCTCAACCCACGCCTGCGGCGTGGTAATATCAAACAAACCGCTTACTGACCTAATCCCTCTTCAGCATCCCACTCAAGATGATGAAAATATTGTAACCCAATATGAAATGCATTCGGTTGAGGACTTAGGGTTGTTAAAAATGGATTTTCTTGGTTTGAAAAACTTGACAATTATTGAAGATACGCTATCCAGAATTTATGTAATTCACAACAAAAAAATTGACATTGAAAATATTCCTTTAAATGATAAAGAAACTTATAAGCTTTTACAAAAAGGAAATACAGTAGGTATCTTTCAATTAGAAGGAGAAGGTATAACTAGATATTTAAAACAATTAAAACCCAGTGAATTTGAAGATATTGTAGCAATGGCAGCTCTCTATAGACCGGGACCTATCCAGTTTATTCCGGATTACATTGCCAGAAAGCATAAAAAGCAAAAAATAGAATATTTGCATCCAAAATTAAAGCCAATTTTAGAAAAAACTCAGGGAATTTGCATTTATCAGGAACAACTTATGCAGATAGCCCAGCAATTAGCGGGCTTTAGTTTAGCTGAGGCTGATATCTTGAGAAAGGCGATTGGCAAGAAAATAAAAAGTTTGCTTTTGGAACAGGAAGAAAAATTTATCCAAGGAATGATAAAAAATGAAATTAAAAAAGAAATCGCCCAGAAAATCTGGCAATGGATTTTGCCCTTTGCCCAGTATGGGTTTAATAAATCTCACTCAACAGCTTATGCAACAATTGCTTATCAAACTGCCTATCTAAAAACTCATTTCCCGGTTGAGTTTATGGCATCTCTTTTAACCTCAGAAAAGGCTGATATTGAAAGAATAGCTATTTTAATTGAAGAATGCAAAAGAATGGGAATTGAGGTCTTAGCGCCAAATATCAATCAAAGTTTAAAAAACTTTACCGTTGTTCCAGGTGAAAATAAAATTCGGTTTGGGCTTTTGGCTATAAAAAATGTCGGTGAAAACATTATAGATGTAATTGTTAATGAAATTAAAAATAATGGTCCTTTTAAATCCATTGAAGATTTTATTCAAAGAGTTAATTCAAAGGACTTAAATAAAAAGTCGTTGGAAAGTTTAATTAAAGCCGGGGCTTTTGATAAATTTGCAGAAAGAAATAAATTGCTGCATAATTTAGAAAGGTTATTAGAATGGGCGAAAGAGACCCAAAAAAACAGAGCAAATGGCCAAAAAGGACTGTTTGATAAAGCGAAGGGTGAAAACTTTAATAACAGTATTTATTTGAAACAAACTGTCCCTGCTACCACTTTTGAAAAACTAAGTTGGGAAAAGGAACTTTTAGGGCTTTATGTAAGCTCCCATCCTTTGGAAGATTACAAAAATGTTTTGAAGAAAAATACTTTGTCATTGGCAGAAATCAAAAATTATCAGGGCTTTGGTTTAAATAATAACAGGGGAAGAATTAGAGTTGGAGGAATTATTTCTGGGATTAAAAAAATTATTACCAGGACCGGCAAAACAATGCTTTTTGTTAAATTGGAGGACTTAACAGGTAAAACCGAGGTTGTGGTTTTCCCGGCTATTATTGAAAGAAATCCAACTGCTTTTCAGGAAAATAAAATTGTCTTTGTTTCGGGTCGTCTTGACCACCGGGACAATGTTCCCAAAATAATAGCTGACCAAGTAGAGGAAATTATAACCAAAACTTCTTAATAAAATGAACATAAATAATATTAGACATTCGCTGGCTCATATAATGGCGGCAGCTGTAAAAGAGCTCTATCCAGGAGTGAAGTTTGGCGTTGGGCCGGCTATTGAGAATGGGTTTTATTACGATTTTGCTTTGCCCTCCGAAGTCCCGCTGGTAAGCGGGACGAAGAAGGGACTGTCCTTGGCCGACTTGCCAAAAATAGAAAAAAAGATGAAAGAACTGATTAAAAAAGATTTGAAATTCGTTAAAAAAGAAATTAGTAAAAAAGAAGCAAAAAAAATATTCAAAGACCAGCTTTATAAATTAGAACTCATTAAAAAACTACCGGGCAAAACAGTAACAACCTACCAGAACGGTGAATTTGTTGATTTATGTAGGGGACCCCATATTAAATCCACAGGAGAAATTAATCTTCAAACTTTTAAACTAACAAAAACAGCTGGCGCTTATTGGAAAGGAGATGAAAAAAATCCCATGCTAACCAGAATTTATGGAGTGGCTTTTGAAACCAGACAAGAATTAGAAAAATATTTGAAAACCCAAATAGAAGCAGAAAAAAGAGACCATAGAAAATTGGGGCAGAGATTAGAGTTATTTTTATTAGATGAAGAAATAGGAGCGGGTCTTCCTGTCTGGCTTCCAAAAGGGGCTGTAATAAGAAAAATAATAGAAGATGAGCTTTATCAAAAACTTAGTTCTCAAGGATATCAATGGCTTTACACCCCCCATATTGGAAATTTAAATTTATGGAAAAAATCCGGCCATTGGGATTTCTATAAAGAAAATCTCTACTCCCCCATCAAAATTGACGAAGAACAATATTTGCTAAAACCAATGAACTGCCCTTTTCATGTTAAAGTTTATAACTCTAAAATCAGAAGCTATAAAAACTTACCAATAAAATTTGCAGAATTGGGAACGGTTTATAGATATGAGAAATCAGGGGTCTTGCATGGTTTAACCAGGGTTAGAGGTTTCACCCAAGACGACGCCCATATTATTTGTACCTCGGAACAAATGGCAAAAGAGGTTGAAGAACTTGTAAGATACGGATTGAATATGTTGAAAGATTTTGGTTTCAAAGAATATAACATATATCTCTCCACTCGGCCTGAAAAGTATGCCGGAACTTTAAAAGGGTGGGAGAAAGCGACCAAAACCTTAAAATATGTGCTAGGAAAGCTTAAACTAAAATACAAAATCGACGCCGGAGGAGGAGTGTTTTATGGACCAAAAATAGACATTAAAATAAAAGATTCTTTAGGACGAGAATGGCAATGTACGACAATTCAGTTTGATTTCAATTTACCAGATAGGTTTGAAATGAAATATATTGATAAAAAAGGAAAGAAGCAAAAACCTTATATGATACATAGAGCTCTCTTGGGCTCTTTAGAAAGATTTTTTGGGGTTTTAATAGAACACTATATTGGGGCTTTTCCATTTTGGTTAGCGCCTGAGCAAATTTGGATAATCCCAGTCGGCTCAGGTCATAAGAAGTATGCGAAACAAACTTCCTCCCAACTCGCCAAGAACGGTTTCCGCTGCGAAATAAAAGACGAAAACGAAACTGTTTCTAAAAAAATCAGGGAAGGAGAACTCCAAAAAATTCCATATATTTTAGTTGTCGGTGATAAAGAAATGGCAAAGAAATCTGTTAGGGTTAGAGAAAGAGGAAAAGGAGATATAGGGATGATGAAATTGGAAAGATTTATTGATAAAATTAAAAAAGAAATAGAGGAGAAAAAGTAAATATGCCGCAATTATCTCAAGCTACCAAAAAATTAATAAACCGATATCAACAATGGCATCAATCCCTTCAGCCAAAAGAAGGAAGAATTACTATTCATGTTGATGAAGTTGCTTCAAAAGTAGCGGCTTTTTATGAAAAAATAAGAGGAATTATTGACTGGAAAGAAGAACACTTAATGAGGAGGGCGGCAATTATCAGAAAACTAAAAAGGCATTTTGTAAATTGGGAAATAATTAATTTTAGTGGAGAAATCGCTGAACCATTGGTTTTAGAACTTATCCGGGGGGGCCATTTCCCAAATGATAAAATTGAAGAAGCAAAAATAGCCGAGGTTCAAAAGGTAATCAATAAATATATTTTTATTTTCAAAAACAGCATCACGGCGAAAAAAAGAAAAAGAAAGTTGCAGTTTTATAACTGGCTTTTAGAAATTGCTGCTTGTGAAATAGAAGAGACGCTTTGTCCTTTTAGAAAAGAAAGGGCGTTAATAGATTATATGTTTGAACTAATGAAGGAAAGAATCGTTTTAAATGAAGGGGCTATTGCTATCAAAAAAGTAAAAGATGAAGAAAAAGATATTCAGATATACATTGCTGTCCAACAGGCCTTATTTAAATTAGACAGGCCAATTATAGGCTACAATCTTTTAAAATATAAATTTCCTCAATGGAAGAACAACCCTCCGAGAGAATGGCTTTTAGAAATAACTAAAAATATTTATATAATATGGGACGACATTAAAAAAGATTTATCTCATCTATTAGGGAAAAAATTTTATACTATCTGCGAAAAATATGACACCCCTTATTTACTTTTAGGAGATGTTCTAACCGAAGAAAATCCCACAGAAATTTCAAAAAAAATCTCAGAACCGGAAGAATTGGAAACTTTAATAAAAAAGGCCTATAGAAAAAGATTGAGCACTTTAAAGTCCCGGCTTTCTCGGGCTGCTTTTTATTCTACTCTTTCTATTTTACTTACCAACGCTCTTTCTCTTGTAATTTTGGAAATCCCTTTGGCAAAATTAATCACTGGCAGATTTACGCCTATCACAATATTAGTAGATATTCTTGGGCCTACCTTCTTAATGTTTCTCTTTGTGGTTACGATTAAATTGCCGTCTAAAAATAATCTGAACTTAGTAATTATGGAAACAATGAAAATTGTTTATGGGAAAGTTGATACTTACGAAATCAAAATTCTGAAAGAAAGAGGGGTTATAACAAGATTTATTATTGGCCTAATTTATCTTTTTGGTGCTTGTATTTCTTTAGGAATAATTTTTGGAATTTTTGAATTAGCTAAATTCCCTCCAACCTCAGTAATTATTAATATCATATTTGTCGCTTTAATTACTTTTGCCGGGCTGGCAATCAAAAAAAGAGGGAAAGAACTTACTATTGAAGAAAAACCAGGAGGATTTTTGGGATTTTTGTCTGATATTTTACTTCTTCCAATGGCTGGATTAGGAAGATGGTTATCAAATAAATGGAAAAAATATAATGCAATTGCTGCTTTCTTTAGCGCCTTAATTGATATGCCATTTTGGGTCTTTGTGGAATTCTTAGAGCAATGGAGAAATTTTCTAAAAGAAAAAAAAGAAGAAATACACTGATGAAGTATTATATTCTTACCTACGGTTGTCAAATGAACAATGCAGACTCAGAAAGAATTGCCGTTGCCCTAGAAAAAAAAGGGCATAAACCAGCCTCTGAAATAAAAGAGGCTGGTTTGGTGGTGGTGAACATGTGTTCGGTAAGACAATCTGCAGTTGACAGAATTTTCGGTTTAGACAAAAAACTTAAAGAACTAAAAACTATAAATTATAAACTAAAAACTATATTAACCGGCTGCGTTTTAAAAAAAGATAAAAATAAATTCAGAAAAGTATTTGATGAAGTAGTTAATATTAAAGATTTCATTAAAAAAGCAAAACCGAAGTATTTAAATGATTTTTCGGCTCTGGTGCCAATAATGACCGGCTGTAATAATTTTTGCGCTTATTGCGTTGTACCTTATATTAGAGGTAAAGAATTCTCAAGGCCAGCAAAAGAAATTATTTGCGAAACTAAAAATTTAGTTAAAAAAGGATACAAAGAGATTTGGCTTTTAGGCCAAAATGTCAACAGTTATAAAAGTTCTCTTAAAGCGACTCCTGAAACAAGCGATCGCCTAAATTGTGAGTCAAAGACTGAGATAAACTTCCCTCAATTGCTTAAAAAGATTAATAATATTCCAGGGAAGTTTTGGATTAGGTTTACCTCTTCTCATCCAAAGGACTTTTCAAATGAATTGATTAAAGTAATGGCTGAATGCGAAAAAGTTACTGAATACTTAAATCTACCTGTTCAGGCAGGTGATGATAAAATTTTAAAAAAAATGAATAGGCCTTATACTATTACCTATTATAAAAATCTGGTTAGAAAAATTAGAAAAAAAATCCCAAATATTACTCTATCCACTGATGTTATTATTGGCTTTCCCGGCGAAACAAAAAAGCAGTTTGAAAATACAATAAAACTTTTCAAAGAAATTAAATTTGACATGGCTTATATCGCCAAATACTCTCCGAGACCGGGAACTGCAGCGGCAAAACTAAAAGATAATGTTTCTTCAGAAGAAAAAAAGAGAAGAGAAAAGGCCTTAACTAAAATTTTAAAAAAAACTGCTTTGGGAAATAATAGAAAATATGTCGGTAAAATCGAAACGGTTCTGCCATCGGAACATAAAGACGGTTTTTTGATTGGCAAATCTTTTCATTACAAAACCGTAAAATTCAGAGGGAAGAAAAACCTAATCGGAAAATTCGTTAAAGTAAAAATTATTGACGCCCTACCCTGGGGTTTGAAAGGGCAAATAATATGAAAAAAATTATTGTCATTTTGGGGCCGACCGCGTCGGGAAAAACGGATTTATCAATAAAATTGGCTAAAAAATTTAATGGCGAAATAGTTTCGGCTGACTCAAGACAGGTTTATAAAAGAATGGATATCGGAACAGGGAAAATAACCAAAAAAGAGATGAAGGGAATCCCCCATTATCTCTTGGATGTTACTTCGCCTAAAAAAAGGTTTACTGTTTTGCAGTATCAAAAATTAGCTTTGATGGTAATAAATAAAATTTTAAAAAAGGGGAAAATTCCCTTTCTGGTTGGTGGAACCGGTTTTTATATCCAAGCAGTCGCTGACGGAATTGTTATCCCGAGAGTAAAACCAGATTGGAAATTGAGGAAAAAATTGGAGAAAAAAAACGCAAAAGAGCTTTTTTTGATGTTAAAAAAACTTGACCCGAACAGAGCAAAAAATATTGATAAAAATAATCCCAGAAGATTAATCAGGGCTCTGGAAATTGTCATAAAAACAAAAAAACCCGTTCCCCCACCTAAAAAAAACAAGTCCCAATTTAAAATTTTAATAATTGGAGTTAAAAGAGAAAACCTAAAAGAAAGAATTAGAAAAAGATTACTGAGAAGATTAAAAGTTGGAATGGTGGAGGAAGTTAAAAAATTGCGGAAATCAGGGCTCTCATGGAAACGCCTGGAAGAATTTGGTTTGGAATATTGCTATGTGGCCAAATATCTCCAAAAGAAAATAAATTATAAAGAAATGAAAGAAAAAATCCAGAAAGAAAGCGAACACTTTGCCAAACGCCAAATAACCTGGTTTAAACGTGAAAAACAAATAAAGTGGATTAAAAATTACAAAGAGGCGGAAAATTTAGTGAAGAAATTTCTTTAGTAGTTCTTGAACAGTATCGGGCTTGGCTCTGCCGCGGGTGGCAGCCATTACCTGGCCGACCAGGAACTGAAGGACAGGTTCCTTGCCCTTTTTATAATCCTCTACAGCTTTCTGATTTTTTAAAATAACATCTTTAATAATATTCTCTAATTCCAATACATTTGAAACTTGAGTTAAGCCCTTTTCTTTAATAATATGAGAAGGGTCAGCCCCTTTTAACATCTCAGGTAGCATTTGTTTAGCGATTTTACTGGAAATTTCTCCTTTATATATCATCTTTATTAGCTCTGCAAAATTTTCCGGACTAATTTTGTCCTCTAACTCCTCTATTAAAACTTTGCCGAATAAAGACCAAAAATCTGTAATAATATAATTGACGGCGAGATTGGTTAATTTTAAAAATTCCTGACTTGAAACTTTTTCTTTTATTTCTATTTCTTTTACCCAGTTTATCAGCTCTGACATTACTTTTTCAAAATATTCGCCCAAATCTTTATTGGAAGTAAAAATTTTAACTACCCTTTCGTTTAAATTATATTCTTTGGCTAATCTCTCTCTTCTCTGCTGAGGCAATTCCGGAACCTCGGCTTTGATCTCTTGAATAAACCTTCTGTCTAAATGAAGGGTTGGTAAATCCGGCTCTGGAAAATATCTATAATCATGGGACTCTTCTTTTTTCCGCTGACTAACCGTAATTCCTTTTACATCATTCCAACCTCTAGTTTCTTGACTAACCTTTTTTCGCTTGTTTAAAATTTCTGTCTGTCTTTCAATTTCATAATCAATTGCCCGCTCAACACTTCTAAATGAATTAAGATTTTTAATCTCAACTTTGGTCCCGAGTTTTCTGCTTTTACTTAAACTGATATTCACTTCCACCCGCATTTGTCCTTTCTCCATATCAGCACCAGAAACACCCAAATAACGCAGAATTAGTTGAAGTTCTTCGGCAAATATTCTCGCTTCTTTAGCTGAAGTTAGATCGGGTTCGGTTACCAATTCCATTAAAGGAATACCAGCCCTGTTAAAATCAACCAAGGAGTAATCAGCCCCTTCCGGGTGGATTAATCTACCTGTGTCTTCTTCTAAATGAACTCTGGTTATACGAATTTTTCTCCAGTCCATCTCTAAATAACCTTTTTTGCAAAAAGGCATATCATATTGCGATATCTGGTAACCTTTTGGTAAATCCGGATAAAAATAATTTTTCCTGTCAAACTTGGAATTTTCCGGAATATGACAATTTAAAGCCAAGCCAGTTTTTATTGTTTTTCTAACTGCTTCTTTATTAATTACGGGAAGAGTTCCCGGATGCCCCATGCAAACCGGACAAACATTGAAATTGGGATGCCTTTCGTTAGGGTCATTCTTACAAGAGCAAAACATCTTACTTTTAGTATCCAGCTCCACGTGTATTTCCAACCCAATAATTGGTTGATATTTCATGATTTTTGTTGAAAATATTGTTTTAATTCTTGCTCTTTTTTTTGGATTTTTTCTTGAGTTTTCCTTCGGGCAAAATCATAACTCCCCATATCAATTAAAAGATATTTTGAGAGCAAAGGATAAATTTTTTGGACCAGTTTTATTTTTTCTTGTTCTATCTTCCGGTAATCCGGATGACCTTCCGGAATAGTCCGAAGCTCTGTTTCCCAAAAAAATGACCTTAAATTTTGATATTGAATAAATCTAATTCGGTGGGCTAAAGTGCAACAATATTGGGCAATATCTAGGTCAAATTTTTCTATTTTTTTAAACAACTCTTCAATTTTCTTAATTGCCCCAGTATACTCTTTATCAAACCCTGCTTCTTTAACTTCTTCCGGAATATCAAAACTATTATAGATATTGAATCTTTCCCCGTATTGAGTATGAATGCGATGGCGATGCAAATCCCGCCAGGCACCGATATTCATCATAATTTCAAACCTCAAATAAGTGTTTTCAAAAGCCCGAGGAATTTTATAGTATTTAAATTTCCTATCTTTCAAAACTTCCTGAAGAATTTTTTCTTTTTTTTCTCTGGAAAGACATCTAATTTTCTGAAGAATGTTGTCAAATGATTCGTGGAGCTCTAAATAAAGTAAACCCGCTAATATTTTGTTTTCACCCTCTTTGTCGTAATCAAGTAATTTAACTGAAGGCCCAGATGGTTCTATTTCTTTTTGCCAACCAACTTGCTCAAGCCCCTTTTGAATCCTTTCTCCTCTTTCTGATAAATATTTTCTATATTGCCTGGAATCCTCATTTTCTATTCTCCGTAAGAAGGCAGGAATAATTTTGTTTAGCTCTTCAAAAGCTCTCTTTGCCGCCCACTTTATTTCTCCTAAATTATGGTCTAAAGACCTATTTATCAAATATTCAAATGCCTGACCATTACCAAAAAAGGAAATTTGGCTAAGGGTTGCTGTAGGTAAAAGTTTTCTAAGAACATCAAATGTTTTTGTTTTAAGCAAACTATCTTTTTCTTCAGGGTATTGTTTTTTTAAGTGTTTAAAATATTTTTCCAAAAGCAAATTATAAATCTCAAAAAGATTATCCATCGCGCTTTTATACTCCCTGGTCAAGCCCATTTTCTCTAAATTTGGGTCAGTATAATAACGATATTGATTATTAACTTTAGATGAATAATCAACATAACGGGTTGATTTTTCAATCGGAGCAATGCCAAGCCGCATATCTTCAAAATGTTTTATGGCAACTTGAGAAAGTTCTGAATAAATAAGATGGCTGCCTGCCATTTGGGCAATTGAGTCATCGCCGAATTGACTAAGCCATTTGATATAAAATTCTCTGCCTTTGGGATTTGAAAAAATAAGTTCAATTGGATACTTGTGTAAAAAATCAATTAAGGCCTTTAATGATTTTCCGTATTCGTCCTCCTGCTCAAAAAAAGGTTTTACAAATTCATTCAGAAAAACCAATCGCAAATCTTCTTTCGCCCGGCTGGTTCTGGAACAAAGAGCGCCGATAACTTCCGGCGGCAAAAAAGTCACGGCAAAAACCGAACTGTCCAAATTAGTAAAAAACGGCTTAATTAAATATCGTTCTTTTTCTGAAAGCTCTAACATCTTAAAGTATTTTTTTAATTATTCCCCAAATTTTTTGATGGATTATCTCCGGGGGTAATAATTCCCCGCCTTTTATGCATTCTATAACTTTAAACTCTTTGGGGAAATTTTTTGACGCCTCTAAATAAGACCAAAGGGCATTTGACAAATGCTTTCTGTCTTTTTCGTGAATATCTCTTATTTTGCTATCTCCCAGATAAGCTTTTCTTTTTGCTATTTTTTCCTTGTCTGTTATTTTATTAGCTAATTTCAGAGAAAACTCAGGGGAGGTTTTAAGAATAAAGGTAAAATTAGGTTTAGGAATTTTAAAAATATTATATTCCAAATCGTAAAGCCATTTTACAAATTTCTTCCACTCTTTTTTATTTTTTATTTTTCCTCCTTGGTGCCCCACATTGGAAGCGACATATCTGTCAGAAACCACTATTTTCCCCTCTTTTAACCATTTTCTTATTTTAAAACTGGCATCATATCTATCACAGGCATAAAAAACAGAAGCCCGATAAGGGCCCACGTTTTCTGAAGTACCGTATTTCCCATTTAAATATTCTTCAACGAGTCCAGCTGATTTTGTCCCGTATTGGGGAAAATCAATTCTTTCCATTTTAAAACCATCTTTTGCCAAATGTTTTGCCAATAAATTATTCTGGGTTGACTTGCCTGACCCATCAAGTCCCTCAACCACAATAAATTTCCCCGGATAGCTGTTTTTAATCATAAAAAATTATTTATTGCTGGCTATATTTCTCTAATGTATTGTCAATCACAACCATCTTAACGCCTGCTTTTTTAAACAATTCTAGAGATAATTTGTCGGCGTGATATCTTTTTTGGGCCACTACCCTTTTTATTCCCACACGCACAATTCTCATGGCGCAATTATAACAAGGAACCATTTTACAATAAATTGTCGCTTCTTCAACTTTTATCCCGTCTTTGGCGCACTGTAATATAGCATTTTCTTCAGCATGTAATGTCCTAACGCAGTGTTGAGATTTATTTCCTTTATCATCAATTACTGTCCTCATTATATGGCCAACTTCATCGCAATGCGGTTGGCCAGGCGGCGCTCCGACATAACCTGTAGCCAAAATTGTATTATCCTTACTTACAATAACAGCGCCACTGCGAGCTCGATCACAAGTTCCCCTCCTCCCCAATGGTTCCAATAAGCCCAAAAAATATTCATCCCAAGTTGGACGAATATATTTGGATTGTTTCTTATTCATTTTTGATGACATTTTTATATAATAAAAAATTATTTTTCTATTTCTATTCCCATGTTTTTGGCGGTGCCTTCAATGGTTTTCATTGCCTGGTCAATGTCTGTGGTATTTAAATCGGGCAGTTTCTTTTGGGCAATTTCTTTAAGTTGGGCTCTGGTGATTTTGGCAACCTTTGTTTTGTTCGGAGTACCAGAGCCTTTCTCAATTCCAGCTGCTTTTTTCAAAAGTTCAGAAGCAGGTGGTTGTTTTAATTTGAGAACATAAGTTCTGTCTTGATAAACCGTAATTTCAACCGGTATTATAAAGCCTAACTGTCCTTTGGAGATGTTATTAAATTTCTGACAAAACTCTGCGATATTAACGCCGTGCTGGGCTAAAGCCGGGCCAACCGGAGGGGCTGGCGTTGCCTGACCAGCCGGAATTTGAAGTTTAATTATTGTTTTGATTTTTTTCATTTTAAAGTTTTTTAATTTGTAAAGAGTCCAGTTCAACCGGCGTATCTCTGCCAAATATATTGACTAAAACCTTAATTTTTCCTCTCTCTTCATCAATTTCTGAAACCTTGCCATCAAAATCCTTAAACGGACCGTCAACAATTTTTACCAACTCGCCTATTTTGACTTCAATTCTGTACTGGGGCGTTTCAACGCCCATTCTTCTTTTTAAGTTCTCAATCTCTGTTTGGGAAACTGGAACAGGCGTGGTCCCCACACCGACAAAACCGGTTACGTTTGGAGTATTTCTAACAATATACCATGAATCATCAGTTACAATCATCTCAACTAAAACATAACCCGGATAAATTTTCTCTTCAACCACTTTTCTCTTGCTGTTCTTAATTTTAATTTTTTTTTCTTTTGGCACTATCACATTGAAAATTTTATCTTCCATAGCCAATGATTCAATCCTTTGTTTAAGGCTTTTGGCAACAGCGTCTTCGTATCCAGAATAAGTGTGAATCACATACCAATTTTTTTGCTGAGGTAGACGTTGTTTTGGCATAAATTATAATACGAGTTTGTTGAATATTGTGGCAAAAATAAAATCGAGCCCACCTAAAAATATGGCTACGGTAATTGAAGCTCCAACTACAATTAAAGTGTATTTTATGGTTTCTCTTTTGGTAGGCCAATTAACTTTTTTCATCTCCAGGCGCACCTCTTTTAAAAATAGACCAATTTTTTGAGGTAAATTACTAATTCTCATAATTTTAATTCAAACTCTGTTTATGTTAGTCAAAAACCTCTTAAATGTCAAGGTTTTATTTAATTATTGGTAATGGTCATTAACATCGATAATTTCAATAGTATCCTTCTCACGGAAAATTAAAATCGCCCGATATTTACGGTCGATTCTAAAACTCCAGATTCTCATTTTGGGCGGTTTAAGGAGTTCGGTCTTTAAACTGGGACAGAAAGGATTCTGTTCAAAAAGTTTCTTTTGTTTTTCAAATTTCCCCCCAAGATTTCTCTTTTTAAGATACTCCTTAATTTCTGGATGAATGGGTAATATTTTCATTTAAAATAAGAGGAACGTCTTAGTCCCCTTGCTAAACTATCAATAAATTTCTTGGTGTATTTTCCTGTCTCTTGAAACTCTTTAATAATCTCTTTGGTGTCGCGGGTGGGGGGAAGAGAAAAAATATCTTCTTGTAACAACTGTTTTAAGTGCTCGAAACGAAAAGCCCTATCAAGTAATCTCCGATATTCTCTTTTAGAAATAGTAACTTGATTGTTCATACAATTTTATATTAGAAAATAAAATCTAAATGTCAAGGTTTTTAACTTCTTTGGCATAGGTCTGGATAAACTTTTTACGAGGCAGTACTTCTTCGCCCATTAATTTATCAAAAATTCTATCTGCTTCTTTTGAGTCCTCAAGAGTAACTTTTAATAAAATACGGTTTTCCGGATCCATAGCCGTAGACCATAACTCCTCTGGGTTCATCTCTCCGAGACCCTTATAGCGCTGAATTGAAGGGTTGGTGATTTTGTCTTTTTTTAATAAATCCAACACTTTTTCTTTTCCATCCTCAGTATAGGCATATTCTAGTCGCTTCCCTGCCTGAATTTTATAAAGCGGGGATTGGGCAATATAAAGATAACTCTTTTCAATAACTGGTTTAAAATAACGATAAAAAAGAGTCAGAAGTAAAGTTCGAATATGGTTGCCATCTGTATCAGAATCACACATAATGATTATCCGGTGATATCTTGCCTTATCAAGATTAAAATCCTCGCCAATGGATGTTCCCAAGGCGATAATTAAAGCCCTAATTTCTTTTGAAGCTAAAATTCTATCAATTCTGGCTTTTTCAACGTTTAAAATTTTACCCCTGAGAGGAAGAATGGCTTGGAAATGCCGATCCCTGGCTTGACGAGAGCTACCGCCGGCTGACTCTCCTTCAACTATAAACAACTCAGACTCTTCAGGTTTTTTAGAGGCGCAATCAGCTAACTTGCCGGGGAGAGCAATGCCTTCCAGCGCCCCTTTTCTTAAGACCGTTTCCCTGGCTGCCCTAGCCGCTTTCCGGGCGCGAGCTGATAAAATTGACTTTTCAATTATTGCCCTGGCGTCTTGAGGGTTTCTCTCCAAAAAGTCTGTCAGCCTCTCTGAAATAACTTGGTCTACCACTATCTTGACTTCAGGATTTCCCAATTTTGCTTTGGTTTGACCTTCAAATTGCGGCTCTCTTATTTTAACTGCCACCACTCCGGTCAAACCCTCTCTAATATCCTCACCAGATAAATTTTCATCATCTCCCTTTAAAAAATCGTTCTTCTTGGCATAATCGTTAAAAGTCCGAGTTAAAGCAGAACGGAAGCCAGTCAAATGAGTGCCGCCCTCTCCTGTGTAAATATTATTGGCAAAACTCTCCTCCCAGCACTCATATTCTTCGGTGTATTGGAAAGCGGCTTCAACAATTATCCCGTCTTTTTCATCACAACAATAAAAAACATTTTGGTGACGCGGGGAGGAATTATGGATTAAATATTTTATGTAAGAGGTGAGACCGCCTTCAAAATAGAAAGTATAACTTAATTCTTCTTTCTCTCGTTCGTCTTGAAAAGTTATTTTAACTCCTTTTGATAAATAGGCCTGTTGACGAAGATGTTCTAAAATTCTCTTTGAATCAAATTTGATTTCTTTAAAAATTTCAAGGTCTGGCTCAAATAAAACAATTGTCCCGGTCTGCCGGCAAGAACCTGTTTTTTTAACTTTGGTTTTTGGTTCACCCTGAGAATACTCCTGAACATATTTATTTCCTCCCCGGCAAACTTCAGCTCGCATATATTTTGATAAAGCGCAAACAACAGAGACCCCGACTCCGTGCAATCCCCCTGCCACCTGATAGGCCTTTCCTCCAAATTTCGCTCCGGCATGTAAAGTAGTCATTACTGTCTCCAAGGCTGATTTTTTTGTCTGAGGATGTTTTTCTGTTGGAATCCCTCTGCCATTATCTGAACATTCAATTCTATTACCCGGTAGAATTCTCAATATAATATCGTTGGCAAAACCAGCCAAACACTCGTCTAAACTATTATCCAACACCTCCCATATTAAATGGTGCAAACCATCAGGCCCGGTAGAACCGATATACATCGCCGGTCTTTTTCTAACCGGATCCAAACCCTCTAAAACATAAATGTCTTTAGCCGTATAACTAAAACCGTTTTCTTTGAGCTCTTTTTTTGGTTTTTTTGGCATAGTTTTAATATTAACGCAAAACAGCGTTTATATCTTGTTTTGTTCTTTCCCGGATTTTTTCCTGAATTTTGTTTATTTCTTTGTTGGTTAAGGTTCTCTCCGGCGACCGGTAGACAATGCGGAATGTATAACTTTTTTTGTCTTTGCCGAATTTTTCCTCGTTTTCATAACTATCTACAAGTTTTACCTCTTCAATCAAATTCTCGGAAAAATCCCTGACGATTTCGTAATAATTATTGAGATTTATATTTTTATCTATTACAAAAGAAATGTCTCTTGATGTCTCCGGGTATTTACTTACTTCTTTATACTGGCTATTAATGTTTTTAAATTGACTGGTAATTTTTGGGTCATCGGACCAAAGTATTCTTATGTCGGGAATTCTCATTTTCACCATTGCTAGGCGGTCTATTCCGAAACCAAAAGCCCAGCCATTATAAATTTCAGGGTCCAAGCCGAAGTTTTTCAAAACCTGTCTATGAACAAGGCCCGAGCCCACTACTTCTATCCATTCTCCAGCCAGCCTAATATCCATTTCAACTGAGGGGTCTGTAAACGGAAACGAGTCAACCAAAAATTTACACTCAACATTTTCTCCAAAAACACTTTTGGCAATGTCTATTTCAACATTCTTCAGGTCTTCCAAAGTAATAACTTTTTGGTCTTTTCTACATACGTATAAACCGTCAATTTGGTGAAAGGCCGGAAAATGATTCCTGTCTATTTCATCTTTTCTAAAAACTATCCCGGCTGACAAAGCGCCTACCTGTCCTTGTTTTTCAAGTTCTTCCAAGATCTCTTTGTTTCTTAAATAATAAGGCCACATTACCGTTGTTTCTGTTCTCAATAAATGTTTTTCGTCTAAAAAATAAGTGTCTGTTTCTTTTCTGCTCGGGTGATTTGCCGGCGCATTCAAAAGGTCAAAATTTTCCTCAACCGTAACTATTCTGGGAAAATCAACCAAATCAAAATCGTTAAATCTCGGCAAATTTTTAAGCTGGTCAGCTAAAAATTTTACAGGAGAATTTTTTTTCTTTGTAAGGTCTGGCAATTTTAATAATCTCTTAATTCTTTCTGCTTTAATGTCGTTTCTTTTTTCTAAATCCTTGAGTAAGACGTTCTCCTTAGAATTGTTTATTACAATATTTTTCCGCATGTTTATTTTATTATTTTACCTTAAAATCCCCTTAAAATCAAGTTCAACCTGTGAATAAACCCCGTTAGAAATCCCATTTCTAACGGGGTAAAAAAAGCCGCTGAAATATTACTTCAACGGCTATATTTTGGCTCTTTATTTTCCTTTCTTAGCCAAGTATTCACGTCCCTTGCCAACATCTGTGTTGATGGGAACATTCTGGGCGCAAAGCGGACAGTCCGCTTCGTCCCACGCATCGAGCTGCACATTGACGAGCGCAAAGAGTTCTGGCGGGTCTGCCACATCTTGTGGCGTAATCCCGCCCCGGTTACAAAGAACACCAAGACCAAGAACGTTGCCACCGAGGGCGCGAGTTACCTCAATCACTTTCTTTGCCGAACCCCCCGTGATGAGAATATCTTCTACCACGAGTATGCGTCTACTGGGAATAAATTTGTCGTAGCCACGTTTGAAGACAAACGTTTCGCCATCTTCTGCTTTCTCCGCATACAACGCCAATGTTTTTCTATTGGTCAGTTTTTCCAACCAATAAGCAGTCCATGTACAGAGATTTACACCGCCGATCGCTGGAGCAACAACCGCATCAATACCATACAGATTTTCATCACTGAAATGTTCAGCTATTGCTCGGCACAATTGAGATGTTATTTCTGCATGTGGATATACCGCATCTTTGTTGACGTAGGCCGAACCGTGTTTACCAGAAGTGTAAACGATATGGCTGTTTGTAATCACTGCGCCGACATTATTGAGTATCTGCAGTACTTCTTTTTCGTCCATAGTTTCATCTCCTTTCCAAAGCTTGAACTATTTCTTCTGCGATTTTCTTGGCAGCTTCTACTGGACCGCCGATTTCTGGCGGCGGTTTAGTAATGGGTCTGCCAATTACCAAATAATCTGCTCCTGCCTTGATTGCTTCGCCTGGAGTCATTACTCGTTTCTGGTCGCCTATAGCTGCCCATTTTGGCCTGACGCCAGGGGTTACCCTCAAAAGAACACCAGGGTCAAAAACCCTTAAAGCTTCTAACTCTTGGGGCGAACAAATAACACCATCAGCCTCAGCGTCAACAAGCATAGTAGCAAACTCAATAACCTTATCTCTCGGTTCTTCCCCAAAAATAGAAACACATTCATCTCCATCAATCGAAGTTAAAACCGTTAC
>Ga0210051_1001287_pt1 | contig 25208 bp, 39 predicted proteins | sample CryGey092014_all_FD_185464 | JGI IMG/M metagenome (GOLD analysis project Ga0210051, IMG submission 185464) | Groundwater microbial communities from aquifer - Crystal Geyser CG23_combo_of_CG06-09_8/20/14_all (SPAdes) (version 2) | ecosystem: Environmental > Aquatic > Deep subsurface > Groundwater...
ACGGTCACGGAGCACGGTCACGGTCACGTTATTTTGTTCTTGAAAGGAGAATGAAGATGGTGAAGACCTTCGAAGGTAAACTGATGGCCAAGGGACTCAAGTTCGGGATTGTGTTGAGCCGGTTCAACGACTTTATTGGCGAGCGACTTCTGGAAGGAGCAATGGATGCCTTACGGCGGAGCGGGGCAGAGGAGGGGGATTGCACAGTGGCTCGGGTTCCAGGCGCTTTTGAGATTCCTCTTGTTGCAAAAAAGATGGTCAAGACCAGACGATACGATGCCATCATCTGCTTAGGCTCTGTGATCCGTGGAGCCACTCCTCATTTCGCTTATATTGCTAATGAAGTCACCAAAGGAATTGCCAGCCTCACCTTGGAAAGTGAAGTTCCCATCTCCTTCGGGGTTTTGATCACCGATACCATTGAGCAAGCGATTGAAAGGGCTGGGACCAAAGTCGGGAATAAGGGTTTTGATGCGGCAATGTCAGCTATCGAAATGGCTAATCTCATGAAGGAGATAGGAAAGGGAAAATAAAAAAGTTTGGGGAGAAGAAGAAAATCGAGGGAGTTTGCCCTTCAGGTTCTTTATCAATTGAATATCACCAAACAGGACGTCATCACAGCCCTCACTCAGTTTCAGGAACATTTTTTATCCAATGGAGAGGCAGATGAGTTTTTAAAACGTCTTGTCCTGGGCGTTTTAGAGCATTCCCTTGAGTTGGATCACCTTATTGAGCAACATTCTGAAAATTGGCGTTTAGATCGTATCAACATTATTGACCGAAATATCCTCCGCATGGCTCTCTTTGAACTCCTTTACTGTGAAGAGATTCCTCCTAAAGTTACCATAAACGAAGCGATTGACCTCGGAAAACGATATGGGTCTGAGGATTCTGGAAGTTTCATCAATGGCATTTTAGACCGAATCCAGAACGAGGTTGTTCGGAAACCCGTATAGAACATCATTGCAAATTTCAAATTGAAATTAGGTTTCCCAATGGATGTGATTCTTTCCATAGAAAAAGTTGATGCTCAGGAATGTGATGTTTTGGTCACCGGATTTTTTAAGGATGAGAGGCCTCTCAGGGGAGCGACTGGCTGGATCGATTGGAGGCTTAATGGAATGTTGTCTCAGTTTTTGATTGAGAAGAAGTTGACCGGGGATTGGAAGGAAACGACCTTGATCCCTTCACAGGGAAGGATAGCGCCCAGGATGATCCTCCTTCTCGGTTTGGGTGAAATGAATAAATACAGTTATCTTCGGCTGCGCGAACTCTCCCTCCATCTCTTAGAAACCCTCAAGAAATTGGATATCTTAAGGGTCTGCCTTTCCCTCCCCTATGAAGAAAGCTACAATGTGGATTGTGGGAAATTGGCAGAAGTTCTCATCGAAGGGATCGCGGATTGCTTAGATCTCCGTCAATATCCTTTTGATGAAAAATGGATCAAAAACCTCCGGCTTTATTTCGCCGAGGGAGAAGAGCATTTTTCAGAAATTCTTTTGGGGGTCCAAACCGCTCAGTCCATTTTAGAAGAACGAATTCAAATAAGGATTTTTGTTCCCTCAGAAGATACTTCTCATCCGAGTTCCGGGATTAAAATCTAAACTTCGAGTTTCTTCTTAAAATATTGAAGCGTTCTCCTCAGTCCTTCCTGACGGTTTATTTTAGGTTCCCATCCTAATATCGTTTTTGCCTTATTGATGTCTGGCTGTCTCACTTTGGGATCATTTTGAGGGAGAGGGCAAAAATTGATCCGACTTTTGCTTCCTGTCAAATGAACGATCTCTTTTGCGAAGTCTAAGATGGTGATCTCCTCAGGGTTTCCCAAATTGACAGGTTCCGCCTCATTGGAATAAAGAAGTTTTTTGATTCCTTCAATTAAGTCGTCCACATAACAGAAACTGCGGGTTTGAGTGCCATTTCCATAGACCGTGATATCCTCTCCCTTCAATGCCTGAACCATAAAGTTGGGGAGCGCCCTTCCATCATCCAGCCTCATGCGTGGACCATAGGTATTGAAGATCCGTGCAATTCGAGTTTGGAGACCGTGGGTTCGATGGTAGGCCATCGTGATAGCCTCAGCAAACCTTTTGGCTTCATCGTAGACTCCTCTGGGTACAACGGGATCAACATTTCCAGGGTACGATTCTGGCTGAGGATGCACCATGGGGTCTCCGTAGACTTCTGAGGTCGAGGCGAGGAGGAACCTTGCCTTCTTTTCCTTTGCTAAACCGAGTGTTTTATGGGTGCCCAATGATCCCACCTTTAATGTTTGAATGGGGTAGTCTAAGTAATCCTTTGGGCTGGCGAGGGATGCAAAGTGAAGGATATTGTCGAGTTTTCCTTCGACATGAAGATATTCGGTCACGTCGTATTTGATATATTTAAATCTTTCATGTCCCATCAAATGAGCGATATTTTCGATATTCTCTTTCTTAATTAAGTTATCCATGCTAATAACCTCATGCCCCTGAGCAATAAAAAATTCGCAGAGGTGTGAGCCGAGAAACCCAGCTCCTCCTGTGATCAAAGTCCTTTCCATTTTGCTCCTCCCGTGGATAGTTTGATAAGATCTCTGAAAAACTACCATATGCTCTCTTAAGAGAGACTTATTAATCAGTCCATAATTGTATGGACACTGGAAACCAAATCCCTCCTCCCTCCCTTTGCCCTCCGGGTCAGCTTCCGGCTCGTAGAGCCATCCAGCTCGGAGAGAGACCGCTCTGGGTCGGAGACAAAAGGGAGGAATTCCCCTCTTTTGATAAAGTTCTCTCTTTCTTTCCCCCCTTTGGAAAAGGGGGGCGAGGGGGGATTTTCAGAAGATGTCTTCTCAATTATGGACTCATTAGTAGCAATTAACATAACCGAAAGGACTTGTAAACATTCCAGTGAGATCTGTAAATTTTCTTTTGACAATTGGTCTAAAATAGGATAAAAAAATACTTGTATATCATCGAATTTATTCTGGGGGTTTAGGCTTATGGTGCAGAAAGTATCGAAGATCTGGATGGATGGGAAAATCATCCCATGGGAAGAGGCCAATGTGCACATCCTGACGCATAGTCTTCATTATGGGTTGGGTGTCTTTGAAGGAATCCGGTGCTATCTCTGTCACGATGGGAAATCCGCGGTCTTCAGGTTAAGGGAGCATATGGACCGACTCTTCGATTCTGCCCATATCGGAGATATCAAAATCCCTTATTCCAAGAAAGAGATTTCAGAGGCCTGTAAAGAGACGTTGCGGGTGAATCAATTGAAAGAAGGATATATCCGGCCGATCGTCTTCATTGGAGAAGGGGTCATGGGTGTCTATCCTGGAGATAATCCGATCCGAGTAGCGATTATCACCTGGTCATGGGGAGCTTATCTTGGAGAAGGGGCCTTAGAGAAGGGAATTCGGATAAAGGTCTCTTCTTACACCCGTCACCATGTCAATGTGATGATGACCAAAGCGAAGATTTGCGGCAATTATGTCAACTCGGTTTTGGCCAAGAGAGAAGTGATGAAGATGGGATACGATGAAGCCTTGATGCTCGATACCGAGGGCTATGTTTCAGAGGCCAGTGGGGAGAATATCTTCATGGTGAAAAACGGAGTGTTGAAAACCACTCCCCTTACTTCCATCCTTCCTGGGATCACCCGAGATTCTGTAATTCAGATCGCCAAGGCCAAAAAGATCACAATGTTGGAGGAGCGATTTACCCGGGATGAATTCTATACAGCTCAAGAGGCATTTTTTACTGGGACGGCTGCTGAACTGACACCGATCCGAGAAGTCGACGACCGTATCATCGGGGAGGGAAAACCAGGTCCAATGACCAAAGAACTTCAAGCCGCCTTTTTTGATATCGTCAAAGGGAAAAACTCAGAATATAGAGAGTGGCTGGATTATCTGTAGTGCTGAACTAATGGAATGGTGGAATAATGGAATGGTGGGTGGTACATGATTTTTTAAAAAAACCATTCTTCCACTATTCCATTCTTCCAATGTTCCGTTTCCTTTAATGTCATGAACCTCATCATCGATGGTTATAACCTCCTTCATGTCAACCGTTCTTTGACCCGCCTCAATTCCGTCCAACTTCAATGGGAGCGGAACCGCCTTATTGATCAAATTTCAGGTTATCAAAAACTCAAAACCTGTGGGATCACGGTCGTTTTCGATGGGTGGCAGGGGGGTTGGAGCACGGAGAAGAGGGAGAAAAAAGGGGGGATTGAAGTAATTTTCTCCAGATTGGAAGAAAAGGCGGACGAGGTGATTAAACGGTTGGCCAAAGAGAAAGGTTCTGGAGCGATTGTTATCACTTCAGATCGGGATGTTTCAAGATTTGTCGAACGAATCGGCGTTGCAGTAATTCCATCTGAACAATTTCGGGAAAAGCTGGAAGTATCCGCCAACAAGTTTGGAGAAAACCTCGAAGAAGAGGAGGAAGAAAAAGGAATTAAGAAAAAAGGACTCTCAAGAAGACTTTCAAAAAAGGAAAAAAGAGCGAGAGCCGCCTTGAGGAAACTTTAGCCCCGAGTCATTCTGAGGCTTTTTCGCCGCCTGTTAGATTATAAATTTTAGGATTCTAAATTTTCGATTTTAAATCTGCAATCCGCAACCTGCAATCGCAAATTCCTTTAGGCCTTCCACTTATTTTCCGTTCCTTGTAAAAGCCTGGAGATATTGGACTGATGTCGATAGAGGATTAAGGCGGCAATAATAACACTTATAATAAAGTAGGCTTGAGAATCGCTTCTGAAAAAAGCGATCAGAATGGGAATCGTTGTTGCACAAGCGATGGATCCAAGAGAGATGTACCTCCATTTCCAAACGATCCCTGCGAAGATTAAAAATTCAATAAGGACTGAGATCGTTGAGATCGGAAGGTAAACGCCCAAAGCAGTAGCAACGCCCTTTCCACCTTTAAACCCGAGAAAGATCGAGAAGACATGACCGAGAAATGGACTTAACCCTGCGAGGGCTATCCATACGTGCCGCGAAAGACCCCATTGATCCGCAGGAACCAAATGCATGACGATAACAGTAGGGATGACCCCCTTTAACACATCTCCAACCAATGTCAAGATACCCAATGCCTTTCCTGCCGTCCGGAAGATATTGGTCGCCCCAATATTTTTACTTCCTGTTTTTCTTGGGTCCACTTTGGAAAAGAGTTTGGTGAGGATCAGTCCGGTAGGGACCGAACCTAAAAGATAACCAAAGAGGGCAATCAAAATTCCGATGGGCACAAAAAGACCTCAATCTAATTTTTTAAAATAGGTATAACTTTTAATCACGAAAATCAAGAGAAAAATTAGTTCCTTAGAGGTTCATTAAAAATTCCTTAAATCCTTGTTGACTTCATTTCGCTATTTTAGTAATCTTTCATGTTGTCTAAGGACATCCTGAACCTTGTCGAAGGGTCAGGATTGAGCCAACCACTTAAGCGGGAAATATGGTAAAAATAAAATCATTGGTTTTTGGATTTATTATTATTGCTCTCGTAATTTTTAGTTACGCAGGATTATATGGAGCGGATTGGAAGTTTTTACAGACAAACGTTCAAGGAGATTTTTTCTACGATTCGGAAAATATAACTCGTTCGAAAGGGAACATTGTTGGAGTTTGGTTAAAAATAGTTTATTCGAAGGAGTTTAAAGAAAAAGAAGGTTTGGACGATTTAAACCAGACGGTAGGTTTATGGGAAATAAATTGTCAAGATAAAGCGATGTGTTTGTTATCCACTTCTCACTATTCCAAGGGAGGAGAGATTTCGGCTCCTCAAGTTTGGCTCCCCCCAGAATGGAAATCTATTGGACCAAGTACAATCATGGATACTTTATATAAAGAATTATGCAAATAACCCATGAAAAGGGTTGCATTATGGAAAGCAGCAAGGAATAATTAGGGTGGTGGGTTGAGGAATAAAAATCCTAAACAAATTTCAAAAAGGGGGCCTTAAAGATGAAAAATAAAATACCAGATACGGTTATAAATGAGATTTTTCCAAGGTTGGCAAAGAGATCCAAGCTTAGTGAGGAAGTATATGACCAACTGAAGAAGATGATTCTTTCCGGGAAATTCAAGAAGGGTCAAAGATTAGTAGAGGAGAAACTTGCTTATCGGTTAAATGTAAGCAGGAATCCTGTCCAGATAGCGCTTCTTCGTTTACGGAAGGAAAAGCTGGTGATCTGGAAATATAAAAAGGGAACCTTTGTGGCCTGATCCCTTTGATCCAGAACCCTGCCAGAGAGAATTTGACTCATTCGACGGCTCTAAATCCCCCCCTGAGGCCCTCCATGATCAACCTCTAACCCATTGGGTGGATACATGGACAAGGATTAATTTAAGCCTCTTTCTGAAGAGGGGATACTGGTTTTTTAGATATCTATCCCCGTCTATGATTAGTCTTTTAGAAATAAAATTGTGCGCAAAATGGTAACAAAGTTATTTTAGATTGAGCGGATTTTAAATCCGAAGCACGAAATCCGAAATTCGAAACAATCTCAAATGACCAAATTTCAAATGTTCGAAACAGATAAAAGTTTAAGAAATTTGAATTTTGAAAATTCGAATTTGTTTCGGATTTCGATATTCGGATTTCGAATTTTTCCAACTCCAAAAGCCTGTTTGGTTCCGGCTATGCCGGGTTAGGTAACATATGTATAACGAATTTTATGGTTTATCAGAAAAACCTTTTGAATTAACCCCGGATTCCAGATTTCTTTTTCTCACACCCAGCCATCGAGAAATAATAGCATCTATGATTGACGGGATAAGTAATCGAAGTGGTTTTATATCTGTCACGGGAGAAGTTGGGACGGGTAAAACGACCCTTATTCGCTTTTTACTTAGTAAACTTGAAGTCGAGGAAAAAGTAAAGACAGTCCTTATTTTTCACCCCACGATCACTTTTAAGGAATTATTAAAAAACATCCTCCTGGAGTTAGATCTGGAAGTTATGAATGCTGGTAAGGCGGCCCTTTTACATCAGCTAAATGAATATTTAATCCAGATGATCGCTAGGGATGAAACCCTGGTGGTCATCATTGATGAAGCGCAGGACCTTTCCAAAGATGTGATGGGAGAATTTGGAATGTTGCCTAACCTAGAGAGGCTTCAGATCGTTTTCGTAGGGCAACCTGAGTTTGAAGACAAACTTAATTCACAAGGTCTGAGGCAACTCAAACAAAGGATAGGGATCAGATGTCAAATCAAGGCATTAGGCGAGAAGGAATCCAAGGATTACATCGATCATCGACTCAGATTGGTCGGAAGTGGCAGTTCTCAGAGGTTTGCTCCAAAAGCTATTTCTATGATTTGCTCACATGCTCAAGGAATCCCACGCATTATCAATATCCTCTGTGACAATGCATTTCTAATGGGCTACAGTCTATCCGAAAAAAGGATCGATGTTGATATCATTCGTGAAGTCATAAAGAATATGGAAAATCCTTTCCCAGGAAAAACTTTCCTTTCTACAATAGTCACAGCTGCCAATAAATTCCGCACGTTTCCCCTTAGATTAAATTTTCTCCTAAACAAAACTTTCTTTATCATCCTATCCTTTCTTTGTCTGGGAGGACTCGTTCTTCTGGCCGATCGATATTTTCAACCAAGACCTGCTAAAACATGGGATATCAAATCTCTCAAGAGCCCTTATGTCGATACAAAACCATCTTCAATGCCACCTTCTCCTCAAAAAATGACGGAAGAAATTTATAAAAGGAATACTCGCCAACTACCTGGTGAACGGGCGCCTATCTCCCCTGAATTTCCTCAGACTGTTTCTACACCGACTACTCCTGTCGCCAGCACGAATGAAGAAGATAAATTAAGGGAAATTGTAGCCATAAAAGGAGGACAAACTATCTCTTATCTGACACAAAAATATTACCGTATGGTCAATCATACCTTTATGGACCTCATCTTAGACTCAAACCCAGAGATTACTGATGTTCATCTCATTATAATAGAACAAAAAATTAGGATACCCAAGATCACAGAGGAATTGCTGGTCATCAAATCTCCTGATAATACCTATAGAATTAATGCCGGAACTTTCCGGGCGCCTAGCTCTGTCAGACTTTACAGCGATGAACGAGCATTAAAAGGGAAAAAAATAGAGATCCTTCCCCGAAAAGTATCACCCCAAGAAACTTGGTATCGAGTAGTGATCGGAAATTTTGATAGTAAAGATGAAGTTTTAGAGATGATAGATCTTCTTAAGGAGAAAGGTCTGTTACCTGCTTTCGGAGGTCTTCCTAAAATTGAGTAAAACCGTCTATATGAAAAAACCGTTTTAAAAATGGGTCAACCCTTCGACTCCCCGGCCTGAAGGCCGTGGCTTGCCTTCGACCCGAGCTCAGGCCGAGGGGCTCAGGGTTGACCCTGAGCGGCGCTTCTTTACCCCGCCTTCAAAGGCGGGGCTTGGCGCCGCCGAATGGGTCAATTTCTAATAGGCGTGGAGGCTGATGTGGTAGTTATTTGATAAGAAGATGTATTTAGGAACCATTTCTGGAAAGGGAATATTAACTAAGGAGGAGTTTTGGGAGATGGTAAAGGCAGTAAACCTGGAGATGAAAAGAAAGGGAGCGACCTGAATGAAATCCTTATCGGGTAAGTTGGGAGTTATCCTTGTCATTATCGGACTTGCTATCTTTGTCTATGCGGAAGTGTGGGGATTTGATTGGAAGTATTATGGAACGAATGAAGAGGGGTCCTATTTTTATGAGACAGAAAGTATGAAACGCCAATCCCAAAATATTGTCAGGGTGTGTGTGCAATCCATTTATACGGAAAAAGGCATATCTCAGTGGGTCAGAGAGGGTGGGGAGAAATTTCAGAATTTGGACTTTAGTTTAGTATTGTCTGATTTAAACTGTGCAGATAAGGCGATTCGTCATTTACGTATTGTCTTTTATTCCAAAAATGAAGAAGTTTTTTACCCTGTCAATAGCGATGAATGGCAGCTTTTCGCCCCAGATTTAATGTCTGGGACGCTATTCGAAGAAATATGCAAATAATGAAAAACCTGGTCGGGGAGAGGAGATTTGAACCCTAAAAAGGTAAAGTTCAAAAAAGTCTGTATTTCTAAGTAGTTGAAATTCCACTTGATTTAAAATCTATTTTTCATTATGTTACGGTATGTGACGTGATTTTTCGGTTTGACGGTTACAAAAAGGTTACAATTTTTTAAATTTAGGGAAGGAAGGAGGGATTCTAATTTTTTCCATCCCTCCTCCTTTCCTCTTCTAAATAAAGATTGAGGAGGGAAAGAGTCAAAATCTCTTCCTCCTTCCTCCCCCTTGAATCCAGATTATTACGAATGGTTACAGTGGAGATATTGAACCCATGACGGCTCTTGATCGGAGGGCAGTCTTGAATCCAGATGGTTACAATTGGTTACAGTAGAGTTTCTTTGAGTTTTTTTCTTGACTTTATATTTTTTTTGTTCTTATAATATCATCGATGAATTTATTAATCAATGGAGGTGATTAAATTGATGAACTCATATAATTCAAAGACAGTTTCAAGAATCATAGGGATTCTACCCAGAGTCATTGATTATTGGGACCGGACTAATTTTATTAAACCTTCCATTAGTGAAGCTTCTGGTTATGGATCGGTTAGACTCTATTCGTTTACGGACCTCATTCAATTCAGAGTAGCCAAATTTCTCAGGGATCGAGGGTTATCCTTACAGAAGCTTAGAAAGAGTCTTAACTTCCTTAGAAAGCACCTTCCTGAAATTGAAAAACCTCTGGCCAGGTTAAGATTTCTAACGGATGGTGAAACGATTTTCGTTCTCACAAACAAGAACAGCGAAATTATTGATACCCTCGACAATGGTCAATGCGTCCTTATCATTGCGATTGAATCCCTTGTCAAGGAGTTGGAAGGAAAAACTTCTCAGATGGCAACGGAGAAGACATATTCGGTGACTGTCTCTAAAAGAAAGTTCAATGTGATACTTCATCCCGATCTTGAGAGTGGCGGCTATTGGGTTGAATGCCCTGAGCTTTCAGGATGCTCGTCTCAGGGCGACAGTGTTGAAGAGGCATTGGACATGATCAAGGATGCCATACAAGGCCATCTTGAGTTAGAGGAGGAACTGAAAAAAGAGAGAATTGCTAAGAGAAAGGCTGCCTAAGTGAGCCTCTATAACCTGAAACCTGAGAAGGTGATCAAGGCGTTTGAAAGGGCAGGATGGGTAAACAGAGGCTTTAGAGGAAGCCATGTGAAGCTGACAAAAGAAGGAAATGTGAACATCCTATCAATCCCTGTTCATAAAGGGAAGCCAGTCAAGATCGGACTATTGAAAGATCAGATAAAAAAATCAGGATTAACAGAGGATGAGTTTTTGAAATTGTTGTAAGGCCTCCATAGGGATCATGACCCGACAAGCCGGGCAATCCTCATCCGGTTTGGAGGCCCAAACCTTGAGGGCCAAACCTTGAGGGCCAAAGAGGAATGGCGATGAAAAAGAAATCCCACGACGATTTGATAATCTCCCAGATTAAACTAATCTCTAAATTGATCGCAAAAAAACTAAATAAAGAAAATCAAAGATTCTGGAATTGGCATTCCAAGAACCTTCTCGACAGCCTTGGATACTTAAGAGAAGGAGAAAGAATTAAGAATATTCATTATAAAGGAGAACGCCGAGGGGATAACCAAGCATTTTACTTTCCGATAGATAAGTATGAGAAGGATGGGATTCAAACCGAATTTATAGAAAAAGTTATTGTAACCCACTTTTTAAAAGATGAAATATCTGAAAAGAAATTTATGGAATTGAAGGATGAAATAAAACACTTATTCAGATTTGAAAGGATATTACCTGGAAAAACATTACTTACCGGTTATGGCAGACCTGTCCGATTGTCCTTTAGTTATGGAATTTCAAGACCTATGCTAATTACTTATTTTCTCCTTAGAATAGTCGACAAGAATAGGACGATAGAAATCCCAGGAGGGTCAGGATCGACATTGCTCACAACATCAAAACCTTACAGCATAAATCCTTCTCTAACGATGATTCTCAAAGAGGCCCCCTTAAGAGACACAAAGCCAAGATTACCAAAGTACGGCATGAAGAAATCCAAGGGCGGCCCAACTAAACTTCTATACTACCTTGAAGACGAACCAAAACCGAGATGGCTTGGCGTAGATCCTTCTTATAAACCAATTGATTATTTCATCCAAATTGCAATTTGCTCCATACAAAAAGGATTGTTATCCAAACCGGATTTTATTCTAAAAGATTTTGGGGAATACGTATTTTCAAGATTCAAAGATACGGACTTGACTGACAAATCGGTTAGACCCGTAGGGTATTATGATGAAAGAGAGACTGAAGGGGAAGACACTCATTATAAAATCTCCTATAATGCACCCAAACCCAAGAAATCACCCTGGAGGATTGATTTAAGGGAGATTGATAAAGATATTTTAAGGAAAGCCCTTGAATACATTATTAAGGGTTATCGACCACGTCCCACAAATCCTACTTCATTTGAAGTTTATGTTAGAAAGACAATTGCCGGGACCCTTAAGACTAAAACAGGGAATCGATCCTATCGGTATGAACGAAAAATTAATCCGGAAAGAGAGATAAGGAAGGAAATCATAAAGTTGATTTCAGAAGGATGGACAATAAAAGAAAAAAAGAATGACTCTGGAAGATGGGCGATTAATAAGAAATATATTGGAAAAAAGGTATCCAAGGAAACGGCTCGTAAGCGACTGCAGCGATGGTTAAAAAAATGGACATTGGATGAAATTATGACCACACTGTTCTGAATCAAAGCAAAATCATCCTTTCAAAGGAATTTTCTATTTCCATCAAAGGAGAAAGACTATGAAAAAGATGATGGTCGTTCTAATCATCACTTTATTGTTGGGTTTTGGTTGTGCTACGGTAAAACCCCCGGAAGTACAAACTTTAAAAACATGGCAACACACAAGCTGGCCCCACCCCAAAACAAGAGATTTGAGATTTGACTGGGCAAGGGCCGGGGAAAAGTTCAACCAGGATGTTTATGAATGCCGCAGGGACGCGGGTCTTAGAGCGGCACTACTAAGATACCCAGATACCCTTTATGCTGTAAGGTGGGAAAATATTTTTTATGTCGATTGTATGCAGTCTAAGGGGTATTATTTGAGAGAAATTAAACCCGGGGAAGATTGAAATTACAGGTAGGGATAGGCCAGAGGCTTCTTAGTCCCATTCTGGCCCATCCTGACGATACGGTTATCACTTATCGCAAGTCACACAGTGAAATGAAAAAGAGGGGGGTCCCCTATGGGATCCCTCTTTTTTTTAACGAAATATCAAAATGTCCCTTCTTTTTTACTATTAGTGACCAAAATAAGAAAGAGGCAATGATGGAAAAAGCAATTTCAAGGCTGAAGCTATTCAGGTTGAAAAGGGGACTTACCCAAAAACAGTTGGCCGAAAAAGCGGGCTTACCTGTCTGGAAAATTTCCCAATGGGAAAGCGGAAAGAGAATCCCTACCTTGATGGAGATGCTTCGAGTTCAAATAGTTTTAAAAGGGAATCTATTCGTTTTCAATCCTCTGGAATTAAAGGAAGTTCGGGAAAGGTAAGGGCAAATCAGGAATGTACCGCTTTTTCTACTATTAGTGGGTGAAGAAATGAACTCAACTGAAAATTACATCACTTCAAAGGGCTGGACCTTTAAATTTAAGAACGGAGAGTATTGTCTTGATGAATGCCCTTTAAATGGGTGCGGCCCAGGCCATTTCTATATTAACCAAGTGAAGGAAATATTTTACTGCCATAAATGTGGAGAGCGCGGTCATTTTCTCTCTCTAAAGAAACGCCTTGGAGACCTTCCTGCAATCTCTCATATCTCAGAGTATTCAAAATCTTCTACTCCACTCAAAACCATAGAACTCTCAATCGTGGAGAAGTATCACAAGGAACTTCCAGAGAATCCGGCAGCCTTAGCCTACCTCACCGATGAGAGAAGCTTCACCTTAGAGACGATCAAAAAATTCAAACTCGGATTCCATAACGGATCGATCACCATCCCACATTTCAAAGATGGTCTTTGTCTAAATATTAAATCCAGACCCATCAAACCTACAGGAGACAAGAAATATTTTCGAGAGGAAGGATGCGCTTCGATCCTTTTCAATCTTGATAATGCCCGGAAGTATCAAGGTCCGGTGATCACCACTGAAGGAGAATTTGACGCCATAGCCTATGACCAGATGGGCTTCCCTAATGTTTTATCTATCCCCAACGGTGCAGAGTCTTTTTCAGATCAGTGGATTGATGACCTTGAATCCTTCGACCAGATTTATCTCTCTTTCGATATGGATGAACCGGGTCGAAGAGGAGCGGAAAAGGTAGTCGATAAATTAGGCCGGTATCGATGTGTCAATGTTCTTTTGCCCTTAAAAGATGCGAATGATTGCCTCAAGGCCGGTTTTACAAATGCAGAGATAGCCGAGATATTAGCGAAGGGGAAGCGGTTTGAATCTCCCCTTGTGAAGACTTCAGATAACTTTTTTGATGAGATCCGGGAGCTTCACAGCGGCAATTCAGAGAGCAAAGGCTTACTAACTGGATGGCAGGCCTTTGACAATCTTCTGAAAGGTATTCGGCCAACAGAATTGACGGTTCTCACGGGTGAGACGGGAAGCGGGAAATCTACATGGGCCGCAAACCTTGCTTATCGTTTAGCCATTAGAGAGATCCCGGTTCTTATCTTCAGTTCCGAAATGAAACCCAAGATTATCCTTCGGAAGATGATTTCAATGAAGAGCGAAAAACCCCTTGACCAACTTACAAAAGCGGAGCTTGAAAAGGTCCTTCAATGGATTTCAACCTTACCTATTTATTTTGTCGATGTTTACGGCGAATTGGGATTGAGGGAATTGAAGGATTCTATTTACTACGCAAAGCGGCGTTATGGCATTGGGCTTGTCGTGATCGACCATCTCCATTTCTTTCTCAAGTATTCAGCCGATCTTGAGCGCCAGGCTATTGATCAGGGCCTGAAAGATATTAAAGCCTGGGCGATGGATTTGGGGATCCACGTTCTTTTAGTAGTGCACCCTACCAAACTAACCTATGACAATAAGGTGGTTCGTCTTAACGATTTAAAGGGGTCCTCTGGGCTAAAACAGATTCCCGATAACGTTATTTCGATCTGGAGACCAAGGGGAGAGGATAATTTAAAAAGCCCTACAAGCGAAATCGTTCTCGATATTCTGAAAGTCCGAGATGACGATGGAGAAGAAGGTAAAGTCATTTTGACCTTCGATAAACGCTCACAGAGTTACAGCAATTCGGGACCCGGTTTTGCGAGACCGGCTGAGGGGGAGAGGTCCCCTGCTTCTTCCCCAAGTTCCCGATCCCATCAGGGGAGGGATTGGCAAAGTGGATACGATTCATGATGAAGGATGGGTCAAACTTCATCGAAAAAGTATTAACTCACAGGCATTTCAAAGCGAAGGATTATGGAAGGTCTGGACATGGTGTCTCCTGAAAGCGAATCACGAGGACCGATGGGTTCCGGTAAAGACAGGGAAAGGAACGACGGAGGTTTTTGTAAGAAGGGGACAATTCATTTTTGGAAGGAAGACGGCTTCGAAAGCACTCAAGATGGATGAGAGCACGGTTTATAAGAGAATGAGGAAATTAGAAAACATGGGAAATTGTAACACCCAAAGTAACACCCATTATTCAATTGTAACTATCTTAAATTACGACGTTTATCAAGGCTCTGGAAAAGACGAAGTAACAGGTAAAGTAACACCCAAGGAACACCCAAGTAACACAAACAAGAATGATAAGAATGAAAAGAATTTTATTGGTCGGTCACAAAAAGAGACCGACCCCGGGGTAAAAGAGTTTTTAAACTACTGGGGAGAGACCTTCCAGAAAGAAACTGGACAGCCTTATGTCTTCAACTTTGGAAAGGAAGGCAAACTGATTAAAGACCTCCTCCAGGTGCATTCACTCGAAGCCCTTCAGGAGATGACAAGAGCTTTCTTCAAAGATGAGCAATGCAAGAGAAGAGGACTGACCGTTGGGATTTTCTTCCAGGAGATCAACAGACTCTTCGGTCTGAAGGCGATGAGTCCTTTGGAGCAAGCCAAGAGGGAAATAAGGGGTTAAACCGACGGAACAATGGAAACTTTAAGAAGGAAATTATCGAAAGAGATGGATAACAAGGAAAGAATAGCGTCTCTTGGTATTTCTAAAGGCTTACGATAAAACGGTTACAGTATGGTTACACCTGATTTAAAGGCTAATAAAAATCATGGAGTTAGGAAGGGAGAGGAGATTAGTAAACGCCTCTTTACCCTTAAAGAAGCGGCCCTTTATCTTGGGCGTGGCCTTCATGGGGTAAGAGATATGGTCTGGAAGGGTGAGGTCCCGGTGGTTAGGAATGGTCGGAAGATGTTTCTCGACATCCGGGATCTTGATACCTTCATCGAGAGAAATAAAACAACCTATGTTTGAGGGAACAGGGACAAACGGTCTGAATGAAGTTTCGATATCCGGGGTTAACCGTAGCCTGGAAGATTGGGAAATTGGTGCCAGGAGAAGGACATGGATTCACTTAAACCGAGGCCAACACCCGGAGTTGAAGAGTTATCCAGTTGATACGATCGTGGGCGCCATTGACTCAGTCCATGTTTTTCTCAGTGATGATGTACCTCTGGGTCGTGTGAGGTCCCGGATTGCTGGTCAGGTCCGAGAGGAGCCACTTGATGAGAATGTGGAGGTCGAGGTTATCGACTACGCCTCAAAGGAGAGGAGGTGATCGCTCTGGTAGAAAAAGCATCGAGGCCATACCCGCCTTCGATGGGGGGGCGGGGTGTATTATCCCCTCTGCTCAAAAACATATTGGAAATTTTTTTCATTTTTTTGAAACTGATTTTATGAATTGGGTTCTATCTCACTGTGGGAGGTGCGCAGATATCTATCAGGAGAAGACGACAACAGACGACAGTAACGCCATTTAGCGCCATAGCAGAGGTTATTTTCGAGGAATGGTAAACATAAGGGGTAAAATAAGCCTCCCTTGAAATCATTTTTTTGATGATAGGTTCAGCCGTAACTAACCTTTTCCCTCCGGGGTCAGAGATGGCCCTGGGGGCTTTCTCAAACGAAAGGAGGTCTATTATGCTTAGAAGTGACAGAAACGTGATCGAAGACTACATGAGGGGTGCCAATGGGAGGGCTACCTTACCGGAGATGAAGCGAGGGAAGTTTTTTATGGATTCCGCCGATCTTGCTGCCAGTGAGGTGGACGGGGCTTTGGTCGGAGGTTTTTTGGGGATCCCGATCTTTCGTAAGGCTTCCCTGGTCAATGGGATTTTTGAATACTACGACGATGCTGGAAATTTACTTTTAACAAACGCTTAACCTTTTTCCCTGCCATCGTAGGAATGGTCAGGGCTTAACTAAATTGAAAGGAGAAAATTATGGTAATTCCGCGAGACGCTTTTGACAGTAAGGAGGAGATGGAGGCTTATTTAGCTGGCAGACCATTTCCAAAGAAGGTGGAGCCGTTCCGGCCGGAGCCGACTCCGCCAGCCGTTTCAAACCAAATTAAGTCTGAAGATATTCCAGATGAAGCAATTTCGGATATCGAAGCTCGCATGAAGAATCACAGAAATGCAACCGGAGTCATTTTCACTGGTCGTGATGTGAGGGTGCAATTTGAAGGTGGTAAGTCGTTCGAGGGGTGGCTTTCCGAGGGAGACTTTGAGAAGCTCAAGGAGCGAATTCCACCGGATCGCATCGACTTGCTAAAAAAAATTAGTTTAATTTAAGGGAGGTGTGAGATGGGTGAAGGAAATGAAACCGCAAGTGGTGGCGGTGGTTCACAAGGCGGCGGTGGCTGGGCTGAAGGTGGTCCAGTAGAAAGTATGACAACGGATGCGGCAAAGGCCGAGATTAAAAGCCTTGAATCTGATTCACGTTTTGCTGGTGATGGGGAAGAAATGCCTTACTGGGATCGACAGCGAATGTTGAGAAGACGTGACGCCCTTTATAGGCAAGCTGGCCCTTCTGATCTTGAAAGGGAGAAATCAAAAAATAAACCATTGTATGATGTCCTAAAAAAACAGGGCATTACAAAAGAAAGTCTTCAACGTGATCAAGAGAAATTCCAGGATAGGTCCGATCAGTCGGAGGAAGAAAAAACGTTGTCCGCTTTAACCACCTACTTTGGAGGTGAAAAAGAAAGGGATGCTGCGATAAAAGCCGCCCAAGGAGTGGTCAAAAAGTATGCAACGGATAAAGACCTCGCATTCCTTGATTCAAGCGGTTTAGGTAATTCTCCTGAGTTGATTCAGAAGTTGGTCGAGATCGATGAGATATTAAAGCGAGGAGGGAAAAAGAAAAGATGAAGACACAAAAAGATTTGAAGAAGGAAATTTTAGAGCAAGAAATCCAGGAAGTTCCGGTTGATCCTTTGATCGAGATCAGGGAGAGGGTGGATAAAACTTTAAAAGAGAAAATTGAGGTTTTGGTTAAGAGTTTTCAAGATGAGCGTGAGAAAGGCTTGGCAGAACTTGCAGCCCTCAACCAGAGTTTGGAGGATTTGAGGGAAAAGCAAAAACCCTTATTGACTGAGAGGGCGGCGCTGGTATCCGGAATTATGGGGTTGGGCAGCAAAGGCGTTTTCAATATCGATCAAAAATTGGGATGGCTTGAAAAACAGATCAGCTCCTGCCAGGCTCAGATCGGGGAACTGTTTTCGAGACTGGTGGAAATCCCTAAATTTGATTTTTCATTTTTAAATTTCTTATATTGCCGCAGTCGTGAGCGTAGCTGTGAATAAAGTTTTTGATTTAGCCTATCCAGGCCTTTTCGGCGGCTGGGTGAATTAGAGGAATCATGGCCAGACAGAGGAAAATTAATCTTCAGGAGTTGAAGGTTTTGTCCAACAAAGGAATGTCCGGGGTTGAGATTGCAGAAACACTCGGTGTGAGTAAGGGCGCCGTTTCAAAGAACCTCAAATCTCTTACGAAGGCAATCTCTCAGGATATAGTTTTGAGACAGGCGCAAAGGATAAATGATAAGCAGCTAAGCGCCATGAGCCGTTTGGAAAAGATGGCCGGGGATATAGATCATGAACTTGAAGCGATCAATAAAGAGCTTGAGGAAAGTCCGAAAGGTGGGAAGACTGAACTTAGGGAGTTGAAGATAAAATTTAATGCAGAGGGCCGAAAGCAGATCAACTCGCATCTTGATCTTGCAAAGGCCCTCTATGACATTACAGAGGTCAGAAAGTTTCAGGAGACGGTCATTGAAGTTATCGGGGAGGTGAATGTTGAAGCGAGAGACGAAATCTTACGAAGACTCAAAGAGCGGCGAGCTCTTGGATCAGTTTTTAGAAGAAGCGAGTCTGGTATTTAATCAGAACTTAAATAAATTCCTTCCCATAGAGGAATGGGTTCAGGGCCTTGACCTGGGAGGCCGCAAGTTTACCTTTGAAGGTCATGAATACGAAATTGATATGCTGAAAGAAAACGCACCGCGCCAGTGTTATAAAAAGGGCGCTCAAATGGGGATCACAGAGATCAACGTTCTAAAGACTCTCCATGGCCTTCTCTTTGGACGCTATCCCCAGGGCGTTCTTTACCTATTCCCCACTGTTAACGATGTGACAGATTTTTCTCGTGGCCGGTTTGGCCCTCTTGTGGGTGATAACGAGGAGATTAGCAAACAGGTTCAGACGACTGATGCTGTTGGAGTGAAGAGAATTAGAAAGTCTATGCTCTATCTCCGTGGCGCACGAGTGACCGCAAAAATTGAAGGCATTAAACGGACTTCCTCCCAGTTGAAAGGCGTCCCTGTGGATAGATTGGTTTGTGACGAAGTGGACGAAATGGAGAGCGGAATGGTGGAGCTTGCCGTTGAACGGTTAGGACACTCCCTGGTTAAAGAAGAAGCCTATCTCTCCACGCCTTCAATCCCGGACTTTGGGATAGATAAGCTTTATAACGAATCCGATCAAAGAGTAAGGATGATCAAATGCTCTCATTGCGGAGGCGAGACTTGCCTTGAATTGGAATTTCCTAACTGCCTTTTAGAACTCCCGGACGGGAAGGTGATTAGGGCCTGTAAGACCTGTAAGAAAGAAATCTATCCTAAAGATGGCAAATGGGTTGCTCAGCATCCCGGACGTGAGCTTGTGGGATGGTGGATCAGTCAACTCAATTCAACCTATGTTGACCCTGGGAAGATTCTGAGAGCTTTTAATGATTCAAATAAGCGGAGCCTTCAAGAGTTCTACAACTCCAAGTTAGGAATGGCCTGGATTTCAGCAGAAAACAGATTGACGGTTCAGGATGTTTACGCTAATTGTGGCAAAAGTCCCATGTTGACACGGGCAAGCGGGCCCTGCTGCATGGGGGTTGATGTTGGCGCCCTTCTTCATGTGGTGGTGGGATATAAGCCCCGTGAAGAAGTTCTTCAGGTCTGTTACCTTGCTCAAGTATCATCCTTCAATGACCTTCATGATATTGCATCCCGCTTCAATGTGAGATGTGCGGTCATTGATGCAGAACCCGAAACTCGCAAGGCGAGAGAATGGCAGGCCTCAGAAGAGTTTCCAGTTTTCCTTTGCGACTACCAATCGACGATAACAGAAGGCAGACGTTTTGATGAGGAGAAGAAGACCTTAAAGGTTAATCGGACGGAATCGCTTGACGGGGTTCATCACATGATCGCTAACTCAGGGTTGATCATTTTTCCCAGGCGGTGCGAAGAAGTTGAAGAGTTTGGAAGACAACTTGTAAATATCGCTAAGGTGCTTGAAGAGGATCAGGAGACTGGCAGCCGAGAATATAAATACCGGAAGCTTGGCCCCGATCATTACGCTCATTCTCTCAACTACTGTATCCTTGCCTCTTCTAAAATCTCTACCATGAGTGATCCTTGGGGGAGGGAAAAGCCAAGACAGGAAAAGGCTATATGTGATTTTAACGTTTACACCTACAATGAGGACAAAAAGGGTGAAACAGATTGGAGTCCATTCGAGTGAGTCCAAACTGGAATGATCGATGTCTTAATTCGATAAGAAAAGTGGAGATTGCCAAACGATATAATATCAGATTTGGCCAAACAGAAATTTATTGTGCGAGGTGCGGGAGACCTTGCTGGCCAGGGCGACATACTTGTAGTGATCTAAGGTTAAAGTTGCTTCAAGAAAAAAAGAGAGAAAATAAAGCAGCCATTAAAGCAGAAATACAGTTCAATTATCAAAATGCTTTAACCTTGATTAAAAAATTAGGAAGAACCAAAATAGCAACCTTACTTGAAATTGATGTAAAGACCGTAAGTAATTGGATTAACAGAAGGAAAATACCATTTGAATATTTTGAACGGATTTTAACTCTATAAAAATGCGATAAGTGGGTAGGACGTATGATTTTTGAGGTATTTTGCCCCTTGAAATCATTGAGGAATTTGGGGGTTTCTGAGCCGTCACGGACAGAGGAAGGTTTGAAAAACGGGTTCTGAGACTTATTAAAGGAGGATTAATGAAAATCATAGCTACCTATGGGGGAGAGACAGAAAATTTTCATAGGTTCGTTATCAAGAGGCCGGAGATGAACGGAAGAATCTACATTCTAAAGCAGGCGGAGATCCCCAAGGAGTTAACAATTAAGTTTGAGAAAAATAAAAAAATTAGTGGAAGGCGTGACGATGAACACCTGGATTGATAGGGTCAGGAAGGAAAGGGAGATTGCCTTTGAGCCTAAGTATGGCCCGATCAGACCTAAGACCGACAGGAGATGCTTTCGCAGAGAGATGTTAGAGGAACTCCTTGACAGTTTGAACTATTGCGAATGGGCCAAAGTGAAGGGGGAAATTGACCGGAAGCAGTTTCAAAAGATAGATCGCACCACAAGGGCGGCGATTAGAATGATAGAGTCAGCCTGCATTGATAAGTTTGAGTGGGATACGGAATGGCTGTGATGACCTCAGATGAAAAGGTTGAGAACCTTCTCTTTGTGATCTGGATTCAAGACCAACGTCATGATTACTGGATGAGGTTTATCAGGGAGATAAGAACGGAATTAGAGACTTTGAGACAAGATTTAAGGGAACCGGATAATAGGGAGGTGGGATAAAAATGACTAAGTGCGGGGCGTTTTGGCTGAAGAAGGACAAAAATGGTAAGGCGTTTATGTCGGGGATTATTGAAAACGATTCTCTCCCATCAACTGAGAAAATACCGGTGGTCGTTTTCAAGAACAAGAAAAAGGAGTCCGAGAAACAGCCCGATTATCTGATGTTCCTCTCTGAGCCAAAATCTCAGAAAGAGGATGATGTTCCGTTTTAGGGGGTAGCAATGGCAGGAGTTGAAGATAGAGTGCAAGGATTTTTAAAAAGTTGGGCGGTAATTGAAAAAAACCTTAACGAAATTTTACAGGAGGGAGTGAGGGATGGAAACAGACTTTTTGACAGTGAAAGAAGTGGCAACCATGCTGAGGCTCAGTCAACCAACAGTTTACAGACTCCTAAAGAAGAAAAACGGCATCCCGGTTCATAGAATCGGAGGCTCCTGGAGGTTCATCGAAAAAGAAGTGGTGAGATGGGCAGAGGAGAGAAGATAGTTTTGTCATATCCACGGGAGATAAATTTGATAAGAATTTTAAAAATAATCCTTGACAAAAATATCAAGATATGCGTATAATAAACACACCTTAAATGAAAGGATGATTCGATATGGCAAAGAGAATGAATTTTTACATAACAGATGTTGAAGTCAAAAGGCTTAACGAAATGTCAAAGAAAACAGGGCTTACAGCTTCAGAGATTGTTAGAAGGGCCATTGATGAGTATTGGGAGAGGTTTGAAAGGAAGGAAAAACGAATATAAAACAAAGGGGGAATTGAGGTGAAATATCCATTTCAAAAAAAATCGTTTTGGATTATTTTTACTATTTTATTTTTGATGATTTTTCTTTTTCCACCCATCATTAACCGGGACGGCTATACGGAGTGGCGGGGGGTATTTGATATTCAAAGCTATGAACCTACCGAAGTAAGGATGTTAACTTTTGAAATGATAATATCTTTCTTACTGAATTATTTGGGGCACCTTATTTTTTTAAAACCAGAAAAAAAATTAGGAGATACTATTAAAGGTAAGGAAGGGGTGACCAAATGAAATCATTATTGGGTAAGTTGGGAGTTATTCTTATCGGACTTGCTATTTTTGGCTGTGCAGAAGTGTGGGGGGCGGATTGGATTTATTTGGAAACGACATTTTTAGGAGATTTTTTTTATGATGTTGGAAATATAACTCGTCCATCTAAGAATATTGTTAGAGTTTGGAATAGAATAGACTATTCGGAGCAAGGAATAATTGAGATGGTGATGAAATTTGGAAAGGATTGTGAAAGGGTGAGATTTTCTTTTGGTCTATTGGAATTCAATTGTGCAAGTAAAACTCTCCGAACAATATCTGCAAATTTCTATTCGGAGGAAGGAATTCCCTTACTATCTCGCACTGATTATGACACAAAATGGATGCCTCTCGTCCCAGATACAATGCAGGAGCTTTTATACAAAAAAGTATGCAAATAAATGGAAAGGAGGTGATTGCATGACTGGTTTAATCATTTTCGGAATTGCAGCAGTGTTTTATGGATTGCTTTTGGTTTATATCTGGAGGGGGAGGAGGATCTAATCCGAAAAGAAAGGGAGGTTGAATGGGAGTGCGGCCAGAGGCGAAAAGGCGGGTTATCGAGAGGGGACGGCTAAAGCATGAGGAGAAGTTTGAGTACAAATACATAATTGAGATCGATGAGACTGGTCAGAAGCGCAAATATGCTTTTAGGCCAGGGGAATGCGTCGAACTTGATCCTGAGAACGATAACCCCATTGATATAATCGACTTCGTTTCGCCCAAATTCATGAAGGATTGGCCTGAAGCTTTTAGGGAACCATGGCCGGAGCATGAAGTGTTTAGTGAGCAGTCGTTGTTTCAGAGAATCATCAATAAAATACTAAAAAGGAGGTGAGTTGAGATGGGCTGCATTTATAAAAGAGGAGATATTTTCTGGATCAAGTATTATCGCAACGGTAAGCCTTACCTTGAATCGACTAAGAGCAAAAAAGAGAAAGTTGCAAAGGACCGTCTCAAAGAGAGGGAAGGGGAGATAGCGAAGGGTGAAGTTCCCGGCGTCCACTTCGATAAGATCCGGTTTGAGGAAATTGCAGAGGACTATCTGAACGATTACAGGATCAACCAACGGAAGAGTTTAAAGAAGGCGGAGCAGTACGTTAAATACCTCAAGAAATCCTTTGAAGGCTTCCGGGTAGTCAATATTAACACGGCAAGGATTAAGGATCATATCAACAGAAGGATTGAAGAAGGGCTCGCAAATGCCACGGTCAATCGGGAACTGTCAGCGCTCAAGCGGATGTTTAGCCTTGCCACTGAATGTACCCCTAAAAAAGTCCGGGATATTCCTCATATCCCCATGTTAAAGGAATCGAATGTCAGAAAAGGGTTCTTTGAGTACGATCAATTTATGACTATTAGAGAAGCCTTGCCGGAGTATCTAAGGCCCATTGTGACACTGGCTTATCACACCGGATGGAGAAAGGGTGAGGTTCTAAATCTCACCTGGGATAAGGTAGACGTGAGAGAGAGGACTATCCGGCTTGATCCAGGGGAGACAAAGAACGAAGAGGCCAGGAACACCTACATGAACGATGAACTCTTTAAGGAGATGCAACGGGTTTTCATTAAAAGACGCCTTGGCTGTCCCTATGTCTTTCATCATGCCGGGCAGCCTATCAGGAAGTTTGAGAAGGCATGGAACGCAGCTTGTAAGAAAACGGGGCTAAAGGGAAAGCTCTTTCACGATTTCAGAAGGACGGCAGCAAGAAATATGATTCGGTCAGGGATACCTGAGAGAGTGGCTATGACGATCACAGGACACAAGACAAGGAGTGTCTTTGATCGGTATAACATCGTCAGCGATCAGGACTTGAAAGAGGCAGCAAAGAAGCAACAGATTTTTATCGAGTCTCAAAATGGTTACAAAATGGTTACAATCGAGGATTCTGAAAAATCTAAGGTATTGAATTTACAAGATAAAGTGGTCGGGGAGAGGAGATTTGAACTCCCGACCTCTTGGTCCCGAACCAAGCGCGCTACCAGGCTGCGCTACTCCCCGGATTATTAAAAGACGCTAAGCGCCCGCCTACCAAAGTACTTTTAGGGCGGGTAAGCATAGAGCAAAAGGCCTAGCGTTTTTCCATAATTAAAATACAAGATTTAGGCGGAATTGTCCAGCCCTCTCCGTGAGATTTCTGAAAAATACAGAAATCTCTGATTACGGAGATTACAAGACGATTACACAGATTAGAGATACACTAAAAAAGAAGATCTATTTAATCGTCCTTTGAAATCAGTGTCATCAGAGGTCATGGATAAAGACTTTTAGAGTTTTTAAGAGACCTCTCTGTTGACAACCTCGGGATGGGTGGGTTAATAAAAATTAATTTAATAAAAACTATCTCCGATTGAGGGAAATGATGAAGATTGAATTTATTCAGGCGAGAGATTTACCAGACGCATGGTTCCAGTGTGTTTATAATATCTTCGAGAAAGGACATGAATATACCATCGACCGGGGGAGTTTTAAGGGTATAAAGAGGATTGAATACGATTATATTGTCGTTCACATCACCCATCCCGGGACAAGGCCGCTTATCCCTGATATTCCTCCCGGTTGCAATGTCCCTCCTCCCACCTCCATGGAATATGTGGAGCAATATTTAGAAAAACTGATTACTTCGATGAAGGCTCCTCATGAAACCTACACCTATGGAGAAGATTTGGAGAAACAGATTGAAGAGGTGATCAAGATGTATCGTGAGGAAGGACACAATACCAATCAGGCTTTCATGGCCGTAGGCAATGCCAGTTCAATCTTACTTCAGGACCCTCAATGTCTAAGGGGGGTCGATACCCGAATTCGTTATGGCAAACTCCATTTTATGCCTTACTTTCGCTCGTGGGACTTATGGGCTGGATTCCCATCCAATCTCGCTGGTCTTCAACTGCTGAAAGAATATATGGCGAAGGAGATTGGGGTAGAGGATGGAGAGATCATCGCTTCTAGCAAGGGACTCCATATCTATGACTATTGCTGGGATCTGGCGAAGACAAGAACTGGAAGAAAAAAGTAAACCC
>Ga0210051_1001291_pt1 | contig 25173 bp, 19 predicted proteins | sample CryGey092014_all_FD_185464 | JGI IMG/M metagenome (GOLD analysis project Ga0210051, IMG submission 185464) | Groundwater microbial communities from aquifer - Crystal Geyser CG23_combo_of_CG06-09_8/20/14_all (SPAdes) (version 2) | ecosystem: Environmental > Aquatic > Deep subsurface > Groundwater...
GTTCGCATAAGGTATCTTATGTTAACTTTTTAATACAATTTCTTAATGTTCTGCCAGGCAAAATCAAATTAAACTAAATTATTAGAAAACATATCATAATGCTCAATTTTACGGCATTTTCTTAACTAACCTAACTGCTTTTATTGATATTTTTGGCTTGGCACTCTCAAAAGTCTAACAAATTGACAAATACTTGGCAAAAATTTGAAATTTCCGGAAAAAAATTTTACTAAAAAAATTTGAACAAAAAAGGCAGGACGCCGGCCGGTTAAATATGATGCCAATCGGATTAAAATTCTGGAAAAATTAAGCAAACCAAAAACACAATGGAATCAAAAAAATCAGATGAACCAAAATTTTGTCAAAAATGGTCGGATTACAAAAAACCAACGAAGACCGGAAAAATAGCTGTCGGCAAAATAGACAAAATAGAAAAAAGGCAGGAATGCTTACCAAAGAACATTCCAAAAAATTGTCAAAAATCAGACAAAAATCAAGCATCCTAAAAAACCGGAAAAAGGGTAGAAAAGAAAGGATAAAATGCAGTAAAAAGCGACGGAGAAAATGAAAATTAATGTTAAAAAATCAATTTTCCGACGAGAAAACTGACAAAAAACTTGTTATTCTGCATTACCGTTCACTTCAATCTATAAGCCCATAGTGAAAAAACCCGCAATCCATCTCTTTGATTGGGGACAATGACACAATCACAATAATCGGACATATTTCGTCGTCAAAATCAGCATTTTGGGGCATTAGAATCTGATTGAATGCCCCCCACAATTATTAAGTTGAATACAGACAATTAGGCAAGTTTTTCTATTAGAGCAAGAAATGTTTCTACGGGGTCAGGATAAGATATTTTTTGATATGATTCCGACATTTTGGCGAGCGATTCGGGATTATTTACAAGTTTGATAATTTCTTCCGGCAATTTTTTAATTTCTTTTTCTTCAATCAAAATTGCACAACCATTTTTTACAAGATATTCTGCGTTCGCTTTTTGATGGTTTTCCGTCGAATAAGGGTAAGGAATTAAAATTGCAGGCATTTTGAGAGCAATTAACTCGGCAATGGTCGTTGCACCGGCACGGCATACAACAAGCGATGCATTTTTATAAGCCGTCTCAATATTGTAAAGATATTTGTGAACCTCCGTCGTAAAACCATCGTTTTTATAAGCATTCTCAACAATTTCAAAATCATTTTCGCCTGTTATGTGAATAAGCCGAATTTTTTCTTTTAGTGACGACAGTTTAGTTATTGAATTTATCAAAGCGATGTTTATATTGTGTGCACCCTGACTTCCGCCGAAAATAAGAATAGCGAGCGGTGTAGCCGCAGGATTTATCCTGCGATAATCAAGTGGTCTTGCTATATTTAGAATTTCTTGACGAACGGGGTTGCCGGTAAAAACCGCTTTTTCAGACGGAAAATATTTTTTTGAATCTTCAAAACTTACGCATATAAAATCTGCGAATTTTGCCGAAAGTTTATTGGCAAGTCCAGGTATAAAATTTTGTTCATGAATCATTGACGGTATTTTCATCAACCACGCACTAAAAATTGCAAGGAATGAAACATATCCGCCGAAACCCATTACAATACCCGGCTTTTCTTTTAATAAAATTTTGAATGCCTGAATTATTGAGTAAAAAAATTTAATAAAAAAAACGGCTGTGCGGACAGATAACGACCTGGAATAGCCGACGACTGATAATGTATAGAACCTGTAATTCTCTCTTGCAATTATTTCTGATTTTTTTCCGACAAAAAAAATATCCCACCCTTTTTTTTTAAGTGCGGCAGCCAATGCGATTCCGGGATAGATATGCCCTCCCGTTGATGATACTGCAATAAGAATTTTTTTTTCAGTCCTTTTCATACCTCAATTGTTTTCCGATGTTTAACAATATACCGACGGATGTAAGCATAACTAATACCGATGAGCCGCCGAAAGATATAAACGGAAGCGGAAGCCCTTTTGTAGGCAAAACCCCAACACTTACCGACATATTGATCAGTGCCTGTAAAGTAATCATAACGGTTATTCCGAAAGCAAGAAGTTGCCCGAAAAGATCTTTTGCATTCACCGCAATTTTTATTCCGAATATGAACAATGCAATAAATAGCGACAAAATAAGCATCGTTCCTATAAAACCGAATTCTTCGCCAATAATAGGAAATATAAAATCAGTATGCGGGTCGGGCAAAAAAAGCATCTTCACTACTGATTTGCCTAATCCCGTACCAAATATCCCCCCTGAACCCATAGCAATAAGCGACTGGACAAGTTGATACCCTGCGCCCTGCGGGTCAGCCCACGGATTAAGAAATGTCGTTATTCTTTTTAGACGGTACGGCTCTTTTAGGATGACATAAACAACAACCGGAACAGCGGCGACCGAAGCAAAAATAATATACAAATAATTCGCTCCGCCGACAAATAAAAGAATTATTGTAAGTAAAAAAATTAAAAACGGCACTCCGAAATCCCGCTCCAAAAAAATCAGAAATACTATGCTTCCGACAATAACAAGCGGTTTTAGAAGACCTTCTTTGAAATTTTTTATTTTGCTGGTGCGTTTGTCAATATACCACGCAAGAAAAATGATGACGGTTATTTTCGCTATTTCAGAGGGCTGGAAACCAAAAGTGCCGAAACGCAGCCATCTTCTGGCACCGCTTGCAATAGTTCCGAAAAACAAAACGGAAATTAAAAGTAAAACGGTAAAAATTAGAAGCGGTACGACGAACTTTTTTAGTTTGTTGTAATCAAACACGGAGAAAAACAACATTGAAAATATTCCGATAATAACCGATACTGCCTGATTTAGATAAAATTTTGTCGGACTGCCGTATCTGTAATCCGCCATACCGCCGCTGGCCGATAAAACCATAACGAGGCCTATAGAAACCAAGGCAAGCACAATTATTAAAACCCAGTGATTATAAAATTTCGGTTGTCTCATAAATTATTCACAACTTCCTTAAAAAATTTTCCCCTCTCCTCATAATTATTAAACTGGTCAAAAGAGGCGCACGCGGGCGATAGCACCACTATATCGCCGGAAACGGCAAGGTCGCTTGCTTTTTTAACCGCTGCCTCCACATTATCAAGCATAATTATATCCGATGCACCTTTAAGTTGAGTAAATATTTTTTTCTTCGCTTCACCGATTGCAATAATTTTCTTTACATTATTTTTAATAAGCGGAATTAAAGGCGTATAGGGAGAACCTTTATCCCGACCGCCGAGAATTAAAATGAGCGGTTGACTGAAAGATTTCATTGCAACTAATGTTGAAGATACATTTGTACTCTTTGAATCGTTTATGTATCTAACACCGCCGAGAACTCTTACGAATTCAAGACGGTGTTCAACACCCTTAAAATCCGACAGTGACCTTAAAATAGTTTTTTCGGAAATGCCGGCGCAGGATAGCATTTCAATTGAGGCGAGCGCATTTTCTATATTATGGGCACCGGGAACTTTAAGATTTAATATTTTTTTATTTTCTTTTGCCGAAAAAAACCTTATTGTTGAAGGGCACTTTTTGGAAAGTTTCAAGCAAAATTCATCCTCTTTATTAAGTATGCAAAAATCGTTCTTTTTTTGGTTGGCGAATATTTTTGATTTTATATCCGCATAATTTTCTATGGTTTTGTGCCGATGTAAATGGTCGGGCGTTATATTCAAAACAGCAGATATATGCGGAGCAAATTTTTTTGTATATTCTAATTGATAACTTGAAACCTCCATAACTATGTATGTTTGAGCGTCGGATTTTTCAATAAAATCACAGACGGGAGCGCCGATGTTTCCGCAAACAATGTTTTTGTAACCGGCATCAGAAAGCGTTTCGCCGATCATTGAAGTTGTGGTGGTTTTTCCGTTGGTGCCGGTTATAGCAACAATCATTTTGTATTTTGCAAAAAGAAAAAAAATCTCAATATCGGAAAGAATTTCTATGCCTCTTTTTTTTGCGTCTATTAAAATTGGAATGTCACCGGGCACACCGGGACTTGGTATGATTAAATCGCAGGATAATATTTTTTGAGAGTGACCTCCGAATTCAAGTTTAACTTTTTTTGATAAATTTTTTATTTGAATATCATTTTTTTTCTTTGCTTCGCTTAAGAGAACATCCGCACCTTTTTTGGAAAAGTAATTGGCACAGGAAATACCGGTTTTTGCAGCGCCCAAAACAGCAACTTTTTCCCAGATTTTTTTCATTTTTACATATTTCAGACAGAACGAAGCAAGAAATTTTTGAAGAGCCTCAACCTGCCTACCGCCAGGCAGGCCTGCCTACCGCCAGGCAGGTTTGCGACTTATTCGTTCCAGGAGCGACCGCAGAAAGTCCCTTTAGGAACAAATTGCAGAGCGAGTGACAGACGAGCGTCTCAAAAAAATTTGCTTGCGAGTGATTTTTCATCTTATTTTCAGCGAACTCAAAGATAGAAGCGCTAAAATTATAGCAACAATCCAAAATCTTATTACGACTTTCTCTTCGGGATATCCTGTAAGTTCAAAATGATGATGAAGCGGCGCCATTTTGAAAAGGCGTTTTTTCCTGAGCCGATATGAAGTAACCTGCAACAGAACCGACAACGCTTCAGCGACGAATATCCCGCCGGCGACGATTAAAATCAGTTCCTGTTTTACAAGAATGCTGATAATTCCTATGCTGCCGCCCAAAAACAACGAGCCGGTATCACCCATAAAAACCTCGGCGGGATGACAGTTAAACCATAAAAAACCCAGACACGCACCGAGCATCGCCGTCAAGAATATGCAAATTTCACCGGCACCGGAAACTGGTATAATTTTTAAGTAATTGGCGAACTTCGCATTGCCGGCCACATATGCAAATACCACATAAACAAGCCCTGAAAAAATAATTGAACCCACCGCCAGGCCGTCAAGCCCGTCGGTAAGATTTACCGCATTTGAAGAGCCGATAACGATAAAATACGAAAAACATACATAAAAAATTCCCAGATTCAAAAATGTTTCTTTCAAGTATGGGACATTAACAGATGTGATATATTTCGGATTAGGAGGATTATAAAAATTGAAAGCGGCAATGATAAGTCCGAGAATTGAAATATAAATTATTTTTTTTGATGCGGATAATCCGGATGAATGTTTTTTTACAAGTTTGAGATAATCATCCGTAAAACCTAAAAGTCCCAGATAAAGTGCTGAAAAAATTAAAATCCATATAAACCTGTTGTCAAGCCGCGCCCATAAAAGCGTTGAAATGACAAGTGATATGAGAATTGCTAAACCGCCCATTGTGGGCGTGCCGGATTTGGCAAAATGGGTTTGGGGGCCATCGCTTCGTATTGTTTGTTCAATTTTCAGCATTTTTAATTTTTTTATAAAATACGGACCGAAAATAATGGAAATTAAAAGGGCGGTAAAAATAGCGCCGCCGGCACGGAAAGTAATATACTGAAAAACATTCAACGGCGAAAATTTGTCAGATAAATAATAGAGGTAATAAAACATAAGATAAGCAACTTCGTCGCAATGATTACGGCGATAAAGTCAACGATGTCGGCGATAACATTTTCATCGCTGTAATCGGTCTTTTATCGCTGTAATTACTACTCAGAGCGGAATATACTTTACATTGGTGAAGCACTTCGTCTGTCACCCTGAGTGGAACGAAGGGTCTCGCATTTTAACATCGAGATTCTTCGCCTTCGGCTCAGAATGACATCCTTTTCATGTAAAGTATTTTATGCTCCCCTTAGTAAGTATTGGTCATTAGCGAATTAACAACATCTTCTAATGCAATTTTTCGTGAAGCTTTAAAAAAAACAGCATCTCCGTATTTGAGATTTTTTTTAAGATATTGAGAAAGTTTATTTTTATTTTCAAACCAGACACCGCCTGATTGAGCCGTTATATTTTTCGCCAAATCACCGACGGTTAAGACATTGTCAGCATAGTTATTTGTTTTTATAAACTCGCCGATTTTTTTATGCTCGGCTATTTCCATTTCTCCTAATTCAAGCATATCTCCTAAAACAAGTATTTTTCTGTTATTATAAAAGATTTTTGCAAAATTTTCAATCGCCAGGCGCATTGATGTAGGATTTGCATTATAGGAATCATTCACGATAACAATTCCGTTTTTCAGATTTATCGTCTCCATTCTGCAGACAGGCGGAACAAAATTTCGAATGCCGGCAGCAATTTCATTAAAAGAATAACCAAGTGTTACCGCGGCGCTTGCCGCAGCGAGCGCATTATAGACATTAAACAATCCTGCGACAGGCAATACAATTTTTTCTTTTCTTTTCTCTGGCGGGTATTGAAGTGAAAAAGTTGTACTTTCAGATTTAAGTGAAATATCACAAGCCGTAACATCGGCCTTATTTTTCATACCGAATGTTATTTTTTTGCACTTTAAATTTTGGGCAAAAGAAGTTATGAATTCATCATCGTTATTCATCACGGCTATACCGTTAGAACCTAGTGAATTAAAAAGTTCCGTCTTTTCTTTCAATATGTTTTTTAACGAACCGAAATTACATATGTGCGCCGTCCCTATATTCGTAACAATGCCTACGGACGGCGAAGATATTTTGCAAAGACAGGCGATTTCTCCTTTATGATTTGTCCCCATTTCAAGAACACAATATCTGTGTTTTTTTTCCAACTGAAAAAGTGTCAAAGGAAGTCCTATGTGATTATTAAAATTTCCCTGAGTTGATAAAACCGGAGTTTTTTGCGACAATACGGCTCTCAAAATATCTTTTGTGGTCGTCTTGCCGTTTGAACCGGTTATACCTATCACTTTTACATTAAATTTATTCCTGTAATATTTTGCTAAATCTTGCAACCCTTTTACTGTATCCTTAATAACAATTACTGGACATCGGACTTTGGACTTTGGACTTTGGACAACAATTCCGGCGGCACCGTTGAAAACGGCATCTTTTACAAAATCGTGCCCGTCTAAATTTTCACCTTTTATTGCAAAAAAAATATCTCCCTTTTTGGTTGTGCGGGAATCAATCGAAACGCCCGTTATAAGTATTTTTTTATTTCCGGACAAATGTCCTTTTATCGTATCCGCAATTTTTGATATTTCAGTTTTTTCCATTTTTTTGAACGCAGGGTAATTCTAATTCTCTAATTCTCTCTGTTTTTCTCTGTGACTCTGTGGCTTATTTTTTCCCGTACTTTTCAGTCAGTATTTTTATCACAACCTCTTTATCATTGTAGGGAATTTTTTCGTTTCCTATAATCTGATAATTTTCATGCCCTTTCCCCGCTATAAGAAGCATATCATCTGCCGAACATAGTTCAACGGCCCTTTTGAGAGCAGCAGTTCTGTCCAACACAATCTCATAATTTTTGCATTTTATTCTCTGCAAACCAACCTCCACATCCAATGCTATCAATTCCGGTTTTTCAGAACGGGGGTTATCAGAAGTGATAATCGTGTAATCGGACATACGACCGGAAAGTTCGCCCATCAAAGGTCTTTTTGAACGGTCACGGTCGCCGCCGCTACCAAAGACGGTAATAATTTTTTTATGTTTTATTGTCCTGGCCGCCTGAATTAAATTGCCGAGTGCATCGGGAGTATGCGCATAATCAATTATAACCGAAAACGGCTGGTCGGCATGAACCGTTTCAAATCTTCCGGGAGTCGTCTCAAATTTTTTAATTCCATCAGCAACTTTTTCCAAATCCAGATTCTGCGAATATGCACAACCGATAGATGCAAGTATATTATAAATGTTGTGCCGACCTATAAGTTGTGTTTCTATCTTTATTTTTTTACCGGAAATTTCTACATTAAACATGGTCTTATTTTTTAACATTTCAATATCTATCGCTTTTATATCGGCATCGGACTTTATACCGTAAGTTATTACTGTGCCTTTGGCAATTTTTGCCAATTCGCGGCCGGCAGAATCATCAACATTTATTACGGAATATTTTTTTTCTTTTTCCGATTCCATTAAAAATTTTTCAAAAAGAAGAAATTTTGCTTTTTTATACTCATCCATTGTTTTATGATAGTCCAGATGGTCACGCGTAAGATTGGTAAAAATTGCTACGTCTATGTCACATCCGGAAATTCTGTTTTGAATAAGTCCGTGCGAGGAAACCTCTATAACAACACCGCCGGCGCCGGCCGATTTCATTTTTGAGAGAAGTTCATGTAAATCCGATGATTGGGGGGTCGTATTGGGCGCGGGAATTTTAAGATTTCCGAAACGATAAAAAATCGTCCCTACAACGCCTAATTTTATTCCGGCATTTTCAAATATCTTTTCAAGAATATATGTAATAGTTGTTTTACCATTTGTACCCGTTACTGCAAAAACTTTCATTTTCTTAGACGGTTCACCGTAAAACCGCGAAGAAATTTTCCCGAACATATCAGAAATATCTTTCGTTGTAAGAAAAACTGTATTATCATATTTTAATGTCTTGTCATCCGTAAGTATTGCAGATGCACCGTGAGAAATCGCGTCTTCAATATAATTTTTCCCGTCCTCTTTTGAACCGTGCAAAGCGACAAAAAGATAATTTTTCTGAACTTTCCGAGAATCATATGTAACACCCAATATCTCTTTATCACCGGCACCGTGCAACTCTATACTTAAATTATTTACTGATTCGGAAATTTTCATTTTAGCACAAATTTGTTTTCCTGGCGAATATCCAGATATTCAAGAATATTTGATGAAATGTTTCTGAAAATCGGTGCTGCAACCGAAGACGCCCAGTAATCGCCTTTCGGCTCGTCAACGATAACTAAAACTGTTACATCAGGTTTTTTAGACGGAAAAAATCCTGCAAAAAGCGAAACATATTTTGAATCGGAATATTTTTTGAGATAATTATCATATTTTTGGGCGGTGCCGGTTTTACCCGCAATTTTAATTCCTTCAATTCCTGCATGCACACCGGTTCCGTATTCAACAACGGCTTCCAGCATTTTCCTGATAATGTCAGCGGTCGCAGGCGAAATTACCCTTCTTATTTTTACCGGCTCAAAAGTTTGGATTTCCTTGTTATTACAAAAAACGGCTCTTATTATTTTCGGCTCCATTAAAAGTCCGCCGTTAGCAATGGTTGAATATGAATTTATGATTTGTAAAGCATTGACGGACAATTCCTGCCCGAAAGAAATTATTTTACATGAAACACCCGACCAACTGCTTACAGGTTCTAAACGCCCGGAGGTCTCTCCTGTAAGTTCTATTCCCGTATTCATTCCAAATCCGAAAGAACGGGCATACTGCCACAAATCCTGTTTTCCTACAATTTCACCAAGTTTTGCAAAACCTATATTTGAAGAATAAGCAAACATATCTTGAAAAGATAACAGTCCATATTTTTCATGGTCGTGAATAACAACATCTTTCGCCAATTTATAAGAACCGTTTTCACAAAAAAAATTTTCACTTAAAACTTCCGGATGTTTTTCCAAAACAGCGGCGGCAGTTACAATCTTAAAAACGCTTCCGGGTTCAAATGCATCGCCGATAGAAATATTTTTAAGCATTTTGGGGTCAATTTTTTTATTCGGGTCAAATGAAGGATATGATGCCATCGCAAGAATTTCTCCAGTATAAGGATTTTGAATTATGCAAGTCAGTGATTTGGCATTTGTGGTTTGGTATGCTTTTTTGATGGCAGTTTCGGCAATGTGCTGCAAACGACTATCAATTGTCAACACCACATATCTGTTTTCATCCTCCGAATCATTACCTAAAATTATCTCCCTTCCCTTACCGTCTTTCATAACGACATATTTTTTTGAGATGCCCGTAAGAAAATCATCAAATAGATATTCAATGCCCGACAACCCTTTGTTGTCCATGCCGACAACTCCCACCACATGACTTGCCAACGAATTCTCGGGATAAAAACGCAGTTGCTCTTTTTCAAAATAAACACCGGGAAAATTTTTCGATTTGATCTTCAGCACCTCGTCGGGAAGCAATTTCCTTTTTATTAAAACCGAATTTTTTTTCTGTTTTAATTTTGAACGGATATCCGCGGGCATCATACCTGTACATTTTGAAAAAAATTCTACATCCAAACCTTTTGCTTTTTTTGTCTCAATGTAGCATGACTCCGCCGTCATACTTGTTGCAAGAGTCATCATATTTCTGTCGTAAATATTCCCCCTTAATGTTTGAGTTTTTTTTATTCTTTTGGATTGTTTGGAAACCTCTTGGGCAAAAAAAGTATAATTAACAATTTGCACCCAAAACAAACGGGAACCGATAATAAAAAATACAAGAAAAATAAAAAAGCAAATAAAAATAATTTTATACTTTATAACTTTCACTTTGACCCCATTTCAATTACCACGATATCAGACGGCTTTGGTGCTACCAGTCCCAAACGTTTTTTGGCTACCTCTTCAAGATTATTCATCGCAGTTATGTCCATTATTTTCATCGTAAGATATTTGTTTTCCTTGTCTAACGACAAAATTCTTCCGTTAATTTCACTTATTTTGTAACCAAGTTTTCTCGATTCAATTCTCTGCCATGCATAAAAAGAACCAAAAATTATTATTATAATTGACCACTTAAAATACACGCCGGAACGATTTAATTTATTTGCTCCGTGAACTCTGTGAACTCTCATATTTTTACCTTCTTAATCGCGGAGGGTTCTGTAATTCAGCCACAGAACCACACAGAATTTCACTGAAAGTTAAAGAATTAATCTCTTTAATTCACTCTTTGTATAAAAATTCTGTGTTTTTCTGTGCCATTCTGTGGCTACCATTTTTTACTTTACAGAACCTCGCGGAGCGAAGCAAGAAATTAGCAAAGCGTCTACAGGTTTTGAATTTGCAACTTATACAATTCAGGAGCAAATTCTTTAAGCGACCACAAGGGAGCGACCAAAGCGACCGCAGGAAGTCCCCGTGGGAATATTTGCTTGCGAGCGACCTTCATATTTTTTCCACAACCCTTAATTGTGCAGACCGGGAACGCGGATTTTCCGCTCTTTCTGATTCTAAAGGAAAAATCGGTTTTTTTTCAACTAATTTTATAATTTTTTTTTTTACCGCTTCTTTGAAAATATTTTTTAATAATCTATGCTCAATTGAATGAAACGAAATAACGACTATTCTCGCACAGGGCGAAACCAGATTTATCGCCGACAGAATTCCTTTTTCTATGTTTTCCAGTTCATTGTTGACCGCAATTCTTAATGCCTGAAATGTTTTTGTAGCAAAATGAATCTTCCGCCTGTGATACCAATACGGTGTTGCGGCTCTGATTATCTCAACGAGTTCATAAGTTTTTGATATATTTTTTTGGACTCTATGCGTAACTATGGCTTTTGCGATTTTTTCCGCAAATCGTTCGCAGGCATTATCCAAAAATATTTTTGCAAGTTTTTTTTCGTTATATGTATTGACAATTTTATCGGCTGTTACCGGGTTGTTTGCATTGTACCTCATATCAAGAGGCGCATCAAAATTAAAACTGAAACCTCTGCTATAATTGTCAATCTGTAATGAAGAAAATCCTAAATCAAACAATACTCCGTCAATCTTTTTGATATTGTATTCTTTTACAATTGCTGATAATTCCGCAAAGTTACAACAAATAAATTTTGCGTTCTTGTAAGAACTAAAATTTTCTGTGAATAATTTTTCCGTTTCGCAATCCCAATCCAGTGCAAAAAGTTTTCCTTTTGAGGACAGATTTTTAATTATCCTGATTGAATGGCCGCCGCCACCGAAAGTGCAATCAATATATGTTCCGTTTTTTTTTACATTCAAATACTTGATTGTTTCATCGGACATTACGGGAATATGTTTCATAAAATACCACTGAACTGACACAGAACTTTATACACGGAACTGGCACGGAATTATTCTGTGCCTGCCTGCCGTCAGGCAGGTCTGTTCCGTGTTTCTTTGTCATATCTCCAAAGAACTTACATGTTTGAAAAATAATTTTTTGGCATTTTTATTATATTTTTCCCAGATGAATTTTGACCATATTTCTATCCTGCTTGAAACCCCTATTATTATAACATCGTTTTTTAATTCGGCATATTTTCTCAAATGATAGGGTAGTAAAATTCTGCCTTGTGAATCCGGTTTTAACTCGGTAGCACCGGATAGTAAAACCCTTTTGAACGCCCTCTCTTCCGATTTATCATTAAACGGCAGTTCGTCAAGTTTATTCTCAAGTTTTCCCCATCTATCTTTGGGATAGGCATACAGGCATTTGTCAAGTCCTATTGTAATTATAAAATGATTGTTTCGCCTGAATTTTGAAGGTATGAAAATCCTGCCTTTTGAATCAATTGAGTATTCGTAAAGTCCGACAAACATAATTATCCATTCGCGGAGTTTATCCCGCACCGCGATGCGGGGCTCACACCCGACTGAAGTCGGGGGCTACAAGTCGGGTGCTACATTTAACCATAATTACTACTTATTCACCACTATTCACCACTTAGGTACATTATAAAAAATTCATTGTACTTTGTCAAGTGTTTTTTTGAGATGCCACAGATTTGCGCAGATAGGTACGCTGATGACCGCAAATTGACCGTCGGCAATTTTGTACAATTGTACAAAATTGAATTTCCTGTGATTTTTTACAGAACTGATGCAGAAGGGGATTGATAAGCCGGATTCTGTTTATCCCGTTTTATCAAGATAATGGAATTATTTCTCTAGCCCCGAAATTACTTGCGAGGTCAAGCGGTCAACCTTAAAAATAGTGACGGGACGAACAATCCCGTTCCGTTCCATTTAACCGGAACGAATCTTTTATTTTGGACCTTGCTCCGGGTGGGGTTTGCCCTGCCTCTGATATCACTATCAAAGCGGTGCGCTCTTACCGCACCTTTTCACCTTTGCCTTTTAACCTTTAGGGTTAAAATAGGCCGTATCTTTTCTGTGGCACTTTCCCTGTCTTTTGACACGGATTACCGCTGATAATTTAACGCTGATGACCGCTGATTTTCATCTGCGGACATCTACGCCTTTTATCTGCAGTTATCTGCGTTTAGACGGTGGCCGTTAGCCATCACCCTGTTCTACGGAGTCCGGACTTTCCTCTCCCCACCAATTGGCAGAGAGCAATTCCTCAATCCCCTCCTGTTTCACCTATATTTATCGCAATGTTTGCAAGTTTATCCGCCTCTTTATTATTTTCTCTCGGAATATGAGTAACTTCAATGCTTATAAATTTTTTTTCTTTCTCTCTTATTTTTTTCAAATGCTCTTTAAGATTTTTATCGTTGGTTCTGTATTCGCCGAGATATTGTTTATAAACAAGTTCCGAATCAAGAAAAATTTTAACTTTATCAGCCCCAAACTTTTCCGCTTCACCGAGAGCGGTAAGAAACGCACTGTACTCGGCTGTATTGTTTGTAGCAATCCCAACATATTTTTTTATATTTTTAACGACTTTCCCTGAAATATCTTTGACAACTATTCCTATTCCGGATGGTCCCGGGTTACCGCGTGATGCACCGTCAATATGGATAACAAGTTCTTTCATTCCATTCGCTTCGCTCACCGAGAATAAATTCTCGGCTACATTTATGGTGTGAACTTGCTACATTGACGACCCCACTGAAATGGGGTCATTTCGCAAATTCATTTTTTTTGATACAAAATCCTCATACAATTATTGCATGTTATCAAATCTTTGCCTTTTTTTAATTCGTCAATAATGTGAATCGGTAAATTCCTGTGACATCCGCCGCAGGCATTATCTTCTACCATTACTACGGCTGCACCGTTTTTGTTTTTTCTTATATTTTCGTACCTGTCGGCAATATTTTTCGGCAATTCCGCCAGTTTTGTTTTCCGTTTTTCGGAAAGTTGCAAAACCACTGCCGTCTCTTTTTTTAAATCATTTTCAAATAACGCTTTTTTGCCAGCAAATTCTTTTTCCAATTTTTCATAATCTTTTTGCAAATTTTTTATGTCTTTGGAATTTTTTTCATCGGTTTCCATCAACACCAGTAATTCATCTTCTATTTTTAATTTTTCGTTTTTCCCGGTTTCTATCTCTGTTAAAAGTGCTTTATAAGCATCGTTGGTTTTAACCGCATTTAATTCCATATTGTGCTTTTTGATTTTTTCATCTATTAACGCTATTTCCACTTCCTTTTCTTTTTTTAAGATATCGCTGCTTGTTATATCTTTTTTTGCGGATTCAATTTGCTCTTTTTTCTTTACAAGAGTTTCTTGCAATAAGTTTATTTCACCGCTGATTTTCTCAATGTTATTATTGGCATCATCTATTTTGGAATCAATGTCCTGCAATTCTATAAGTTTTATAAGTTGTTCATTCATATAAATATTTTTAATTTTACATTTTTAGTTGAATCTCTATGGGCAATGCAGGGATTGAACCTGCGGACCCTCCTGTGTGAGTGCTTTCCGTATAATTTTTCCGTTATCCGATTTTACAAAATCATTTTTCTTTTGTCAATGTTTTTTGCACCAGTTTAAGTTCAAGGTGTTAGTGCAACAGGAGGGGCGGGGTTATTTGCTCTTTAACATTTTGAAAGGAATTCTGTAGACCTCGCCGGTACCTTCAGAAGTAAGAAACAGGTAATCGTTAGTCATGCTTAATCCGGAAATTTTTCTGGCGGTGGTTGCAGATGTGCCGAAAGCAGGAATTTCATATTCTGAGAGTCGGCTTATTTTTTTCGCTTTCTCGTCTAATAAATATCTATAAACCCTGCTTGTGTCCGCATCAGCAATAAAAATATTTTTTCCTTTGACGAAAAGTCCGACGGTATTCGGATTTGAAAGCGAAAATGTCAAATCAATTGTTAAATTTTTATCTTTTTTGTGACGATAAATCTTATCGTCCTGAGAATCGCAAGACCATAGAAATTTACCGGAATCAAAAATTGCCGACGGATTGGCACCAGGGCTCTGAAAACTTCCGGAAACTTTCAGTGTATTTTTATCAAACTGAAAAATCTTTTTTGAAAACGCATCGCAAAGCCACAATTCTTTTTTATTGGATGCGATACCGGCGGGATGTATGTCAGATAGTTTTGTTGATTTTATAAGCGAGAGTACGGCATCAAATTTATGTTTATAGACAGTGGAAGAAAACCAGTCGCAAATCCATATTTCATCACCAGAAATTGTAATCCCGGACGGATGCAGTGACGGTATTGAAAAGTATGCTATGCTTTGCGGAACTGGTCGGGCAAAATAATAAATTGTAAAAAAAATTATAATCAGCGAAAAAACAGCAGATAAAATTTTTATTATTTTTTTAACGGGAAACCGCTTTTTTATTTTCAGTTTTTTGTCGCGATTACCGGACAAAAGTTTTGCTAATGATTCTTTCGCATCCGTGTAATGAGGATTTATGTCAAGCGCAATTTTGTATTCTTTCGCGGCATTGCCGAATAATTCCATTTTTTCATAAACCCTTGCCGCATCATAATGAATGTTGGCAAACTCGGGAGAAAATTTCAGTGCTTTGTCAAATTCATCAATCGCACGACCGAATATTCCGGCCGCAAAATATGCCTTCGCAAGATAATAATGCCTGTTGGTATTTTTTATTTTATCCATAGTAAAAACACGAATAAAATATCACGAATCTTATCTCGAATTTTCACGAATGAGATTGCCACGAGCCGATAAATCGGCTCTCGCAATGACAGTTGCCTCGCCGACCCGTCATTCGCGTTCATTCGTGATATTTGCCGTTATTCGTGATTTGATTCGTGTCCCATAGTTATTTTTACTGTTGTTCCTTTATCTTCTTCGCTGGCAATTGTCAGACGGTATCCGTAGGCATCCAGAATTTTTCTAACTCTCGTCATTCCTAATCCGAAACCTATCTTTTTTTTGGTTGAAAAAAACGGTTTTGTCACTTTCTCTAAAAGGTGGGGCGGGATGCCGCGACCGTTATCCTTGAAAGAGATTTCAACATACTGACACGAAGTGTCATTCCGAACTTGTTTCGGAATCCCATTAGAAACTGAACCAAGAGATGCTGAATCAAGTTCAGCATGACAACCTCGTGTGGTTATCGTCAATTCACCGCCTTGCGGCATTGCATCTAAAGAATTTTTAATTATTTCCGTAAAAACCGTTTTAAGATGCTCCTCAAAAATGTTTATTTCCTGTATTTTTTCTCTGATGTCAACTGATATTGTAATATTTTTGGCAGCAGATGAATCCTTAAATTCGCCGACTACCTTTTCAAGCAAATATGCCGCGTCGGTCAACCCTTCTTCTTTCTTAAACGGCATTGAAAACCATGAAAGTTCGTCGGCAAGTTGAGACATCCACTCTAAGTGTTCAATAAGATTTTCAATAATTTTTTTTGATTCTTTTTCTTTGCAGAGTTCACCTAAAACCCTGACCAGACCATTTACATATCCGACATCCTTTTTTAAGAATCTGACAAATTCCGAAATAAGAACCGCCTCATTATCGTAATTTTTTTGTTCAATCAAACGGATATTTTCAGTATTTTCATTTTTTATTTTTTCTATTTCCTTTATGCGCGATTCTTCCGCCGCCTGTTTATCCGTCTCCATTTTAGAAATTATTTTTTCTTTTTCCACAATTGTTTTTTTAAATTCGGAAATTTTATCCTGCAATTCTTTGATTGCAACGGTCTGCTCAAAAATTTTATCCTTCAAGTCCTTTTTCTCGGAATTGGCTTTTTTCTTTTCATCGTTAGTCAACTTTTGCAGTTCAACAAATTTTGTTCTCCAATAATCCGTTAAAGATTTCATAACAAAATCAATTAAAAATTCAAAATTAAAAATGACGCTACGCTAAAATTGTGGATAAAATTATTATTAAATCTTTTACCTACATTTTTAATTTTAAATCCCGCTAAAGCGGGACAAGTTTTTACATTTTTAATTGCCTCTATGGTATAACCAGTTGACTTCCCACAACCGGTATCCCTCTTTCAATTTTATTTTTGTTAGAATGATAAATATCCTGCCACCTGTCCGGCGTGCCGTAATACCTTCGGGAAATTGAAGCAAGTGTATCACCCTTCTCAACCGTGTGATAAGTTATTTTTTTGGGAGCGGGACGGGATTCTATTCGCCGCATATCCTTTTCAAGTTGCTCTTTCTGACGCTGGACATCATTAAGTTGTAACTTTGTTTTTTCCGATTCCGACGAAACATTTGTTAATTCGCCCTCCGTTGTCTCCAATTTTTTTTGCAATTCCGCTTTTTCTCTTTCCAACCGTGAAATTTCGCTTTCTAAATCCACCGTGTATGGGTCGCTGAGCTCTTTTCCGAATTCAAAAACAATAGACAAACGATGAGTGCCCATAATATCTTTTACGCCTGTTATCGGAAGTTGAAAAGCATAATCAAGACGAAACGGGTCGGGAAGAACGGAAAGCCCGATTGATACATTTGCAAAGTCCTTTCCATAACCAAAACCTTCTCTAAAATAAAACTTTTCGTTAAAAAACGACTTTTCACCCCCGAAAAAATATTTTAATTCATCCTGTTGATGCTCGGCGTCAAAACAGAATGTTGCAAATTTTGAACGCCATCCCAAACCCAGCCGTGTTCTTACTGGTAGCCGCACCGTTTCCCCTATTCCTATATTCGGCTCATTTAAGTTAAACGCGGAAATACCGGTATAAAACTTTTTTGATAATTTAACAAATAAGCCGGAATCACCGGAAAATGATGCCCGCGAATTCCTCTCAAAAAGAGGGTCTTTATCGGTATATTTATCGCTCCCGTATTTGAGCCGCAGGACTTTCATATTCAGACCGAATGATAGACGCTTTGAAATTTCTTTTGCATAACTTAATGCTGCAACATTTTCATTGTAGGCGGTTGACAACCGAAAATCGCTTACGGATACGGCGAACGATTCCCGCCCCCTTAAAGGATGAAGATACCCTACAAACCCGTCGGAGAGATCGCTTTTATCATCAAGACCGACGAAGGGCTTACCGAAATATGTGATAAGTTCTTTATGCCTGACCTGCGTAAGACCGGCGGGATTATAAAAAATCGCCTGAATATCGTCGGCAAGTCCGGTAAAAGCATTTCCCATACCGTAAGGCCGCGCACCGGAAGATGGGTTATCAAAAGCAGCGTAAACGGCAGAGAATAGAGAATAGAGAATAGCAAATAGCAAAATAAAAACCTTAAAGCATTTTCGCCTTAATCTCTTAATCTCTAATTTCTTAATCTCTGGTTTTTTCATATTAAATTCCTATCTTTATTCCTGCTGCAAAATTAAAATTTTTTACATTTACAAACGAATTTTCAAAGGTAATCATTATACCGGATAAAAATTTATATCCACACCCGTAAAAAATATTTACGGAATCCGCATCTATATCACAATTTTCAAATTCACCGTCTATAAAAGAGAATTGCAAACCCAAATACGGTTCAAATTGTTTTATTTTTTTTGATGTCCAAAAAGATGCGGAGAGTTCCCGCGTTTTGTAATTAAGGTCTATATCCGTATCGTCAAATTTTTTTATTTTTACATTCTTAAAAATTACTCCCGTATCAACAGCAAATGCCGGCGTTACAACTGTATCCTGTAATAGAACATATTTTAAGCCGAACCCGCCGGCAATCCCGTCCTGTCTGCTTTCCCATTTTTTACCGTAACCTGTCAGTTCCGTTTTTAAGATACCAAATCTAATATAAGGATGAAACTTCTCGCCGAGTCGCACATTAAATTTAATCGCGGGTAAAAAAGTTTTTTCTTTAACTTTAAGTTCATATTGTGATATGTTTTCTGCGATACCTGAAAATGTTGACCCTGTAACAGTAAATTCTTCCGCACTTAAAACATTCACGGTGATATCCCGTTTTTCCTGCAACCAATAAACGCTAAAATCAATCCCCCTACCACTGTTTCTGTCGGCAGAAGCCATTGTTTCAGAAGAATATAATTCAGAAATTAACGTTTGTAAAAAAATAAATACAATAATTTTTAATTTATAATTTTTCATTTTTAATTGCCACTATCTTGCCACCACCACCGTTCCGTTACACACATTTTTTCCGCTTTTAACTTGATAGATATAAACTCCCGGAAGAACCGTTTTACCGTCGGAATTTTTCCCGTCCCAAGAAAACCGTGAATAATCACCTTTTTTCATATCCGCAATTTTTTTGCCGGTTACATCAAAAATCTCCGCATCAGTTATATCCTCCGTAATACCGGTAAATGTAAGATTTATTTCATCGTTTATACCGTCATTATTGGGAGTAAATATTTTCGTAGGAAATGAAGAAGCCAATTTTAGTTTAGTAGCGGCAATCGTCCCAGTATAAAATTTGCCTAATTTCGTCGTCTCAACGGTTATGCTGTTGCCCTTTTTTCCTCCGAGGGCGACATATTCAACCCCGTTGTACCAATACACGCAATCACCGGCCTCCTCAAAAGTGATTTTGACGGGTGATGAAAATGTAAAGCCATTTATTTCCGCCATCGTCAATGAATTAAGCGGTTTTATATCGTAAATGCCTCCGGATTTTGAAATTGAAATTATGACATTTGAAAGAAATGACTGTGCTGCCGACGGTAATTCAATAATAACCTCTTTGTCTTTTGAAATTAAAATCTGTTTTGTTTCGTCTGATTTTACTGCAACGGAGTTTGCACTTTCGTTTCCGAAATCATCAACCGCACGGATAACTGTCCAAAAACCGCTTTTTGCAAAAGTAGAAGTCGCAGTAGTATAACCGGCGAATGTTTCGGTACTTCCTATTATTTTTATATCGCTGGATAGATAAATATTATATGCTGATAAATCAACAATAGCGGAACCGTCCTCATCAAGTAAAACCGGACTCCATGAAATTATTCCATCCGTAATTTTAACATTTGAAGGTGACGCGGGCGGAACCGGTTTAACATAAAATGAAAATGATTTTTCTGAAAGAGTCGGCAACGGTGGGGTATATTCATCAATTGCCGCAACCTTCCAGTAATATGTAGTATTTTCTGTCAGATTTGATGTAAAAGTATAGTTCGTGGAGGTCAAGCCAGAAATAGTTTGAGATGAAGAAAAATCGGAATAAGAGGAATAATAAACCGTGTATTTTATTACACCCGGCGGGTCGGGGTCAACAGATGTTTCCCATGAAAGCGACGGTCTTTTCAAGACGGTGGAATTATCGGCAGGCGTTAATAAGTAAAAAGTTGTCGGGGGCAAATTGGAAGTGTTAATATAAATCATTCTGCTTGAAGTACGGGTGACACCGTCATCCACATCAATCGCTTTCGCCCGCCAGTAATACGTTTTGTCGTCGGTAAGCGGCTCAATAAAAGTGTAGGATGAATATGATGAGTTACCTTTTTCTCCGATGGGTTCAGGAAAATCATTGTAAAATGAATACTCTAATGAGTAAGAAGAAATACTTCCGGCGACATCGGGGTCCGTCGTATCCGCCCAATCAAAAGATGGTTTTGTGGTAGTTGAAATATAATCGTCGGAAGGCGACAGCAAAGAAAACGATGTTGGAGGAGTATTGAACGGGTTCCCGGACGGTTCGGGCGATGTTGTATCCACTGCCGACCAGCCCAGTTCGTTTTCATCGCGGGTTTTGAGTGCAAAATAATAAGTGGTTCCGTTTGTAAGTCCCGTGAGCGTGTATCTCTGTAAAGCATCGGCAGTCGTTGATGTCGGAATTACAATCCTGTAAGGTGCATTATCCCAGTTGAACTCATTGATAGGTCCTGTATCCGAATATCTTATCGCGAAAGTTCCGCCGACTATATCATATAAATTTCCATCGTCACCCGGCGAAGTCCAAGAAAGCGTTGCCTGCTTATATCCAGCAGTTATAGATAAATCATTTACAGATGAAGGTTTTATCAACTTTGCTAAATTTGAACTCGCGGTATTTATACCTATAGTATCCCGAGATGATTTCCAGACAGACCAGTTGCCCACGGAATTAGAAGATATTATCGCAAAAAAATACTGCTGACCTCCAACAAACCCTGTCAAAACGCGTGATTCTTCACTGCCCCCCAAAACCAAACCTGTCCATGTTTGTGGATATTTTGTAGCAAAAGAATATTCACTATTTTTGATAACATTGTCAGTTCCATATCTTAACTCGTAACCAGAAACGGTTCCTGTAAGTTGATTGTCTCCAGATGCCGTCCACTGAAGTTTAATCTCGCCTTCGTTATCACCTTCAAGTGCGGTTAAATCGGAAACATTTGCAGGAACAGCATAGAGACAATTAAAAGTTAAAAATGTAAAATTAAAAATAAATAAAAAAAAACTTTTAATTTTTAATTGCCAATTTTTAATTGATTTTCTTATCATACCGGTTCGTTAAGCCATTCCCATATTTTTGTAAATACCGGCTCTTTATATTGAGAGGATTTGTTTTTGTCGTCGAGTTTCGCTTCGCTTACCCGAACTGAAGTTCGGGCTACATTTATGGTTTGAATTTGTTCCATTGACGAGGGACTGAAGTCCCTCATTCCACAAATTCTTTTTTTTTCTGCTTCTCTCTGTGTTCTCTGTGGTTCAAAAATTGCATTTTTCTTGGCGTCCAGTATCGCTTTTTGAAACGACTGGGCATTCTTAAAAATTTCAATCTCTTTTTTTAATTTTTCAATTTCCGAGAGATTTTGCGTATTCGCATTGAGAAGCGATTCCTCAACCATTTTCCGCTCTGTTTCATATCTCTTTTCTATCTCCGCCATTTTTTTGGAAAATTCCGAGTTCAGTTTTTCTTTTTGCTCGGTAAGTTTCAGTTCAATCTCTTTTTGGAGCAAAATAATATTTTCCTCTTTCCGTTTATTATCCGTCTGTAATCCTACAATCTCCTTTTCAAGTTCTTCCTTCGCTGTTTTATAATGTGCTATCATTTCTTTAAGTTTTTCAACCTCCTGTTCTTTTTCCCTGACGGCGGTTTTATCAACGGACATATTCTGCGTTATCAGTTTTATCTTTTCATCCGCTTCTTCTTCCATGTTTTTCAGTTGCTCTTTTAAGAATTCCAACTGCTCGTTCTTTGCATCAACCATTTCTTCATATTTTTGTTTTTCTACATTCACCCTGTCATCAAGCGCCTTTTCGCTCATTTTAAGTTTAAATTCCATCGCTTCAAGTTCCGCTTTTTTCATAAGAAGCCCGCGCTGTTCGTCGCCTGAAACCAATGTTTTTTTTGCCATCTCATCAAGCCAGAGTTTTTTATCTTCCAACCATTTTTCACGGAGTGTTTCCGTCTCACGCCTGGCTAAATTAAGTTCATTTTTTAATTCTGCTATTCTCGCTTCGTTTTCAACCGCAACCGATTTTAACTCGGATTTATAAACTCGCTCGGCGCTTATTGTTTCCGCATTTTTTGCTCTTATGAGTTCCTCGTATTTTAATTCAAACTCTTTCGTTTTCACCGAAAGTTCTTTGGAAAATTTTTCCCTCTCATTTATTAAATCAGCAGATAATTTTTCAATTGCCGACTTCAGGTTGCTTTCTGACTTTGACATTTCGGTAAGACGGTTTTCGTAATTGGTCTTTAGGACAATAATATCGTTTTCTTTCCGGATAATTATCGTCCTGAATTTTTCCGACTCTTCCGCCCACTGTTTTTTTCTCGCCTCTAATTCAGAGTCGTAATTTGCTACTTTGTCTTCAAGATATTTTTTTTCCGTCTCAAGTTTTTTCTGCCATATATTGTTTGACTCTTCAAGTCGCCGGTGCATTTCCTGCACAATTACCGACTTTTCCGACTCAACTTTGGCAATTTTATTCTGATATTCGCTTTTGAGTTCTTCCATGCTTACTCGCCACTTATTATCCTTCTCAGCAGAAGAACGCTCAATCTCTGATTTCTTTGATTCAAACTCTTTTGTTATATCAGAAAGTTTGTTTTCCAAAAACGCTTTTTCTGATTCCAATTTTTGCTGCCAGCCAATATTATTTTCCTCCAACTTTTTATACATTTCCTGCTGTAAAAATTTATTTGCCGACTCAATTTGTTTAAGACGGTTTTCGTAATCGCCTTTGATTTTTTCAATTTTTATATTCCATTCCTCATTCCGCTCGCGAATATTTTTTTCAAACTCCGCAGATTTTTGAGCAATTACCGATTGGTAGTTTTTTTCAAGTTCATTTTTTGAAGAAACCTCTGCCGATAAATCTGCAACTACATTATCAATCTTTTTTAAAAATTCCTGTTTTTGTAATTCTTGTTCTCTATTTAACCGTTCCTTTAATAAATCAATTTCTTTTAAGTGTTCTTTTTCTAGAAATGCTATGCGGGCTCTCCATTCCTGCTCAATTTTGTTTTTTTCGTCAAGTGATGAAGACAACCGTTTTGTGTACTCAGAACTCAGTATTTCAATTTCGTTTCTGAACTTCATTTCCAGTTTTGCATTTTCATTCAGGGCGTCAGCAAGACGTTTTTCAAAGTCAGAACGAGCATTAACTTCTTTTTTCTCAAAATCAGATGTGAGCAGGGCAATTTTTTCTTCTTTTTCAAGAATTGCTTCTTCATAAAATTCATGCTGTTTTTTTATCTCTTCCTGCAAAGATAATTTGACGGATGCTGTTTCTTTTTCTTTGTCGGCAATTAGTTTTTCAAACCTGTTGCGTTCCTGTAAAAGCAGTTGATTTTCACTGTTTATTTTTTCCGTAAGTTCCTGAATTTTTCCTCTCCACTCATTATCCCGCTCTCTTATATTTTTTTCAAACTCCGCTTTTTTTGTTAAAATTTCATGCTCTATGATTTTCTTTTCGTTTTGAAGCAACTCTGCTTTTCTTTCATAGTCCACCTTCAACTTTTCCACCGATGACTTCATCTCGGTTTCCAGACGGTTTTTGTCGCTATTGTTGAACGATACCTGTTTTTCGTATTCGGTTTTAAGAAGTGCTTCTCTTTCCAAAAACTGTTTTTGAAGGGCGGCAATTTCCTCCTCTTTTGATTTCTGTTTTTCATTGGATATTTTTCTTTCCGACTCCATCTGAATAACTAACGCTGTGTTTTTACTTTCTACCTCCGTTACAGCAAAACGGAACTGGTTGAGTTTTACCTCGTAGTCGGCTTTCACCTTCGCATCGCTTAAAAGAATTTCCGCTTTCGCCGATGTAAGTTCGCTCTGAATAGTCAGCACACTTTTATTATAATTTTCTTTTGCGTCGTCAAGTTTTGAATTAAGCGAATTTATCTCGTTCTGTCTTTTAAAAATTTTGTCGGTGAGTTCCCTGCTGATTTTTTCTTTTTCCAAATCCGCCTGCCTTAAAATCGTCTCTTTTTCCGATTGAAGCGACTCAAGTTTTGATGTAAGTTCTTTCTCTTTCTGCGATGACCTTAAATACACCTCCGCCAGTTTGTTTTCGTATTGTTTCTGCAGTGATAAAAGTTTTTCGGCAAGTGATGACTCTAATTTTGTTTTTATCGTCTCAATTTCACGGGAGGCATTTTCCTTGACACTTTTTAACTGGACATCTTTCATCGCCGCTTCCAGCCGCACCGATGTCGCCTCTTCCTCTTTCGCCTTTAACGCCTGGAGAAACGTTTTTTCACGGGCTTCTTCTAATTTTGATTGAAGTTCTTTCAGCGCAAGTTCCGCTTTTAATTTCTCTTCTTTTAATTCCGCCTCTTTTTTCGCCCGTTCTTCCTCTTCTTTCAACTGTCTGACGGCAAACTCATCCAAAACGGTCTGAGAATCACTCTGTAAAGATGCTAATTTTTCTTCCCAGAGTTGTTTTTCTTTTTCATGTTTCGTCTGAATTTCATCAAGCATTTTAGAAAGTTTAAGACGCGCCTCTTCCATTTCCTGAAACCTTTTTTCATAATCAGCAGACGGGGACGCGATGGCAAACGAAGTCGGCTGAGCCCCGAAAGACGGCGACGGTATGAAAGTTGCGGGAACATTTTGAGGAGAGGGCGGCAAATCCAATGACGGCGGCGGAACAATATTATTATCCGACGGCATCGGCATCGGCGGCAAAGGTCCCCCAAAAACATCTTTTTTTTCTTCGTTCATTTTTTCCTCCAACCATAATTTTTTGTCTTTGACGGGATTAACAGGATCTTACTAACAAGAGCGGAATATACTTTACATGGAAGATGGTGTCATGCTGAACTTGATTCAGCATCTATAGACCCTGAAACGAGTTCAGGGTGACAGACGAAGTACTTTACGGATGTAAAGTATTTTA
>Ga0210051_1001295_pt1 | contig 25147 bp, 22 predicted proteins | sample CryGey092014_all_FD_185464 | JGI IMG/M metagenome (GOLD analysis project Ga0210051, IMG submission 185464) | Groundwater microbial communities from aquifer - Crystal Geyser CG23_combo_of_CG06-09_8/20/14_all (SPAdes) (version 2) | ecosystem: Environmental > Aquatic > Deep subsurface > Groundwater...
CAACTGGCAGGATTTGTTAAGCGCCGGCGGTTTTGGCAAAGCGCGGGAACAGGGATTATTGCGCACCGAGGGCAAGGAATATGCGGTGCGGGATGGAGATGTGATAACAATAAAGCACGGCGCGTAGTTTTATAAATGTTGTATGATAAAAATAAGACCCATCTAAGAAGATGATGGGTCTGGTGGGAGATGAAGATTTCAATAATAAAGAACGAACTATTGCTGATTATTCTAGGAGGGAAGTCAAGATTGGTAGAACCTGTTTGGAAACAGCTCGGGGAGTGCCGGTAAGTTTACACCGGAGCCGGTCGTCAATTTCCTCTCCTTCGGGAAATTCAACGGTTGCCAGCAATTCCCCATTTGCTTTTGGGCCAGCGTCCACAATGCAGGTTAAACATTTTTCAAGTCCATAAACTTCTTTGATTCTATCTAGTTGTTCCTGCACAGCGTCTCTTAGTGCCCATGTCTGTCCCCAGAAATCGGTTTCATTAAAAGACATTTTAATACCTCCTCATAGTGGATTTAAGACCTATTAAAAGAACCTATTTAAAGATAAGACAGGTTTCAATTTTAGTCAACAAAAAAACTATGGAGTATTTTGAATTGATAAATGAATTGATCGCCCGGAATTATTTAAAAACCCCGCTGCTCATTGAAGCGTTTAAGCAAATTAACCGGGCTGATTTTATGGTGGGTGAAACGGCAGGCGAGGCAGGAATTAACGCGCCCTTGCCAATTGGTTTTGGCCAGACAATTTCTCAACCCCTAACCGTGGCGTTGATGCTGGAATTATTACAGCCCCAGCCGGGCGATAAGATTTTGGACGTGGGTTCGGGCTCCGGCTGGACCAGCGCTTTACTGGCTTGGTGCGTAGGCGAAACGGGTAAGGTTTTGGCTGTGGAACGGATTGCCGAGCTTTGCGAATTTGGCAAAAGCAATATTTTAAAGTACAATTTTATCAATAAGGGAATTGTAGAGACATTTTGTTTGGACGGTAGCAGGGGATTGCCCGAACGCGCTCCGTTTGATAAAATTTTGGTTTCGGCCGCAGCTAAGCTAATTCCATTAGCACTGAAAGAACAATTGGCAGTCGGCGGACGATTGGTTTTACCGGTCGGAAATAGTATCTGGCTGATAGAGAAAAATGAAGAGGGAAAGTTTAGCGAGCAAGAATTTTACGGATTTTCTTTTGTGCCATTAATTAATCAACAATAGCAATTAACAGCAAAATGGAAAATATCAATTTAGAAAATCAGATGGAGATAATAGTCGGGCCTACTAACAGAAAAAAGCGGGCTATTTTATTTTGTCTCGCTGGCGCGGCGGCTGTTTTGATTTTGGCCGGTCTGGCGTACGCGGCTTACGAGATTTATATGCCGGTAAACAAAACCAACCTGCAAGCAATTGAGTTTGTGGTAGAGAAAGGTCAGGGCGTTAAAGAAATTTCATGGCGATTGCAGGAAGCCGAACTTATCCACAGTCCTTTTTGGTTCCAGGCCTACGTTTGGGTAAGACATCAGGGCAGTTATTTGCAGGCCGGCAAATACTCGCTGGGTCAGAACTTCAACATGCCGGAAATTGCGTCTATAATAACCGGCGGCAAGGTGATTTCCAATGAAGTTAAAATAACTTTTCCCGAAGGTTTCACCGGCCAGCAGATAAAAGCCCGGTTAATAGAGCAGGGCGTGGTCGCGGCCAGTTCCTTGGGCAACGACCCGGTGTTAGATTATCAGGTGCAGTATAAATTTTTGACCGATGCGCCGATTGAGACGGACCTGGAAGGTTATTTTTTCCCCGATACCTATATTTTTGAACGCGACGTGAAAAAGGAGGAGATTATTAAAAAGTTTTTGGATAATTTTGATAAAAAATTGACGCCGGATTTGCGTGAAGCCATCTCTAATCAGCGCCGGACGATTTTTGAAGTTATCACGCTGGCCTCTATTGTTCAGCAGGAGTCGGTGGACGAAACGGAGATGCCGCTCATTGCCGGCGTATTTGCCAAGCGCCTGCAATTGGGTATGGCGTTGCAGTCGGACGCCACGATTAACTTTGTGACCGGTAAAAAAGACCGCCAGCCGCTGTATGAGGACTTGAAAGTTCAGTCGCCCTACAATACTTATCTGTATAAGGGTCTGCCGCCCGGCCCAATTTGCAATCCGGGTTTAGCCACGATAAAAGCGGCCATATCGCCCCAGCAGACCGATTATTTATATTTTTTACATCCGCTTAACGGGGCAACGGTTTTCAGCAAGACCGCCGATGAGCACAATAGAAATAAGGCAAAATTTTTGAAGTAAAACTTTATCATTACTTTTTTGGTTATTTTCTCGCTATGGGCGAATAAATATTGACAATTTTAAGCTCAGGAGTATAATGTAAATAATTGAATATATGCCCAAGAAAGCAGGCATTTAAATAAGACCTGCCCAGGCGGTAAAATAGTGGTAAGTGCATAGTGATTAGTGCACAGCATAATTTTGCGCCTGGAGAGCGCTTTTTTGTTTAATATAAAACTATGCAAACTAAGAAACAAAAAGAGGATTTGGTGAAGAAATTATCAGAGCAGCTGGTTAAAATGAAGGCGGCGGTTTTTGCCGACTACACGGGCATGAGTGTGGCTAAGCTCACCGAGCTTCGGCGGAAATTGCGAGTCAAGGACGTTGAGCTTAAGGTGGCCAAAAAAACCTTAATAGATATTGCTCTGAAGGGAGCCGGTATTGAAGCAGTTGATACCAAAAAAATGGTCGGTCAGGTGGCGGTCATTATGGGGTATTCTGATGAGGTGGCACCGGCTAAGACCATTTATGAATTTGATAAAAAGGGCGAGCGGATAAAGATTTTAGGCGGAATATTGGAGAAAAATTTTATTGACGCGCAAGGCGTGTTGAGTTTAGCAAAGTTGCCTTCTAGGCAAGAATTGCTGGCTAAAGCAGTGGGAAGCATTGCCGCGCCGCTGACTGGTATGGTTAACGTGTTGCAGGGGAATTTGCGGGGATTGGTGCAGGTTTTATCACAGATTAAAAAGTAAATAGATAAACTTGGGTATCGGTCGCGAAAAAACGCAGTTGGCTATAAGTGGTAAAAATTTTTTCTGTTGCAGCCACTGCTCGGCGCTCGTCGCGCGTAGAGATTATCCAATTTCATATATGGCGCGACCGCGCGACGTTTTTCGCGACGACACCCTCGTTATCAAAAAATAATATGAGCGAAGAAAAAAAAGAAGTGAGTGTGCCGGCCAAATTCAAGGATTTGGTCAAACAGATTGAAGAATTATCTGTTCTGGATTTGGCGGAACTCGTCAAAGTTCTGGAAGAAAAATTCGGTGTTTCCGCGGCCGCGCCAGTTATAATGGCGGCCTCTGTTTCCGCTGAAGCGACGGCGGACAAGGAAGAAAAAACCAGCTTTAATGTTGAGTTAAAGGCAGCGGGTGAGCAAAAAATTAATGCGATTAAAACGGTCCGTGAAATTACCGGCTTGGGTCTTAAAGAAGCCAAGGACTTAGTTGATGGCGCGCCCAAGATGGTTAAAGAAGGCGTGAAAAAGGAAGAGGCCGAAGAGATGAAAAAGAAATTAGAAGCGGCCGGCGCCACGGTTGAGCTGAAGTAATAAGCTGCGGTTTAGCAACAAAATAAAATCCGCCTCACGCCAATTTTGGTGGGGGCGGGTTTTATTACTTAAGGATTTCCCGTAGATTAATAGGCGGAGTAATATATTTTTGTTTGGGGTCGGCTTTGGCTATTTCTATGTTTTCCTCCGGCGTAATTTCCAGGAGCAAAATGCCAATGGCCGGCGGTTTTTTTTCTTCACGCAGGGTTTTGTTTAGGTTATCGGCAATTTCGGCGATGCCGGGCAGGTCAAAGAGCTGCTTGAGTCCGGGCGGGGAGAGCAGCTCACTTAAAGCCGGCGTGGCCAGAGCTAGTTTGTCGCCCGGGCCCACTTTGCCGGAAATTACGCTTTGGAAGGTTTTGGCCGGATGAGGCCGGGCCGGAGAGGGAACAATTTTTTTGGTGATGCTGGTTAGATTGTCGCCGCGGTGGAGCCAGGCCTGGGCCGCGCCGGCTTGGGCTAGAAATAAGTCCTCTTCTTTGTTAAGCGCGGCACAGATAAAATGAATTTTGCCCAGCCACGCCAAGTTTCCCTGGCCGGTTAATTCACTTAACGCCCGGTTGGCTTTTTTCAAGCTGGCTTCCAGCGAATCTAGCGGGCCGCGGTGGGGCAAGGAATAATACTCTCGTTTTATCAGGGAGCTAATTAAGCCGATAAGATGCCAAGAGTCCTCGTTGGCGGTGAGTTCGGCCGTCATATATAAACTTCCCAAAGCGGTTTCTTCAATGTTTTCCGGTTCGTAAACAAAAATATCGCAGATAGTTTTTTTACTCCGGGATTTTTTAATCAGAATTTCTTCGGTTTTGACCATAGCTTAATTGTACCAAAAAATACCCGTCACCGCTAAGCTATTTGGCGGGGGTAGACAAATTATCAAAAAGATACTAATCTTTAAGTATAATATTATTATCGGTTAAGGGGGGCTAACCTCTTTTTTATATGTCTGAACAAATACTAGAACACTTATTTGATTCGCCGGTTAAGGTGAAAATCTATAAGCTTTTTTTACGCAACGCGGGTAAGTATTTTTCCTTGCCTGAAATTGCTAAAAAAACCCAGTCCAACAGCCGAGTGGTTAAGCGGCAGGTTAACGGTTTGTTGTCTATTAGTTTTTTACGTCGGAAGAAGGTTAAAGCCAGCCGGAAAAAAGGCATTAAAGGAGGGATATATTTTAGCGTCAACACCCAGTTTGATTTTTTTAACGAGCTGAATAACCTGATTTTAAAATCCAGCCCCACTTCTAAGGAAAAAATGTTGCGTAGGATTATGAAACTGGGTCGGATAAAAATGGCGCTGATCAGCGGTGTCTTTTTAAACACTGATAACAGCCGCGTGGATTTATTTTTAGTGGGGGACGATATTAGCGAACGAAAACTTCGGAAATTTTTGAGCGATATGGAAGCGGAAGTTGGACGAGAGATTGTTTACGCCGCGCTAACCTCTAAAGAATTTGATTATCGTTTTCATATGTTTGACCGGTTCGTGCGCGATATTCTGGAAAAACCGCACGAGAAGATGATAAATAAAGTTAAGTTTATTGATTAGCGATTGATTGGTCTATTCCAAAAGTTGCGTTGCAACTTTTGGACGGCCCGTTCAAAATTTCTTTTTTATGTCCTTTTTAGTTTGAAAGACAAAAAGTTGTATGTAGGTCATACTGATAATTTAGAAAAAAGGTTAAACGAACATAATGACGGAAAAGTAATAAGTACTCAGAAAAGAAGGCCATTGATTCTTTTGCATAATGAAAGATTTTTAACCCGATCTCTTGCAATGAGAAGAGAAAAGTTTTTAAAGAGCTTATACGGGGCTAGATTTAAACAAAAATTAGTCAAAAATTATTTAAAGAATAAAAAAGAAATTTTGAAATAGGGGGCGGTTAGCTCAGCGGTAGAGCGCTACATTCACACTTGCCCCGCACCTTTTATGGGTGTATAGCTCAGTGGTAGAGCGTTCGCTTCACATGCGAAAGGTCGAAGGTTCGAAACCTTCTACACCCACAGTAAAAAGGTGCGGGGTTGCACGCCGGTCGCTGATTCGAGCCCAGCACCATTCACAAATAGGTTGTTTGGGGATAATTGGTGGACAACTTGGATAGCGATTAGTGAATAGTTATTGGTGAATAGACGCAAAAAACGGCTCAGATGAGCCGTTTTTTGCGTTTTTGGGGAAGATTGAAGCGATTAACGAAAAACCGGCTCTAGCGCGGTTGACGGGTTTTATAAAAGTGGAATATAATGGAAGGGAAGTGGAGAAATGTGGATAAGGGTGTTAGTAAGTGCTCATTTTTGTGGATAAGTATTGCTCGGCAGTCGCTGAGAAAAAACGCAGTCGGCTATCTGGCGGTAATTGAAACTTTTATAACAGCCGCTGCTCAGCGCTCGCCGCGCTACCAGACCTTAATAAAAAAGAAAGATTTTAGGGGGCGCGGCTGTGCGATGTTTTTCTCAGCGATTGCCTCGCTTATTGATTTTTATCTCATGCTAATCGGTGAATATAAACATACTATTGATGAAAAGAAACGCTTGGCTATTCCGGCCAAGGTCAGAAAAGAGTTGGGACGGGGAGCGGTGTTGACTCGCGGTCTTGATAATTGTCTTGCGCTGTATCCTTTAAAAGAATGGGAGAAGCTGGCGGATAAATTGAGTAAATTGCCGACCGGACAAGTGGAAGCCAGAGGCGTGGCGCGGGTGATTCTTTCGGGCGCGGTGGAAGTGGACTTTGATTCTTTGGGCCGTATTTTAATTCCCGATTATTTAAAACAATACGCCAGCATTGTCAAGAACGTGGTGGTGGCCGGAGTTTTCAATCATATGGAAATCTGGGACCAGGCCAAATGGGATAGTTACAAGCAAAAGACCGAAAAGGAAGTTGGCGATATGGCTTCTAAGTTATCGGAAATAGGATTCTGATATTAATTAAAAATGTAAAAATCAAAAATTTCGATTTTTACATTTTACCTTTTTATTATTTGTAAGAAAGAGGGTGAAGGGAAGTAAAATTGTGCATATTTCGGTCCTTCAAAAAGAAATTATTCAATATTTGAGCCCCCGACCTGGCGATAACTTTATTGACGGCACCTGCGGTGGCGCAGGGCACACGCTGGATATTTTAAAAAATATCGGCGAGGAGGGAAAAATTTTGGCGCTGGACTTGGATAGCCACGCTTTAGCCAGCGCGCAAGAGAGGGTGGCGGCGGCTGGAGGGAGCCGCCAAAATCAGATAGTATTTGTCAATGAAAACTTTGCCCGCGTGGCCCAGGTGGTTGAGGCCAATAACTTTCGGCCGGTTAAAGGAATTTTGGTGGACCTGGGTATGTCATCGGATCAGTTGGAGGGCAGCGGACGCGGCTTTTCATTTTTGCGGGATGAACCGCTGGATATGAGATTTTCAATAAAACAGGATTTGACAGCGGCCGCGATAGTTAACCAGTGGTCGGGCCAGGACATAGAAGAAATTTTGCGCGCGTACGGCGAAGAACGATTTGCTCGCCGCATCAGCCAGCAGATTATTAACAGTAGAAGATTAAAAACAATTTTAACCACTCAGGAATTGGTCAGGGTGATTGCTCGGGCCGTTCCTGCCAGATGGCAACATGCAAGGATACACTTTGCTACGAGAACTTTTCAGGCTTTGCGAATTGCCGTTAACGACGAACTGGGAAATCTTAAAAACTTTTTGCCTCAAGCAGTTGACGTTTTAGAACCAGGCGGGCGATTGGCAGTTATTTCTTTTCACTCGCTGGAGGACAGGATAGTCAAAAGATTTTTTCAGGAGAAAGCTGGGGCCGGTCAGTTGGAGATTTTAACTAAACGGCCGATTACGCCCGGCGACCAGGAACAGCAGTTAAATCCCCGCAGCCGCAGCGCTAAATTACGGGTGGCCGCCAAGCTGCCAGCCCCGTAAGAAGTTTATGACTAACGGCGGACGACAAAGATTGAAACCGTAGGCGGAATCGCGGCATAAGCCAGGAAAGCTACGACGAAGCCCCGCTGAACTTCTAACGGGGTGAAGTTGTTTAATCAGTAATTAATAGTTTTTCGTCCGGCGGTCTTGGAAAAACCGCTCGGTCAGAAATCCGGCTATATGACCTACTACCAAGGTAGTAATTCGTTTATTAGTAATCAGAGCGGTAACGTCGCTTTGCGCGTCGCCGTTTTTTTTGTGCTGGTTTTACTGACGGTGGTTTATTTAGCCCAGACCAATCAGGTAGTTGCTAAAAACTTTGAATTGCGGGCAGTGCAGCAGGTCGTTGAGCAGAAACAGGCGGAAAATCAAACTTTAACTATTGATTTAATGCAGTCCCGCTCCCTGAGCAATTTGGAAGGGGCGGCTAAGAGCTTGAATCTGGTGGCGGTAGATAAGATAAATTACCTTAAGATCTTGCCGGGCTTTCTGGCTTTATCGCAGTGATTTTTTTAAATCGGTGGGTGGCTATTTAAGGATTAGCGGTTATGTCAAAGAAGTTTGCCAATTCGCGATACTACTTATTGTTTGTTCTGATTTTGGTGGTGGCCGGCTGTATCTTGGTCCGCCTTTTTTCTTTACAAATAATCAAGCATAATTTTTATACGGCCTTGGCCCAGGGTCAGCACGAAGTGTTGGCTAAACTGATTCCCCACCGCGGGGAAATTTTTATTCAGGAAAAAGGGTTGTGGCACCCGTTGGCCGTTAATCGGAATTATAAAACCGCTTTTTTGGTGCCGCGTGAAGTGGCAGATAAAGATGAGGTGGCCGGTCAGTTGGCTCCGATACTAAATATGCCGGTTGATAAAATTTTGGAAAAATTAAAGGACTCGGAAGATCCTTATGAGCCCCTGGTCAGTAAATTGTCCGATGAGACGGCTGATAAAATTAAAAACTTAAATCTAAAAGGAGTTCATTTGACAGACGAGGAGTGGCGGTGGTATCCGCAGGGCAGTTTGGCCTCGCATGTGCTGGGTTTTGTGGGCGCCAGGGACAATGAAAAGATTGGTCAATACGGATTGGAACAATATTATGAAACGGAATTGGCGGGCAAAAGCGGGTTGTTGAAATCAGAAAAAGATGCGTTGGGGCGGTGGTTGTTGATGGGCGATTATACCTTGGAGCCGGCCGACAACGGCGACCAGCTTTATCTGACGCTGGATCAGAATATCCAATATATGCTGGAGCAAAAAATGAAGTCGTTGGATGAAAAATGGCAGGTTAGCGGCAGCTGCGCCATTGTGATGGAGCCCAAGACCGGCGCAATTTTGGCCATGGCCGGTTGGCCGGACTTTGACCCTAATGAATATCAGAAAGCGTCCGATGTGAAGTCATTTTTGAATCCGTGTATTCAGGAACGTTACGAGCCCGGCTCGGTTTTTAAGCCAGTTGTTATGGCGGCGGGTTTGGATACCAATAAAGTCACGCCGGATATGACCTATACCGATACGGGCTCGGTGCAAATTGGCAGCTACACCATTAAAAACTCCCAGGAAAAAGTTTATGGCTTAAGCTCTATGACGCGGGTGCTGGAGAAATCAATTAACACCGGCGCTATTTTTGTCCAGCGACTGATCGGCGGCGAAGTTTTTAAAAATTACATTGAGGCCTTTGGCTTTGACCAGGTCTCGGGAATTGATTTGGCCAACGAGGCCACCGGCAATTTAAGTAATATTCGGGAAAACCGAGAAATAAACTATGCCACCGCTGCTTTTGGTCAGGGGGTTTCCGTCACCCCTCTGCAGATGATTTCCGCCATTGCCGCTATTGCTAACGAAGGCAAACTCATGAGACCATATGTAGTGGAGAAAGTGGTTGAACCCAATGGTCAGGAAAAAATAACTCAGCCGCAGGTGACACGGCAGGTGATTACGCCTCAAGTCGCCAATAAGCTGACGGCCATGTTGGTGAGCACGGTCCGCAATGGGTATGATAAAATAAAAGTTAAAGACTATTTTATTGCCGGCAAAACCGGCACCGCTCAAATTCCCAGCGAGGGCTTGCGCGGTTATTCCAACGAGACTATTCATACTTTTGTCGGCTACGCGCCAGCTTATAATCCCAAGTTTATTATTTTGCTGAAAATTGACAAGCCCCGCGGTATTGAGTTCGCTTCCGAGTCGCTGGCGCCGGTTTTCGGGGAGTTAGCCCAATATTTGTTTAATTATTATCAAATTCCGCCGGAAGAATAAGCCCTTTGCTACTTTTTGGCGGGAAGGTGATAAATACCGAATTATAATTTTATGTTTAAGAATTTTCTTTGTCTTACTCTGCGATTGTTGGCTAAGGCCACGCTTCGGCGTTATCGGCCCATGATTATTGGCGTAACTGGGAGCGTGGGCAAGACCTCAACTAAAGAGGCGATTTATGCGGTGCTCAAAAATAAGTTTAGCGTCCGGCGGAACATCAAAAACTATAATAACGAAATCGGCGTGCCTCTAACGATTTTGGGTCAGGAAGCGGGCGGCAAAAATTTATGGCGCTGGCTGAAAGTTTTTTTAATCGGTTTTTTTGGCCTGCTCTACACCAAAAAATATCCCAAAATATTGGTGTTGGAAATGGGGGCTGATAAAATCGGCGACATTGCTTATTTAACGGACTTTGTTAAATGTGATATCGGCGTGGTCACGGCCGTTGGCGAAATTCCGGTGCATGTTGAGTTTTTTCAAGGACCGGCTCAAGTGGCCAGAGAAAAATCTAATTTAGTCAGATGTTTATCTAAGACCGGCTGGGCGATTTTAAATTATGACGATGAACAAGTGCGAGCTATGGCGGCGCGCACAACCGGCCAAGTTTTTACTTATGGCTTCAGTGACAAGGCCGACCTTAGGGCCTTTAATCTGGAGCAACACTTAGAAGAAATGGCTAACGCCGGTTTGGTTTTTAAAGTTGATTATCAGGGCAATACCATGCCTATTAAATTGCGCGGAATTTTTGGCCAATATCAGGCCTACGCGGTGCTGGCCGCCGCTGCCGTGGGTTTAGTTTTTAAGATTAATTTGGTAGAAATCGCTCAGGCGTTGAAAGAATATAGGGCGCCGGCGGGGCGCTTACGTTTGCTGCGCGGCATTAAAAACTCTTGGATTTTAGACGACACTTATAATTCTTCACCCAGTTCCGCCCTGGGAGCGTTGGGGGTTTTGGAACAGATGCCGGGGCGTAAAATCGCGGCGTTGGGCGATATGCTGGAACTGGGCGCTTTTACCGAAGAGGCGCATCGCAAAATTGGCGTCAAAGCCGCTGGAGTGTTGGAATATTTGTTGGCGGTGGGTGAGCGTTCAATTTTTTTAGCGGATGAAGCTAAAAAGAATGGGTTACCGGAAGATAGAATTAGACATTTTGCCAGCGCCGAAGAGGCCGGCTGTTTTTTGCAAGAGATAATTCAGGAAGGAGACGTTATTTTAGTTAAGGGCTCTCAGGGTCTGCGTATGGAAAAAATTGTTAAAGAAATTATGGCTGAGCCCGATAAGGCCAAGGAACTTTTAGTTCGTCAGGATGAAGCGTGGTTTCGTTAGAAATTATTAGACAATTAGATTTTAGATAATTTAAAAATCCTCTCCGCCCAAGGCGGAGAGGATTTTTTGAGAGCAATCATTTTTTCTTTGGCCACCAAAATAGCGCGGCGGCTAAAATGCCGATAGACAACCACTGGCTGAAAGTTAGGGTCAAGTAGCGCGGGTCAGCCAGCCAACTCTGCGCTTCGCGGAAAAAATCTAGACCAAAGCGCGCAATAGCATAGCCGGCCATAAAAGTTAAAAATAGTTGGCCGGGCCGGGTTAATTTATTTTTTAGATACCAGAGCAGGGCAAATAAAATAAAGCCGGCCAGCGATTCATAAAGCGCGACAGGATGGCGCACCAGGCCGTCGGGCCACAAAATGCCCCAAGGCAGAGAGGTGAGCGAGCCCTGGTGGTCATTGATTAAAAAACAGCCCAGTCGGCCAATGCCAATGCCGAGAGCCACGGCTGGCGCAGTCAAGTCGGCCAGTGGCCAGAATTTTTCGCCGATTGCCTTCAGGTATAACCAACTGCCCAGCACCCCGCCCAGTAATCCGCCGTAAAACATGGCGCCGCCGTTAAAACTTTTTAGGCCAGTCAAAAAGTCGGCCGGCGTTTGCAATAAAAAGAGCAGCCGCGCGCCGATAATCGCGCCAATAAAAGCTGCTAGGGCCAAGCCGATTATTTTAATCGGCCAAATATTTTTTTGACGGGCCTGATACAACAGCCAAAAATAGCCGGCGGTAAAAGCCAAGCCAACCAGCAAGCCCCAGGTAGCCAGTTCTATGGGGCCCAAGGTGATGCGGTCAAAAACAAAATAAGGAATCATAGAAATTAAAAATTATTTGATTAATTAATATTTTGTCAATTTACTCGTAATGGATTCCAACGCGTCATCGGCGTGGAAACGACGGATGGCGTAGCGATATTTTGGTGATTGGTCAATTATTTTGTAAACGCCCATAGCGGCAATGTAGCCGCTATCTTGGGCGAATTTAATCACGCGATTATCATAGCCGCCGCCCGGATAAGCCAGCAAGTCAACAATTTTGCCGATTTTTTCCTCAATTATTTTTTTGCTGTCCACCAGTTCATGCCGCAAATCTGCGTCGTTCTGTGAAGGTTCATTAGCGTGTGAAATTGAGTGGCTGCCGATAATCATGCCGTTCTCGCTCATTTCTTTTATTTGGCTCCAGGTCAGAATGTCTTGGCGGCCAATCCAGCCGGTAGTGACAAAAAAGTGGCCAACCATGCCGTATTGTTTAAGCAAAGGAAAAGCCCATTTATATTGGCCGTAGCGAGCGTCGTCAAAAGTGATAATAACGGCTTTGGGCGGCAGGGGCTGGCCGGTGTCAAAATAATTCAGCAGGTCATAAACGGAAATCGTTTGGTAGCCATTGTCTTTGAAATATTTAAGATGGTTTTCAAAGCCCTCGGGCGTAACGGTGAAAGAGCGGTCATTTATCGGCGCGCTGGCCGGGGGCATCGGACGGATATGATGGTAGTTAAAAACCGGTAATTTGATGACAGAATTTTCGTCGGGCTTTTTATATTCGGGCGTGACCAGCGGCAGAGTTTTTTGAGCTGATGACGATTCATTGGACGCGAAAGTTTTTTGAGGCGGGAGCGTTGGAGCGGCAGATGACTGGCCAGCTGCTTGCCACCAAAACCAAAAGACCGCGCCTAGAGCGGCCAGTAAAATTATAGTTAGGATAATAAATAGAACTTTTTGCACTACTATTATTGTATCGCAGTTCACCTAGAAACTAAAGGCAGATTTTTTGAGCGATATTAATAGATAAGTGGCCAGGCCCACAACGGCCAAGAAGACAATAGCGCCCAGGAGTCCTCCCAGAATAATTAAAATTTCGTCACCTAGATTTTTTCTAAGTTTCTGCATTTTAGCGTATGCGAATGGCGCAAATTCATGCGAATTGCCGTGCCCGCCGATAACCAAAGCTGATTACTGGAATTACATTTATATTCTGCTTTAAGTCCGCGTTAAATGTATATCAGCTAATCATTATCGGCTTTGGCAGGCGCGGCGCACATGCGAATTTTTAATTTTGGTGTAAAAAAATAATCGTTTTAAACAAAGCGATTAATTCGGTAGCCCTACGGGGAATCGAACCCCGGTTGCATGGATGAGAACCATGTGTCCTAGCCACTAGACGATAGGGCCGTATTTGGGCGGGCAAAAACCAAGCGTCTTTACCTCGTGATTTCGCGAAGCGGAATTTTACGGGGCTAGACCGGACTAGACCTGCCCGCCATCGCTACGCGAAAGCGTTGGCAGGCGGGCGATAGCGGCAGAATTTATTTAAATTTAGCACGATTTTGAAGTTATTTCAACAGGGGAGCGATATAGCCGAGTTATCCACATTGACTTGTGAACGAATGTTCAATATACTGGATTTGTAATAATAATTGTAAAACTATGGATATTCAAAAAGCCGTTGCTAAAATCAGAAAATTTTATTATGAGCGTAAACGTTTGCCGTCGTATCGGGAAATAGCAAAGTTATTAAACTTTAAGTCCGTTAACGCCGCCTGGCGCGTGGTGAAAAAAATGATTGAACAGGGATATTTGGATAAGGATTCGCAGGGCAAGTTGATTCCTCAAAAGCTGGGGCATGAATTAAAAGTACTCGGCACGGTGGAGGCCGGTTTTCCCACACTGGCAAACCAGGAGGAAATTGATACCATTTCTCTGGACCAGTATTTGCTCACGCGTCCGGAAAAAAATTATATGCTTAAAGTCATTGGGCTTTCTATGATTGAAGCCGGTATTGCGCCCGATGATTTGGTAATTGCGGAAAAAGATAAAGAGCCGCGAAACGGCGATGTGGTTATTGCGGAAGTTGACGGCCTCTGGACGATGAAATATTTTCAGAAAAGAAACAAAGACATTGTGTTGATTCCGGCTAACAAGGACTACCCGTCAATTTATCCAAAGCACGAGCTTAAAATCGGCGGGGTGGTGGTGTCGGTGATAAGGAAGTATTATTAGTGGTTATTACGCTGGTAATTGCGGTGGATGGCTGAAAATGTTAAAATATTTGTATGAAAAACAGGACTCTATTCTTTGGTGATAATTTGGAAATTCTCCGGAAAAAGATTCCGGACGAAACTTTCGATTTGATTTATCTTGACCCGCCGTTTAATTCCAATCGCAACTACAATGTGCTTTTTAAGGAGGGGTTGCAAGATAGTCCGGCGCAGGTGCAAGCGTTTGAAGATTCTTGGCATTGGACTAAAGAATCAAAAGAAACACTGGAGTACTTGGCTACAAAAACCAACGAAAATATTTCTAATTTAATACTGGCTCTGGAAAAAAATATTGGGCACAATGATGTGTTGGCGTATCTAATTATGATGACTGCGCGGCTGATTGAGCTACGTCGGGTTTTGAAAAAAACAGGCAGTTTATATCTACACTGCGACCCGACCGCCAGCCATTATCTAAAAATTGTGCTGGATGCGGTTTTCGGCAAAAAGAATTTTAGAAATGAGATAGTATGGACATATAGGAGATGGCCAGCAAAATCAAAAAGTTTTCAACGAATGCACGATGTTCTGTTTTTTTACGTAAAAGATAGTAATAGTAATTATACTTTTAACACTATTTATCAGCCCCTTGCCGATATAACTTTAAAAATACACAAAGGAAGAAAGCAAAAAGCAACATTTATTGAGGGCAAAAGATTATCAAGGGACCAAAAAGAAGAATCTATTGGTACTCCCATTGCTGATTATTGGTACATCCCTGCGATTGCTGGTAATGCAAAAGAGCGCTTGGGTTACCCGACGCAGAAACCCGAAGAGTTATTAGAAAGGATTATTATAGCAAGTTCAAAAGAGGGCGATTTGATTTTGGATCCCTTTTGCGGGTGTGGCACAACTGTGGCGGTGGCGGAAAAACTAAGAAGAAAATGGGTGGGGATTGACATAACCACTTTGGCGATAAATTTAATAAAACATAGATTAAAGGATCAGTTCAGCTTGGGTTTTAAGCAGATATTTGTTGATGGGTTGCCGACTGACTTGACTGGCGCCAAAGAATTATTTAAAAAAGACCCGTTTGAATTTGAATATTGGGCGCTGGATTTAATAAACGCTATGCCTGCAAAAAGCAAGACCAAAGAAAATATGCGCGGAGCCGATAAAGGAGTTGACGGGGTGATAACCTTTCATAAAAATATTTTGAATGGTAATGGAAATGGTGCAAGCAACGGGAATGGCAAATGGGAATATGGAAAAGCTATTGTGCAGATAAAGGGCGGCGGAGTTCAGCGAAATCATATCGCTACGCTTAAAGGTGATCTTGAACGCGAAAAAGCGGACGCCGGTATTTTTATAACTTTAGAAAAGCCCACGCGCCAGATGATTTTAGAGGCGGTTGATTCCGGCGGATTTAAAACGCCGATAACCGGCGAACGAGAGTTTTCAAAAATTCAAATTTTGACCGTTGAAGAATTATTGAAAGGGAAAATACCGGATTTACCGCATGCTTTAGTAAAAAATTATTATAAAGAAGCAAAGCCGGTTGATAATGGCAATAATGGGACTCAAAAAGAATTATTATAAATGAGCCAGAGCGCACTATTAATCTTACTGATAGTATTGGTTGCGGCGGCGGGGCTGCAACTCTTTTTGGCGTTGCGGAAAAAGGAGGAAAAGCCCAAAGAAGATAATCAGGCGATGATAATGATGCAGGAACAGTTGAAAGAAATCCGTCAGACACTGGATAGCAAAATGGGTGATTCGGCTAAGATGTTTCAGCAGCAGTTTGCCCAAAGCGCCAAAATTATCCGCGACGTGACCGAACGGCTGACGAAGTTGGACGAAACCAATAAGCAAGTAATGGGCGTAGCGGACCAGCTGCAGGGGCTGGAGGACGTGCTTAAAAATCCTAAACACCGAGGGGTGTTGGGCGAGTATTATTTGGAGAATGTTTTAAAAAACGTTTTGCCGCCCAAGAATTATCAGATGCAGTATGAGTTCAAGAACGGCGAAATTGTTGATGCGGTAGTGTTTGTGAAAGACAAAATAATCCCGATTGATTCCAAGTTTTCGCTGGAAAATTATAACCGCATTTTGCAGGAAAAGGACTCGGATAAAAAAGAGGAATTGGAAAAACAATTTAAGGCGGATTTGAAAAATCGGATAGATGAAACCGCCAAGTATATTAGGCCGAGCGAAGATACGATGGATTTTGCTTTTATGTTTATTCCGGCCGAGGGCATCTATTACGATTTATTGATAAACCAAGTCGGCGCGATAAAAGTAAATACGCGCGATTTAATAGAGTACGCCTTTAAAGACAAGCACGTGATAATTGTTTCGCCGACTTCCTTTTTTGCTTATTTGCAAACCGTTATGCAGGGTCTGCGCGCGTTGCAAATTGAAGAGTCGGCCAAGGAAATCCGTAAATATGTTGAGATGCTGCAAAAGCATTTGATGAGTTACGAAGAGTATATGAAGAAGCTGGGCAATAATTTAGGCACGACCGTGAATATGTACAATCGCGCCTATAAAGAGTTTGGCAAGATTGACAAGGACGTGGTAAAAATCACGGGCAAGGCGGGAGAAATTGAACCCGTACAAATTGAGGGGCCGGCCATAAGAGACGAAGAATAAAGTTTGACTTTTAGGCGGAGGTTTGTTAATGTAATTTAGTAATATTTATCTTTTAAATTTTTATGGAATTAGCTGTAATAAAAACCGGCGGCCCCGTAAAAATTTTCTTTCAGAAAATTCACGGGGTAAAGAAGCAATAATAATATGAATATCGCAGTAATAAAGACCGGAGGCAAGCAGTATATAGTAGCTTCTGGACAAAAAATAAGAATTGAAAAAATTGACGGGCAAGAAGGCGGCAAAGTGTCGTTTGGTGAGGTGCTGCTGTTGGCCAGCGGCGATAAAGTTCAAATCGGCCAGCCGGTTGTTGAGGGCGCTAAGGTTAGTGGAAAGATTTTAAAACAGGACAGAGCCGACAAGGTGATTGTTTTTAAGTATAAATCCAAGAAGCGCTATAAGGTTAAAAGAGGCCATCGTCAGCCCTACACCGAAGTGCAAATTGAGTCAATAAAATAAGACGGAGAAGAGGTCTCGCTCAAAAGGCCTCTTTTTGTTTGTGGTTGTGGATAAGGGTATTTTTAAAAAGAGTGTTTTATGATACAATCTAGGTGGAAATCCGGCGCCGTTTTTTTGTCAGTGACGCCGTTTTTTAATTAGTTAATAAAACTATGCCTATAGTTTCCGTTAAAATGAACTTTTAGCGGGAGTGATTGAGCAAAGGAAAGTTTTTATGGACAACGAACGAAGTTTAAAAATTACCTCGGTGTGTGAGGCAATAATCAAGTGGGGGGCTTATGCTCTGGCCTTTTTGTTGCCCTTGTTTTTTATGCCGTTTAACGCCAGCGTGATTGAGCTAAACAAGCAATTGCTGTTGGTTGTTTTTGCTTTAATTTTATTGATTGCGTGGCTGGGCAAAGTGATTACCGCGGGTCGCTTAGAGTTTAAAAAAAGCTGGTTAAATTTGGGCTTGGTTGTCTTTTCGGTTTTTTATTTAGTCAGCGCTTCGTTATCTAAGAATTTATATCAGAGCTTGGTTGGCGCCGGGGGCGTTATGGCGGAGTCCTTCTTTAGTTTGCTGGCGCTGATAATTATCTTTTTTGTTTTAATCAACAACTTAAAAGGACGGCAAGTTGTCAGAGGGATAGTTTTTGCGCTGGTGCTGTCAGGTTGCATCGCCGGACTTTTTGGCGCGTTGCAGTTGCTGGGTAAGTTTATTCTGTCCTGGGATTTTGCCAAGATAGCCAGTTTTAACACCGTGGGCTCGGTCAATTCTTTGGAAATATTTTTAGCCGGTTTACTGGTGTTGAGTGTAGCGTTGTTTTCGGAAAGCAACACCGCCAGGTGGCAGCAGATTTTTTATGGGGCGGCCGCCGTTTTTTTCTTGTTAATGTGTCTATCAATTAATTTTTCCAATGTCTGGTGGGGGTTAATGGTGACTATGATCATTGTTATAGCACTTGGCATAATCAATCGCGAACGGGTGAGTCAATATCGTTTGATTTTGCCGATGGTAGTGCTGGCTTTTGCGGTGCTGATGCTATTGCCGATACAGCTTAATATTTTCGGTAAATTATTCAATGTGCCCATTGAAGTGGCGCCTTCGCTGAACGCGTCGGTGGATATTGACAAACAGGTGCTAAAGGAACATCTATTTTTTGGCACGGGGCCGGGCAGCTACGCTTACGATTACGGACTTTATCGTTCAACAGCCCTGAATCAAACCGATTTTTGGAACGTACGTTTCAACCAGGGCCTTTCTAAAATCGTCACCCAGCCGGTTGTTTTGGGTTTATTGGGCTGGTTAACTTGGTTGGCGGTAGTTATCAGTTTTGCGGTCTTTGGTTTTATTCGTTTGATTAAGCGGCGAGAAGATGGCTGGGTGTTGGCGCTGGGCGTTTTTTCGGCCTGGCTGTTTCTGGCGATATTGCAGTTTTTTTATACTACTAATTTAACCTTGGAGCTGGCTTTTTGGTTAATGCTGGCCTTAGCTTTCTTGACGATAAAAAGTTTATCCTCGTCAGTTGTCCAGACCGAAGGGAATGACTTTGCCGACATGGATGCCATAACGGCTAATTTTGACCGCACCTCGCCCCTGGCCTCAATTTCATCTTTTGTTTTTGTTATAGTGCTCGTGATAACTATTAGCGTGCTTTATTTGGGCGGCAGTTATTATTACGCTGATATTTTGTATCAGCGGGGATCAGTGGCGGTGACCGATAAAAATGATTTAGAGGGTGGGTCAACGACCATTTCTCGGGCAGTAATGCTTAACCCCTATAACGATGCTTATTTGCGCTCGCTTTCGCAGGCGGCCCTATTGCGGATCAATCAGGAATTTTCCAAGCCCCAAACATCGCAGCGCGATGCCGGCATCCAGAATTTAATCGCCACAGCCATTAACATCGCTAAGCGTTCAACGGATCTGGCGCCGCTTAACGTTGATAACTGGGCGCAACGGGCCACAATTTATCGGGCAGTCACCGCGTATACTTCCGGAGCGGATCAGTGGGCGATTGATTCATATAAAGAAGCGACTAAACTTGAGCCGCAAAATCCATTCTATTTCTTTGAGCTGGGCCGCACCTATGTTCTAGTGGCTGATTTATTAAATGAGCAGGCACAGGCAAACAAAGAAGCTAAGGCCAAGATGGATGATTATTTAGCCAGAGCCCAGGAGTCCTTTAACCAAGCAGTGGCGCTAAAAGCTGATTACGCGCCGGCGCTGTTTCAGTTGGCGGTGGTTTATGATCGGATAGGCCAAGTTGACGAGGCGGTTAGCAAAATGAAACAGGTTCAGGCCGCCTATCCCCAGGATGTTGGCGTGGCCTTCCAACTGGGCTTGCTTTACTATAAACAAAACAACTTGGACCTGGCCAAAGAGCAACTCGAGAGAGCGGTAATATTGGATACGACCTATTCTAACGCCCGATACTTTTTGGGTTTGACCTATGACCGCCAGAGCAATAAATCCGGCGCTCTTGAGCAGTTTGAAAAAATTGCTTCGTTCAATCCCGACAACCAGGACGTCAAGACCATTCTGGATAATTTACGGGCCGGCCGGCCGGCCTTGACTACTCAGCAACCGACTCAATTGCCCATTCGGGAAAAGATACCGCAGGTCCAGTAAAAAAGAAGTTCGAAATAATTAAAAGCCCCTCGCCACTTTTGTTCAAAAGTGGCGAGGGGCTTTGTTGAGTGAGCGAATTTTAGTGCCTAAATTTTAACGCGTTGAGCAGGGTGGTTTCGTCGGCGTATTCCAGATCGCTGCCGGTTGCCAGGCCACGATTAAGTTTTGTAATGTTTACTTTTAAGGGCGTCAGTAATTTTTCCAGATACAACGCCGTGGTGTCGCCTTCGGTGGTGGGGTTGAGGGCTAAGATAATTTCTGCGCTTTGGCCGGCCATTTGTTTGATGCGTCCAGCTAACTCCCGAATGTGTAATTTATCGGGCGTGAGGCCGTCAAGGGGGGAAATCAGTCCGCCGAGCACATGATAAACGCCGTTAAAATGTCGGGTGCGTTCAATTGAAACAATATCTAAAATATCTTCCACCACGCAAATTAAATTTTGCCGGCGTTTCTTATCGGAACACACAGCGCACAAGTCGGCGCCGGAGGTCAAATTAAAACAGCGCGGACAGGTTTTAGTTTTGGCTTTAACTTCGTTAATCGCGCGAGCTAAGGTCGTTAAGTCCTTTTGAGGTTGGTTCAGCAGATAAAAAGCCAACCGAGTGGCGGAGCGCTGGCCCAGACCCGGTAGGCAGGATAACTGGTCAGTAAGATTTTTGAGAGATTGAGGCAGCAAAAGAAGATACAATAACCAAGAAACAATAACCAAACAAATCTCAAACCCCAACGTTCAATAATCAAATCCGTTTGAATCTTTGGAATTTGATTATTGGGTATTGTTTGTATCTTGTGTCTTGGTGATTGATTGTTTTTTATTCATTAAAATGTCGTTCCAAGTTCTTAAAGCTCACTTGAGATTCATTAAAGTAGAGCTCCACCTGGCCGATGGGGCCGTTGCGGTGCTTGGAAATGATGATGTCGGCGATATTGGGGCGGGGCGAGTCCTTCTTTGTTTTGTCTTCGCGATAGATAAACATTACTACGTCCGCGTCTTGTTCAATGGAGCCGGATTCGCGCAAGTCAGCCAGCCGCGGTCGTTGGTCGGGCCGGCTTTCAACGGCGCGGGACAGCTGGGACAGCGCCAAGACCGGGCATTCTAGTTCTCTGGCTAAGGTCTTGAGAGAGCGGGAAATTTCGGTTACCTGATGCACCATGCTATCGGAGGGGTTAGTGGACTGGATGAGCTGGAGATAGTCAACAACAATTAAGCCGAGGCCGTGCTCTGATTGCAGGCGGCGGCCCATGGTGCGCATTTGCAGTACGGTGGGCGAGGGCGCGTCATCAATAAAAATCGGTGCTTCGGACAAAACCGACATAGCTTCTTGGATGCGGACAAAATCATTATCTACGCCTTCGTCCGAAAGTCGTCCCGTGCGCAGTTTCCACAAGTCCACGTTGGCTTCCGAGGCCAAAAAGCGGTCAACAATATCGTGTTTGGACATTTCCAGTGAAAAGATGCCCACCGGCACTTTTTCTTTCAGAGCCACGTGGCGAGCAATATCCATAGCCATAGAGGTTTTACCAAGAGAAGGTCGGGCTGCCAAGATGACGAGGTCCGATTTTTGCAGGCCGCCTAAAATATTATCCAGGTCGTTAAAACCGGTTGCCACGCCACGCAATGCCCCGCCGCCTTTATGGAGTTTATCAATTCTCTCAAAGGCCTCCTCTAGGGCGTTTTTGACCGGCAAGAATTCTTGCGACAGGGATTTTTGGGAAATACGGAAGACGCTTTGTTCAGCTTCGTCCAAAATGTTTTCGATATCCGTGTCTTCGTTAAAGCCCAAACGAGTAATGTGTTCGGCCGCCTCAATGAGATCGCGCAGCACTTTTTTGTGGTGTACGATTTTGGCGTAGTGAGCAACATGTGCGGCGGTAGGCACGCGATTGACCAATTCCGTTAAGTAAACCGGCCCGCCGGTTTCTTCCAATTGTTTCCGGTCTTCCAGGCGGCCGTTCAAGCTCAACAGGTCTATTGGCTCTCCCTTTTTGTAAAGGTCCAACATAGCGTCAAAAATGATGTTGTGCGCTTGGCGGTAAAAATCACCAGTTTTTAAAACATCAGCCACGCGGATTACGGCGTTTTTATCCAACATCAAACTGCCGAGCAACGATTGCTCAGCGTCAATATTTTGCGGGGGAAGCTTATCGGATTGAGTTTTTTGGTTAGCCATAAGATTAAGCGTTATCTTAGTATATCATTGGCATTGAGGTTGGCAATATGCCAGTGGTGATAAAACAGGGGAGTATTTGTGGATGAACTGCGATAATTTGCAAGCGTTAAGGGTAAGTAACAAAAAAAGGGTCTATGACCACCCCGTTTTTTGTTTTTCGGTCTAAATTAGCGATCCGCGCTTATCTTTTTGGGCTTAAGTTTAGCGCCGTCAGGCGTATCTTCTACCAGCCAGCCCTCATTTTCTATCTGAGCGCGCAGCACATCGGCCTTTAGCCAATTTTTTTGCTGACGATATTTTTCTCGCTCCTGAGCTATTTTTTTAACGCTCGTAGGCACAGGAATGATCTTTGCCTTATTTAATTTTAAACCCCAAACGCGGTCAAACTTGAAAAGCAAGTTTTTTTTAATGGAGGCGGGGATATCTTTATCGTCAATGAGTCCCCAGAGCAAACTTAATGACTTAGGAGTGTCCAGATCGTCATTGACCGCTGTCAAAAAATCTTGCTGGTATTGGGCAACCCGGCTGACGACTTTATTCATTTTATCGCCCGGGCCAAAAAACTGCAGTATCTTTATCAGCCAGAGACGGCTTTTGGGGGCTAAAGTAAAATCCCAAACCGCTTGATAAATTTTTTGCAGAACAATGTTGGCCGCCTCCAGCGATTCCCAAGTTAAGTTGAGCTGGGAGCGGTAGTGGGCAGTCAGGGTTAGATATCGGTAGGCCAAGGGGCTAAACATTTTAGCCACCTTATCTATGGTTATCAGGTTGCCCAGGGACTTGGACATTTTATTGCCGTCAACCAGTAAAAATTCGTTGTGTAGCCATAAGCGGGCGGGATTTTTGCCGTAGACACCTTCGGACTGGGCAATTTCATTGGTGTGGTGAATAGGAATATGGTCTATGCCGCCGCAGTGGATGTCAAATTGTTTGCCGAGGTACTTTTGCGATATGGCCGAACATTCCAAATGCCAGCCCGGCCAGCCGCGGCCCCAGGGCGAGCTCCATTCCTGTTGTCTTTTAACGCCTGCTGGCGTTAATTTCCATAAAGCAAAATCGGTCGGGTGTTTTTTGCCGTGAACCATTTCAACGCGGGCGCCGGCCTTGATCCCGGCGCGGTCCAGTTGAGCCAGTTGGCCGTAGTTTTTTAATTTACTGGTATCAAAATAAATGCCGTCGTAGATTTTATAAGTAAGGCGTTTTTTTTCCAGGATTTTTACCAGGTCAATTTGCTCTTTGATGCAGTCGGTGGCGCGGGCGTAGATGGTTGGTTTTTGGATGTTTAATATGGCCGCATCTCTTTTAAAAGCGGCGATATAAAAATCGGCGATTTCTTGGGCGGTTTTGCCTTCGCGCCTAGCGCCCTTTTCCATTTTATCTTCGCCTTCGTCGGCCTCGGACGTTAAATGCCCGACATCCGTGAAGTTCATTACATGTTTAACTTTATAGCCGTTATATTCCAGCACGCGCCGCAGAGTATCTTCAAAAATAAAAGAGCGGAAATTACCCACGTGCGCGTACCAATAAACCGTTGGGCCGCAAGCGTAAAGACCCACCTTACCTTTTTCAATAGGCTTAAAAATTTCTTTTTGGCGGGTGAGGGTGTTATATAAATAAATTGGCATAATAAAATAATTTCTAATCAACAAGATACAAGATACAATAACCAAACAAATTTCAAATTCCAATATTCAAACCCGTTCGTCTTGTTGGATTTTGATTATTGGGATTTGTTTGTTTCTTGTTTCTTGGTTATCGGTTGTTTTAAATCACAACCACTTTTTCTTTTTAAAGATAATCACGATTAGCGCCACGGTTATCAGCATAATGCCGATAATTTTCCAGATATCAAAACCGCCGGCGCCTTCTAAGGCCCGCATGCTAAAAAAACTGGCAATGAAGGTGAGGGAGAAAAGTAAAATGGAAAAGAAAGTTAGAGTGTGCATTACCTGGTTAATCTGAAAAGACAACAAGCCGCTGTTGGTGGATTCAATGGACTCAATCATTTCTTTGTGATTTTCCAGAGTGTTCCAAACGCGAATTTCCGAGCCGATTATTTCCTGCGAAATAATATCCAAGTCCTCTTGGAAAAAGCGGGCGTTCTTGCGGCCAAGCAACTCCAGCACCGAGCGCTGGGGCTTGATAGTCCGGCGAAAGTCGGTGATGTCGCGTTTCACAATGGCGATTTCCTTTAACATTTCTTTTTCCTTGCCCTCAAAGACCTGTTCTTCAATGTGTTCAATTTTTTCGTGGATATGGTCCAGCATCGGGAGGCAGGAATCAATCATTTGGTCCAGGATGCAGAATAACAGCCAGCCGGAACTTTTGAAAAAGTCGGGGTGGCGGCTGGGGTCTCCTTGTATTTCTTTCAGCAGTTCCTCCAGCGCGGGGTTAGGGTTTTGATAGACCGAAATAACCCGGTCGCGGGTGACGATAAAATCAAGCTCGGCCGGGGCGGTTTGGCGGGTTTCTTCATTAAAAACCGGGAAGTGGATAACCAGCAATAAATAATTATCGTATTCTTCAATCTTGGGGCGCTTATTAAAAGCCAGCAGGTCTTTTAAGACCAGAGGCGAGACGCCGAGTTCCTTTTCTATAAAAGTCAGGTCCTGATATCCCGGGTTGGCTAAATTTTGCCAGATAACTTTGTTGTGTTCAATTTGCATGCGTGTATGCGAATTGATATGCGAATTTGATTCGAATTATTCGAATTAAATCCGTATCGCAATTCGTATGCTAGTCATTTCTACTATTCTACCACAAAAATTAGCGCCTAAGAAGCGCCGTAATGAAAAGGAAGGCGCGCTATTGACAAGCATAGGGTTTGCGTGGTATTATACGGGTATGAAAAAGAAAGTGGCCAGTACTTCCTATTTTAGCCGTTTTTCCCTCTTATAGTTTAGAAGAGGGGTAGGGTGAGGTAGATAAATGAAAACCCTAAAATAAGCAAAGATTTGGAGGGGAGGTTGGACAATCATTTGTCAGAATTTCCTCTTCAAATCTTTGCCGATAAGGTAGGTTCTTTTTAAAAATATCCCCGCTCGTCAGGGGAATAGAAATGTGGCGAGGAAAAGAAGGAGGAGAAATGAAAGAAAAAGAATTGATAGAATTGTGCGCACAGGGCTTTCCTCCTTGTGCAAAAAAAGAAATCCTTGAAAAGGTGTTAGAGGAAGGCGACATATTGGCGGCTAATGATG
>Ga0210051_1001297_pt1 | contig 25119 bp, 25 predicted proteins | sample CryGey092014_all_FD_185464 | JGI IMG/M metagenome (GOLD analysis project Ga0210051, IMG submission 185464) | Groundwater microbial communities from aquifer - Crystal Geyser CG23_combo_of_CG06-09_8/20/14_all (SPAdes) (version 2) | ecosystem: Environmental > Aquatic > Deep subsurface > Groundwater...
AAAGCTGGCCACAGGTTTTCCGACCAGTTCAGCCTGAGTGTAACCGATAATGTGCGCCATGGCCGCATTGACTTCAATATAGATGCCGTCACGGTTTACCAGCGCCATCCCCACAGCGGCGTTTTCAAAGGCGGTTCGAAAGAGGGCATTACTCTCCTTCAGGGCCTGCTCAGATTTTTTGCGCTCGGTGACATCCCTTGCAACGGAAACATAGGCGACCACTTTACCGTCGCGCAGCATGGGAGACCCGCTCACTTCGACGAAACGGTTTTCACCGGATTTTGTAATGAATTCATATACTTTCGATGGTAACCGGTCTCCTTTAAATAACGCCTTCGCGTCATCGATCGCCTGCCGCAAAGACTCCGGGGCCAGGAGGTTGAGTTCTGTAAAGGGCTTCCCGATCAATTCCTCCGGTTTATATCCCAGCACCCTTTCAATGGATGGGGAAATGGACAGTAATTTGAAATCGGAGTCGATGGAGTAAATAACATCCAGCGCGTTTTTAAAATATGTCCGGTATTTCTCCTCGCTTTCCCGCAGGATTTTTTCCGTTTCTTTGCGCATCTGAACTTCTTTTTCCAGTTGCAACATCTTTTGTTCAAGCTTTCTTACCAGGCGTTCGTTGTAAAGCTTGAAGATTTCTTCTTCCTGTGCTGGCGCTGGTGTTGAGGCCATATCGCGGTGCTTGGCATGTTCCATCACGTCCCGAACAGCCGCAATGAACGTATCCGGCTCGCAGGGCTTGATGATGAAGCGGTCCGCGCCGATCTTGACGGCAAACTCTTCATCCTGCGGACCGGTGTAGGTGGCGGTGTAAATAATGAACGGGATATGCCGAAGCGCCTCGTCTGTCTTGACTTTTCGGCATAACTGAAAGCCGTCCATGACCGGCATGAGGATGTCGCTGACGATCAGATCAACCCCCCCGGATTTGAGTCGTTCAAGGGCCTCGACGCCGTTTCCGGCAGGCTCGACGATGTGCCCGTTTGCCTTGAGCAGGGTCTCAAGAAGATAGCGGGCGTCCTCTCTGTCGTCTGCGACGAGTATTTTCATTCTATCGTTCCTTATCGTCCGAGTTTTTCTTCAGATACCGGGTTATCTCTGTTGTTGCAAAAGCTGAGGATGTCCCAGATCCGAGGCGTCCAAGGGCGAAGCCGGTGTATTTTACTGTAAGCCCTTGGCAACGAAGGACACACTTAAAAAGGATCTTTCGTTAAAAGCCGTATTTTTATGGTTGATCATCAACGGCTTCCTTTGAATGGAGTCCTAGGAAAATATCAGTCTGATAAAAACAGCGTTAAAGCCGCCTCCGGTCCACTGAAGCCGGTAGTTTTAGGATTTAAGGATCCAAGGATCCGAAGGCCCGAGGGAAAAACATTTTATTTCATTATCATGTTTTTATGGCCGAAATCTTCTCTTTTGTCAAGAATCCGGTACCGACCCTTTTATAGTTGGCAATTAAAAGGGTAGGACCGTTTCGGAAAGCCGTTTAAATAGAAGCCCTGTCAATCCTGATGGCTTCGTAAAAAGTCGAAAATGCTCTCTTTCCGTCATTCCGGCGAAAGCTGGAATCCAGTGTTTTCAAACACTTATAAAACCACTGGACCCCGTTTTTCAACGGGGTGACGATTTTTTACTTTGCCATCTGATTTTCGACTTTTCCCGAGTTCGTCAATCTTGGATTTCCTGCAAAGGAGGCTCCGGAGCAGGAGTGGGGCTTTTCCGAAATGCCGGAAAAAGGATCACGAACAACAGGACCCCCAGAAGGCTCCCGAGGCCGTCGGCCAGGACATCGGCCATTTCGGCGGATCTGACCGGAACGAATGCTTGGTGGATTTCATCGCTCACGCCGTAAAGCGTCGATGCCAGGACAGCCCAACCGGCGGCTTTAGGGTTTTTTACCGAACGGGTCTTGAAGGCCTTGTAAAAAAGAATCCCCAGCACGGCGTAAATCATCCCGTGCGCCGCCTTATCGGCAAATGGGAATATCGGTTCACTCACTACCGGGGGAAATGCCGATTGAAAAAATATCAGCAGGCAGTACAGCAAAACCGGCAGCCAGTCTGAAAGAAGGCGCCGCCGTGTTTTAACTCTTGAAAAATATTCACCACCCGGTGGTGGGACGTCGTTTTCCGAACAGGATTTCACAGGGTGCGTTTTTGGTCACATGTCCTTTGAGCTTTTTGCACCAAAGCGATTGGAAGGTCCGACAGGACCCGTCCATGGCGTCGGCTTTGGCAAACTCGGCCTCCGGGCATTTCAAGTCACACCATCGGATACGATGCGTGGTCACGCCGGCGTTTTTGCTATTTTTGTTCATCAGCCTGAAAAGGAAATCGGGTCGAGACTTCTTTTTTCCACATGGGACAAAACCCGGCCGAAAAACCGATCCGGGGTCAACCCTTGCACCACTTTTCCGTCCAGGGTCCTTACGGAATAAGCGCCCGAAGCCTTTTCTTTTTCTCCGAGGGCCATGATCAGAGGGATCTGTTTCATCTGGGCTTCCCGTATTTTTTTATTCAGGCTTTCGGCTCGGTCATCGACTTCGCAGCGCAACCCCTTTTCCACAAACCGTTTCTCCTGTTCCCGGGCAAAAGAGACCAGGGCGTCGTTGATAGGCAAAAGGATCGCCTGGACCGGTGCCATCCACAAGGGAAATCGGCCGGCAAAATGCTCGATGAGGATCCCGAAGAACCGCTCGATGGAACCATATACGGTGCGATGGATCATGATGGGTCGATGCCGCTCGTTATCCGCGCCGATATAAGTCAGATCGAATCGATCCGGTTGAGACATGTCCAACTGGATGGTTCCGCATTGCCAGGTGCGGCCCAAGGCATCCTTGATGTGGCAATCGATTTTAGGCCCGTAAAAGGCGCCATCCCCCTCATTGACCGTAAAACCCTGGTCGTAATCGACCAGCGCCGACCGTAAACCCTCCGTTGCCTGTTCCCACTGTTCATCGGTGCCGATGGATTTTTCCGGCCGGGTGGAAAGCTCCAGGTGAAAACCCAGACCGAAAGTGCTGTAGATACGTTGTACCAGATGCAGCACCCCCAGGATCTCCGCCCGGATCTGATCCGGGGTCATATAAATATGGGCGTCGTCCTGATGGAAAGCGCGCACCCGGAACAGACCGGAGAGGACCCCGCTCAGTTCGTGACGGTGCACCAACCCGATTTCCGCTGCCCGGATGGGAAATTCTTTGTATGAGTGCATTCGGGATTTATAAATCAGCATTCCTCCGGGGCAGTTCATGGGTTTGATGGCGTAATCGAAATCGTCGATTTTGGAAAAGTACATGTTTTCGCGGTAGTTTTCCCAATGTCCGCTTCGCTCCCACAAGGTTCGATTCAGCATGATGGGCGTCTTTATTTCTACATATCCAGCCGCCTCGTGTTCCTCTCTCCAGTAATCCAAAAGCTGGTTCCAGACCACCATCCCCTTGGCATGAAAAAAGGGCATCCCCGGCGCTTCGTCATGAAAACTGAATAGTTCCAGAAGGGTTCCCAATTTCCGGTGATTGCGCTTCTTGGCCTCTTCCAGGAAGAACAGGTATTCATCCAGATCCTTTTTGGAAAAAAAAGCCGTCCCGTAAATCCGCTGGAGCTGGGCTTTGGCTTGATCAGCCCGCCAGTAGGCCCCGGAAACCTTGGTCAGCTTGAAGGCCCTGATGAATCCGGTATGCGGTACATGGGGCCCCCGGCACAAGTCCGCAAAATCCCCCTGTTTGTAAACCGTGATGGTACCGTCTTGAAGCTCCGAGATCATCTCCAGCTTATAGGGTTCGTTCCGGTAAAGGCTCATGGCTTCGGCCTTGGAGACTTCCCGGCGTTGGACCGGAAGCTTTGCCGCCACGATCTTTTTCATCTCCGCTTCGATTTGAGGGAAGTCATCCTCGGACACCGATTCCATGTCGATGTCATAATAGAACTCGTTTCCCACCACCGGGCCGATGGTCAACTTTGCATTGGGGTATATGCGCAATATGGCCTGGGCCATCACATGGGCGGCGCTGTGCCTCATGATTCCAAGGGCCTCAGGATCCTTGGTGGTGATCAACCTTATAGCGGTGTCGTGCTCGATCCTCCGAGTCAGGTCAACGACCGTTCCGTTGAGCGCAATGGCAACACTCTCCCGAGCCAGGGCCTCTGAGATGCTTTTGGCGACCTCCAACCCTGTCGGCGGGTTTTCAAATTGTTTTTGGATTCCGTCCGGAAAAGTCAGTTCGATCATCGTTCACCTGTCTGTTCATCGACGCCATGCGTATCGAATTGTTTCATGGTTATTTATCCGTCCATTTGAGCCAGAGAGCCGTGACGATTCCCCAGATCGCATTGTAAAAGATTACAAAAACCGGTGTCAGGGCACCGAGTTCGACACCCAGGAACCCCTTGTGGTCCATCGTGGGGAAAATAAAAAAAAGCTGCACCAGGGTAGGGCCAAGGCTGAACACCAGGCCTCTGAGAATCTGCCGGTTTTCCATCAGGGGCAGCAGGAACAACCCCCCCCAGATCCCTCCCCAAACCAGTCGGGGATAAAGCCACGAACCGGTCAGGGCGGGTGCAATGGCTACCCCGAAGTGGGCGGCGATTCCTTTCACCCCGAAAAACCACATCGTCAGGCTGTTGATCAGCCCGCCCATGGCACCTGCCGCAAACATCAAACTGATCCGCTTAATCAGCTTTTTCATTCTTTTCCCTTAACCCATAAAAATACGCTGTCAAAAGACTCTTACGAGAACTAAAAATCATTTCTTTTCGCTTCTTTGAATTCGGGGAGAAATTCCGATCATCAGTCGGTTGCTCGAGGTGGTAATATTCGATACGTCCGTGTGCGCCAGCATCAAAGAATTTCCCAATCGGATCTCGATGGGTTTGAGCTTTTCGATTTCCACAGGATATTCGTTTTCATTCACCAGGGCCATCAGCAAAGGGGTCAAGAGTTCGTTTCCCTTTTCTGCCGGACGGATCTGAGGCTTGAAGATGAGAACGCGCCGTTTTCGATCAAAGGAAAGCGACGCCGAGCAATTAAACGCCAGATCCACTTCACCGAATTTTACAGCCGCAGGGTATCCCGCAATTTTTCGCACATAGGAAAGGTCCTTTCCTTGCACTCGGGCTATAAAAGAGACGATATTGTTTCCCAAAAATAATTTTTCAATGGAACGCACCCAGAGCCTTCCTGCGAGATTTTCGATTTTTTCAAGTTCAACGGGAAGCACCTCACGGATGATTTTTTGCAGCACATCCGCCGGAACCACGAGGGTTGCTTCGGGATCGACGACTTCCCTGGCTTTCACCTGAGGCGATCCTGGCATCAGCAAACCGCATGCAACGCCGAGAAATATAATGCTTTTTCCGATTTTTCCAAACAACTTCATTTTAAGGCACCTGTTTCTGAAGTTTTTCGGGATTGTTATAAATGAAAAATTTCTGCTGCCTTTGCATAATGCGTTCCCACATCCCGCCTCATATCGAGACGGTTCCCCTGGGGATTTTCTCTTGGGATGACCCGGATCTTCCCGTTGTCAAAGGCCGCCAGGAGCTTGTTTCGTAGCCTTTCCACCACCTGCCCCCGGTCTTCACCGGGTTTGACCGTAACATTGGCATTGAGATACGCCACCCGAGTTCCGTCGGATTTGAAAACCCCTTCTTCCGGGGAATAAGTCATGGCCGAAGGGATGATTTGAATCCCCTTGCGCTTGAAATAGGGAAAGTCAATTTCAAGCGCCTCACCCTTGGTGCAGGACCAGGGGTATCCCCGCTGTCCATCCGGCCCGCCCGGCCCGGTGACTAAAGCCATGCTAAGCGCCACCTGATCGTCCCGGACCTCGGGTTTAATCCGATCGAGAGTCCCCTCAAGAGTACCTTTGATCAGGGCCCCCAGGTTTCTCAACCGCCGGGCAACAGGCTGGGCTTCGGGCTCCCCCAGGCGGATGTTGATCTCACACACCCGGATATCTGTGGAACGGCCGAAAGCATCCAGGGAGACGAAACATCCCGGATAGATCACGCAGGGACGCAAAATCCCTTCTTCCTTCATGGCTTGAATCAAGGGTTCGGCAATCCGCTTGCCGGCTATCTCTTTGAGCTCTGCCGTTTCCATGGGGTGAGGAGAGATGGCCCCGACTCCGCCGGTTATGGGATTATCCTTGCTGGCCGGCCCCTCGAACCGCTCCGGATAATCCATGGCCGTGGGCAGGATCTGATAATTCCCGACCTTGTCCACAAAAATCGTAAAGGAGATTTCCACACCTGACATCCGGGATTCGATGAGCAGGGGCCAGTTTCCTTTCTTTTCGAAAAGCCGGCGGTAATCGTCCGCATAATCGCGCATCAGGGTGTCGTAGACCTCCCGGATATCCCACGTGTTGAGGATGATTCGGGCCCCTTTTCCGCCGGCACTGTAAGGATATTTAAGAACAGCGCCGCCAAAGGCGTCGATAAAGGACAGACAGGTCGTCAAGACCTCAGGATACTGTTTTGCATCGACGTCCCGCCACCGGGGCGCCACAGGGATCCCGGCCTTCTTGCATAAGTATTTACAGCGGATCTTGTCTCCTTCTATGAACGCGCCTGCCCGGCTCAACCCCACGATACGATCGGAAAGACCCGCCGCTTCCAGCGCATCTACAATCCCTTCGAACAAAAGCGCCTCCGGCATGGGAACTACGGCGTCGATCTCCTGACGCTTTATGGCTTCGATGACGGCTAAAGCATAATCTTTTGCGGCATTGCTTTGGGTCGGGACAAAGGCCACCGGCCATTGCAGTCGCCTTGAAAATTCGGGCATCGACGGTGTTCCCCGGACCACCACCCCTTCAAAGGACTCCGGGTGCTGTTCGCTGGTGGCCGTGGCGGTGACCAGTGCCCACAACATCGTCCTTCCGTCGGTCCCCGCAAACGCAATCCGCCTCATCCCTTTTTCCTTTCCGGATTCATCCTTGATGAAATCGTAAAAAGCCGAAAATGCTCTCTTTCCGTCATTCCGGCGAAAGCTGGAATCCAGTGTTTTCAAGCACTTATGAAACTCATGGACCCCGTTTTTCAACGGGGTGACGACTTTTTACGATTTCATCATCCTTGACACTCTCAATATTTTTTCTGATCTATCAAATGATGCCCGCCGGGGTCAAACGATAATCGGCCCTTTTATGGCTTGAAAAGGAAAACCAGTCCATATATATTATGCTAAAAGAATATCATCCCCGCTTATAGAAAACTTACATGTTGCCCGGTTTTACATGGATCATCGAGGAACGGATTCAAAGGGCCATGATGGAGGGTGAGTTTGAAAACCTTCCCGGCTCCGGAAAACCCCTGCGTCTGGAAGATGACGGTCACATTCCGGAGGATCTCCGTCTGGCTCATAAGATTTTGAAAAACGCGGATTGTCTGCCCCCTGAAATTGAGTTGAAAAATGAAATTCATCGCACGGAAGATCTTTTAGCGGACATGAAAGACGCCCAGGAAAAATACCGTCTGACCAAAAAATTGAATTTTTTGATCCTGCGGTTGAACGCCATGCGAAAATCCACCATTGAACTCGACATTCCCCAACATTACGCGTGTAAACTGGTGGATCGCATGGAAAAGAAACTTAAAAAATAGAATAGAAGCGATCTTGAATCATGTTTTTCAAGCGCAACAAGGAGAAGGAAAGAGATGGTTTGTTTAAAACCATCATGGCAGCTCATGTCATCCTGCTTCTTCATATTTTTTTGATTGCCGCAATCGGCTTTCTCGTCCTTTTTTTCAGCGGCATCATCAATTACATGGGATGGATTTTCCTTTTCGGTGCAGCCGTCGTCCTCGCCCTTGGGTATCGAATCTACCGGCGCATGAAACGGGAAGGGAAAACCCTTTATGAGATGATGCGGCCATCCCTTTTGAGTGGAAAATCCGTTGAAGTTTCCGTCTTGGACGGGTTGATTTCCCTCAAGGTCGGCGGTTCGGGTGATCGAAAGCAGATCGAGGCCTTTCCGGAAAAAAATACCCCGCTTCTCGAAGACCCCCGTTTAAAACACATGGAAGAACTTTCAGAACTGGTTCGCCTTTTGGAAAACGGACTGATCACCCGGGATGAATTCGAAAAGGGCAAAAAGACCTTTTTTAATCCATGACCAGATTGAATATTCTTTTTTTTCACTTCGATATCAAATCTAAAGGATAGCCGAAATTATGAAAAAGTTGACCGTAGCACTCCTTTCGGGTGGCGTCTCCTCAGAACGGGAAGTCTCCCTCAACAGCGGCCGCCAAGTCCACGAAGCCCTGAACAAGGAAAAGTATGCCATCCTCCGTTATGATCCCAAGACGGATCTGCCCAGACTGGTCGCCGACGCCTCGAAAATCGATGTGGCCCTGATCATTCTCCACGGCCCTTTCGGCGAGGACGGAACCATCCAGGGACTCCTGGACCTGCTTGGGATCCCCTATCAAGGCTCCGGCGTGATTGGCAGCGCCTTGGCCATGAACAAGCTTGCCTCCAAGAGGCTTTATGAAAAGGCGGGGCTTGCCATTCCTCCCTATCGAGCGATTACGCCTCAAACATCATGGGATCCCAAGGGATGGATGGATCAACTCGGAATGCCGCTGGTGGTCAAACCCGCCAATGCCGGCTCCAGTGTCGGGATCACCATCGTCAGGGACCCCGAGGGCCTGAAAACCGCCCTGGATGACGCCTTCGCCCATGATGATACGATCCTTCTGGAACAGCACATCGCAGGAATCGAACTCACGGGCGGCGTACTTGGAAATGAATCTATAGAGGCCCTTCCTCTGATCGAGATCATTCCGAATCCAAACTTTGAATTCTTCGACTACAAGGCCAAATACACGGCCGGAGCCTCCCAGGAAATCTGCCCCGCGCGGATTCCGAAGGACATAACCGAAAAGGCCCAAGCTTGCGCCGTAAAAGCCCACCAGACCCTTTTCTGCCGGGGATACAGCCGCACCGACATGATCCTGAAAGGTATGGACGTCTATGTCCTGGAAACCAACACCATCCCGGGAATGACCGCCACAAGCCTTTTGCCGCAGGCGGCCGCCAAGGCCGGGATTCCTTTCGGTGCGCTCCTCGACCGGCTGATCGATCTGGCCATGGAGGACAAAAAGCGGCGGGCGGCCTTCAAGTCGCTTGCCGGCGATTCCTCCGGGGATAGTCACGCATGATCGTTCGAAACCACAACGATCTGACTTCCCGTTACGAAGCGCTTTCCACAGGGGATGTCTACATCGGAAACCTTCCCTCGACACCCCTCAAGACGGTTTTGCTCATCGACATGATGGAACGGGGTATCCGCTGCATCCCCTCCCCGTTGGCCCGGATCCTCAATACCTCCAAAACCGCACAGACCGAAATACTTGCCGGCTGGATGATTCCCGGCACCTGCGTTATTTACCGAAGGGCGGATCTCATCGAAGTGGCCAATCAATATTCGGAGGACGGAATCGGGACAGTGGTCACCAAACAGGACCGAATGCATTGCGGGCATGGCATTAAGCGGTGGGAATCGGTGGAATCCCTTTACAACGTGGTCTCGATGCTCCCTTCTGCCTATCCGTTCGTGCTGCAGCCTTATCTGGAACGCTTCACGGATGTCCGTGTTATCATCGTGGGGGATTTCATGGAGGCTTACACCCGGGTCAATCCGAACAATTTCCGACAGAATCTTTCTGCAGGTGGAACCAGTCGACCGTTTTCCCTATCAGAGGCTATGAAGGCATTTTGCCGCGCCGTGATGGCCCGTGGGGGGTTTCCTTTTGCCCACTTGGATCTTCAAATCATCGACGAAACTACCGGGTATCTTTCGGAAATCGCCTTGAACGGGGGGATCGCCGGAGCTTTGGTCGATCGAAAGGAACTGGATCGCAAAAAACAGACGCTTCTGGAGGAAGCGGCTCGGGCATCTTTATGATCAACCAGGGAGGAAAATCAGCGTGAATAAGGACCCAGGGAAAACTAAAACAAAGAAAGCCGCACCCCGAGTGGGGATCGTCATGGGAAGCGATTCGGATCTGGAGGTCATGGCCGAGGCAGCCTCTGTTTTGAAACGCTTCGGGATTTCCTTCCAAATGACGGTGGCCTCGGCCCACCGGAGCCCCCATCGAGCGGCGGCGTTTGCCTCGGAAGCCAAGGATCGGGGAATCCGCATTTTGATCGCAGGCGCCGGACACGCCGCCCACCTGGCAGGGGTCCTGGCAGCCCACACCCCGCTTCCGGTGATCGGGGTTCCCATCGATTCATCGGCCCTGCAGGGTTTCGATTCTCTCCTGTCCACGGTTCAGATGCCGCCGGGAATCCCCGTTGCCACCATGGCTATCGGCAAACCGGGCGCCCGCAATGCCGGTATTTTGGCGGTCCAGATCCTGGCGCTGTCCGACCGGCGCCTGGCAAAGAAGCTGGCCGACTTCAAAGCCGATATGGCCGCCCAAGTGGAAGAAAAGGCCCAAAAGCTTGAAGCAACCGCTTTGCAGTAAAAATCCGAAAATCCTTCAAATCGACCCCGAGCATCCGCAACCTGAAGGGATTTTCGAGGCTTCAGGCATTCTTTCGACAGGCGGCGTAATCGTTTTTCCCACTTTAACCCTTTACGGCCTGGGAGTTGACGCATTCAACGCGCGGGCCGTAAACACACTGTTTGAAATCAAGGGAAGACCGACCGATAAACCGATCCTGATCCTGATTTGCGACATCTCCCAGCTGGACTCTCTGGCAAGAGAGGTTCCGGCGGCGGCAAGGCTTTTGATGAATCGGTTTTGGCCCGGAAGGCTGACGATGGTCTTTCATGCCAAAAAAGGCCTTCCGAAAAACCTGACCGCTCAGAAAGGAAAAATCGGGGTCCGCCTTACCGGAAACCGGGTTGCCGCATCCCTCATCACCGGTCTGGGGCGCCCCGTCACCGGAACTTCCGCCAATCTTTCCGGCCGGCCCGGCGCTTTTCGCATTTCAGACCTGGATCCTGCCGTCAAAGCGCATGTGGACCTGATCTTAGACGCCGGAACCCTTAAAGGGGGTGTGGGTTCCACGATTATCGATATCACTTTCGACTCCCCGAAAATCCTCCGGGAAGGTGAAATTTCAGCCTCGGAAATCTACAAGGCGCTTGGTTCAACGCCGGTTAATGTGCCGCAATCGCCTTGACAATCGCCGATTCTCTTTTTATAAACGGTTTCGTGCCGGAGTGGTGAAATTGGTAGACGCGCTGGACTCAAAATCCAGTGGCCCTTGCGGCCATGCCGGTTCAATTCCGGCCTCCGGCACCAATAATATCAGGGAGTTAGCTATTAGCTATTTTGGCGATTTCCTTTTTTATTGAAGACCCGAGTGTGATCCGAAAAACCGGTCTGAAAATGCTCCGGCGCTTTGTGTTTAAATCGGCAGAAATTTCAACAACATTGCGATGAAATCCCCATTGACAGAGTATTCACCTTCGGATAATTGAAAATCCATAAGCCCTGTCAACTGCAGGTTCCCATATCTTGCGGTACAGATGATGACTAGGCACAATTCATGCTCGTATTCAATCCCCCCTTAAAAAGCGAGCTCTTCAATTTCTGGTTACTAACGCAGGGATAATCCAACGTGAGAGCCTCGATAGAAAACGCGAGGAAGACTGGGACAGAGGCTTATGGCGGTCAACCTGAAGTCGGCTTTTCTCGTCATGCAGGCCGTGCTCTCAGGCATGTGCGGGAGCCGCTGGGGAAGAATCATTAACATCTCTTCAATTGCCGCTCAAACCGGCGGCGTCACTGCACCAACATACGTTGCATCCAAGTTAGGACTGTGGGGCCTTATACACTCGTATGTCGCTGAGCCGATTCGGAAGGGTGGAAGAGATTGTCGAGGCCGTTGTTATGCTCGTTAGAAATGGTTATATGACAGGACAGACAATCAACGTCAATGGCGGCTAGTACTTTAGCTGAGGAACGGGTCGACTGAGAAAGTGATTCAGACTTTGAACACAGCACATAAAGATCAGACCCAGATGATCCTTGACAGCATTACCGACGGCGTTTTTGCCGTCGATCCGGACTGGAAGATTACCTTTTTCAACTGTGCCGCTGAACAGATCACGGGCGTCAAGAAAGCCGACGCAATTGGTCAATATTGCCGGGAAGTATTCAAAGCCGGGATCTGTGAGCAGAGATGCTCCCTGCGCCAGACCATTGAATCAAACCAACCGATTATGAGCCAATTCATCTATATAGTTGATTCAAAAGGCGACCGGATTCCTGTAAGCATTTCTACGGCTGTTTTAAGAGATCATAGCGGCAAAGTGATAGGAGGAATAGAGACATTTCGAGACCTAAGAATGGTTGAACAACTTCGGAAAGAACTGACCGATCAGCATTCCTTTCTGGGCATTATCAGCAACAACCGGGAGATGCATCGCCTATTTAAAATGCTCGAGTTGATATCAAAAGATGAAACAACAATCCTGTTGGAAGGCGAAAGCGGCACGGGAAAAGAACTTTTTGCAAGAGCGATCCACTCACTCAGTCATAGAAAAACGGGGCCGATGATTACCGTAAACTGCGGTGCATTACCGGATACGCTCCTCGAATCCGAGCTCTTTGGATACAAAGCCGGTGCATTTACCGACGCAAAGAGGGATAAACCGGGAAGGCTGGCTCTGGCTCAAAACGGGAGTCTCTTTTTGGATGAAATCGGAGACATCTCGCCGTTGCTTCAAGTTAAGCTCCTGAGAGTGCTCCAAGACAAAGTCTACGAACCACTCGGCAGCATAAAATCGGAAAAGGCCAACGTCCGCATAGTGGTTTCCACAAACAAGAACCTTGTAGAACTCGTTCAAAAGGGTCTGTTTAGAGAAGATCTCTATTATCGGATCAATATCGTTAAGCTGATTCTCCCGCCATTGAGGAAGAGAAAAGAAGATATTCCTCTATTAGTGGAGTATTTTGCCCAAAAATTTAGCCTTCTGAGGGGCAAAGAAATTTATGGCATGTCGCCTGAAGCCATGAGTATTCTGATGTATTATGATTATCCTGGCAATATTCGGGAATTGGAAAACATCATCGAATATGCCACATTGGTTTGTACGGGTCACATGGTCAGGATAGAGCATCTTCCTGAGAGCGTCCACCGGAAGCCAGCCCATAGGATAATACCGTCATCTGAACAGGTCATGCCGTCTGCATCTTCATTGGTAGACGTGGAAAAAGATTTTATCTATGTAAATCTTCGGAGGAATAACTGGAGCCGGAAATCAACCGCTGCCCAAATGGGTATACACCCTACCACTTTGTGGCGTAGAATAAGGCGCCTGAATCTTCAAATTCCGGAACGCGACGGTCGTTCGAGCGGCAAGAGCTCATGAGATTGCATACATGCATTTATGCATTGCACAGTAATGCAAAAATGCAGTGCTTGGCGGAATGCCTGACCTTTCAGAAACTACTGTTTTCCTAACATTCCTTTCTGATTCAATATGTTACCTCTGATAATCCGGTCTTCGAAATTAGGCACGGAGAATGCTTTTATAAGCAAGTGTACTAAGGAATCTGTCCGCAAAGTTTGTCTTGGGGACAGACCTAGACCAATTAACCCCTAGAGATGAAAGGAGGTAATTGCCATGTTGGATTCCAATATTTATCCGAAAATAGATCTAAACACATATCGCAAGGAAACCCATCTGAAAGATGGGACCAAGATTATTCTACGTCCTATGGTTACAGAAGATAAGGATGCCATGTATGAGTTTTTCCAGGCGGTTCCCGAAGAAGATGCACGGTACTTGCGCGATGAGGTTTCAAGCAGGCTCCTTATTGAAAAATGGGCCAAGAATCTCGAATACGCCAAGACTCTGCCTATTCTGGCAGTAAAAGATGGCAAAATTATTGCCGATGCCACCATCAATCGCCGTCGATCCGGCTGGAAATGGCACTTAGGTACTGTGCGGATCTTTGTTCACAAAGACTACCGCAAAATCGGTCTGGGGCATCTGATGATTGAGGAGCTCGCGGACATCGCTTACAAACTCGGGCTTGAAAAACTTCTCGTCGAGATTCCGGATATTAACACATCCGCTATCAATGCTTTCACCAGAGCAGGGTTTTATCGTGCCGCAGTGATTCCGAACATGGTCAAAGACAGGAACAACATGCCGGTTGATGTTGTAGTTATGATGAAAGATGTTAAACCGGCTCACGACGAAACTTACGATTATGATTTCTAACTCATTTTTGGAGAGGAAACGCAAACAACACACAAAGTATTCGACGCCCTGAAGTGGCCCCGCTGAAGAGCGGCGGGATACAAGCATTTGCCGCGATGACCAGCCATATCCCGAACAAAGGGGAGTCCCGCCAATAACGGGATACGCTACTATGGTTACTTCAGTAACGTATCCCGAGGCAGGCGCAACAAATCCGGGATGGACGAGATCATAAACTTATGGGAACTCAAAAAACTCCCAAGACCCGTCGCCCACGTCCCGCCTCTGATTGAACACCCGCCATACTTGCCTGTGCGTCGCACATGTCTGCGTCGCGAACACGACAGGCAGGCGACGAGGCCTTTGAGCCTTCGGCAAACGATTACATCATCGAATCAATTTACCCAACGGATACATGGTTGAAATAGAGTGGCACCGCCGGGAAACCAGGCGGTAAACAGAGAAAACAAACATCAACCTGTATATCGGGAGAAACCGGTCTACTCGACTCAATTCAATCAATTTTCCATGGCCGTCTCTTCAATCTACTGCCGGATATAAACGTTCAGTCGACGCCTCAGAATCCCTGTGGAACCAAGCCCAGGCTGTTGATCGATTCATTGACCATCTCGAGCGCGTCGTGGACTTCCAGGACCTTTTTATAGTCCAAGTATTTCAGCTTTGCCCCCAGATTGGGTACCTGTTCGGCGTGTTTCCTGATCTTGTCCAGTTGCGCCGCATCGGAAACGGCTACTACGCCCTGCACCGCCGGATTGTTGAGAGCCTTGAGGAGATTGATAATAAGACTATCTATGCTCGCCTTTGTCTGCACTTCAAAGACATAGATGATCCGTCCCATATTGCCGATTGTGGATTCCCAGATCGTATCCACCTTCGATCCCTCGGCAATCTTCTTTTCAGTACCTGCGTTGAACCCGAGTCACTTTCCGATATCCGATAACTTGTCGCGTATTTCGTTGTGAATGAAGTCGGCAAAGTCAGCATCAAATTTCTCTTCGACAATCGGCGCCATTTTCGGTTTCTTCCCTGCTGCATAAATCTTGCTGAGGTTTTCCTCAACCTGCAGCTCGTCCCAGATGAAATAATCAACGGTGAGCAGATTCACGTCCTCTATGCCTTCCGACCTCATCGCCTCCGCAATTCTTTGCGCCATGCCGGACAACTCCTCATATCTTTTACCAGTCATCTGATAGTTGTATTTAGGAAGGCCTGTTACGCCAAGGTAGTTCAAGCCTATATAGGCCCGACGGTTCCAGAGCATGCATTGGTCCGGATAGACGTGACATAGGATCTCGCTGATCGTGGCCGGGCCGAATCCCTTCACGCTTTTCAAGAAATTGTCCCAGCGTTTTATAACGGGCGATGCGCCCCATATCAGCTCTGTTAATTCCCTCTTCAGGGCATCGAATCCGTTGTCCGCAATCATTTTATCCACGACATAATGCTTGTTTCCCCAGATCAACATGGCCCACAACCTGGAAAGGTAGTCGTAGAAACCCTCTTCTGTCATGGAAAGGATGCGATCCTTTGTCCAGGATTGATAGTAAGCAATCCGCTCCTTCCTCTCGGCAAGGTCTTTTGTGTGCTTTTCGGGATATTTTGCCAGATTTTGTTTGTAAACGTTGATATGCTTCTTCAGAAGAGCAATATTCAAAGTACACCTCCAAGAGTGGAAAATTGAATCTACTATTTGCGCAATGCTGTTCTAACTCATCAGCTTGAAGAATGGTGCTGATTAAAGGCTTTCGAGTACTTCAATCTCTTCCTCTACCCGCTCGAAGATGGCCTTGATGCGCTTCTGGATCTCCGTCGGCGATTCGCTTACGCCGGCACGGAAGGACACTATGTCGTCGGGGTCTGTCTCCCGTTCGTCAAGGATTTTGCAAAATAGAATATTGATGATCCCCTGGGCAAGCGCCTCATCCCGCGTGATGCCGGTGGTCATCCCGGCCAGATGGTTTCGCAGGTCGCGGAATACGGCCTTCAGGTTGGACGGCTTCTTGAGATCCTTCCGTTTGTAGAGGCCGATGTCTGCGATCCGCTGGCCTTTACGGGGAATGTTTGGCAATGGTTCATAGGTGCGCTTGCCATCTTTATGGTGGACCTTATGAAGATAGATGTGTTCATCGCCGTTGAACCATACACCCACATCGGCGGCGGACATATCCATATAGAGCCGAAGTTGGTGCTCTCCCGCTTTCCGCTCTTTCTTTTTGCACTCCACAACCATGAACAACTCATCCTCGGTTTTCTTAGACGAATTGAAGACCGCGATATCAACGGGGTAGGACTTCTCCTTGTCCGACGGGCGGATGCGGACCCGGTATTGGGGGCGGGTTTAAATTTGACTCTTGGCATACCCGTAATCCTCTATCAAGCGGTGGATAAAAATCTGGACTGCGCCCACTTCTTCCGGTCCTGCTTTTACCCAGTGACCGGAGACAGAATCCTGGATCTGGCCTTCGTGGTCTTCGACTTCTTCCACCACTTTACCCTTTTTCTCACGCGTCATGATCGCTTCCTCGCATCAAGTTCTTTTGCGTACTGGTCGATCAGCCCCGCATCCGCGAAGCTGAATTTGTCATTGTCACCGATGATAATGTGGTCGTGTACTTTCATGCCGATGGGCAGGCAGGCAAGAACGAGATCCCTCGTAATCCTCTTGTCATCCTCGCTGGGTTTTGCCACACCCGACGGGTGGTTATGAACGAAGACGAGGGCGGCAGCGGAGTATCTGAGCGCTATCTTGACGACTTCTCGCGGATAAACCCTGGCTGCCGTCAACGACCCCTTGGCAACCTCCAAGATATTCAAGATATGGTTTTGACCGTTCAATAAGATGACCTTGAAGACCTCCTGATCTAAGTCTCGCATCTCCTGAGAGAGGAGTTTCATAAGGTCGTCCGAAGACTCGACATAGGGTCGGTTATGGAAACCCTCGGTAAGGTACCGCTTGCTCATCTCGATGACTGCTTTGAACTGCGATCTTTGCATCGCCAATGCCCAAAACCGTCTGCAATTCATCTACGGGGGCAGCGTAGAGCCCCCGAAGCGAGCCGAAGCGGGAAAGCAGCTCCCGGGCCAAGACAATGGCGTTCTTGCCTTTTACACCGACCCGAAGAAATATTGCCAGGAGTTCCGCATCTGAAAGCGATTCCGGGCATTTCAAAATCAGCTTCTCCCGCGGGCGCTCCTCCAAGGGCCAGTTTGCAATGGCGTGTGTGTATTTCTTCTTTTGCACATACATCCTTTCACGAACTTTTTGGCTGGCAATATATAGCCCTAGTATAGGCTTTTCACAAGCATAAGACCGCTTTCGTGTCAATGATTCCGAAGTAGTTCAATATATAGATTTTCCTTCCCATAGTCTATCTGTGCCACCTATCCCAACACATTGAGATTCAGGGCATGTTGATCATTGGTGCATGTCAATAGATTCATCTCCGTCAGTTTCTTCAGATCCCGCCTGGCGGTCCGTTCACTGACATTTCTGTACAAGGTGTTCATGGGCGATGTGTCAAACAAATTCTGGAGGGTGAACGGTTTGGGGTCTTGGAGCAACATCGTCAGGAGGTCGTGCTGGCGTTGGATAATCGCCTTCTCCCGGTGCAGCGTGCCATGGTAGTCACTCAACGCCAGGCGACGGATTAAATAAGTGATCCGGTTCTTGATTTCCTCCAACGAATCGACGACCCCTTTCAGAACAAATTTCAGGAAAAGGGACACGTCATTTTCTTTGTTCTTCCGAGTGATGGAGAAGACCCGAAAGTACTCGTCCATATTCCGGTAGTAGTAATTGGAGAGCATCGTGGGGATGTATTTACGTCCTGATAATCTCAACAGCAAGGCCTCGATTATTCTTGCCACCCTGCCGTTTCCGTCGCCGAAGGGATGGATCAACCCCAGGTGGTAGTGGACCAGGGCTGCCCGGCAGTAAGGATCCATGGCAAGCATCTCCTCGCTGTTGATCCAGGGGATGAATTCCTTCATGAGTTTTTCAATATCCGGAAGGCATTTTGGGGGTGTGTACACGCCGCCGTGGCCCTTGTCGCCCACCTGGACTTTGTGATTTCGGTACAGACCTGGGACGTTGTAGGGGTGCTCAATATGTGCCGTGATCAGGGCGTGGACCTTCTTGATTATCTCCTCATCAATTACCGGTGGTGTCGGTTCCGGAGAAAGTTCTCTGATAAATTGATACGCCGCTTTGAGATTCCTGATTTCCTGTTCAGCCCTTGCCGACTTCGTCGGGTTGTCCGTTGCGTTGATGATCTTTCCGACCTCTTCCTCTTTCAGCGGATTGCCTTCGAGCGCCGCTGTTCCGAAGATGGATCTGCGGATGAGCGTCTCTTCAAGCTGGGATGACCAAGCAGGCAGGATCGGAAGATCACTGACCGTTTTATAGAGCACCATGCTCCATAGATGAAGGTTGTTCATCTCAGAGTCCTGGTATCGGCGGCTAAAGACGAAGTGTCCTGATTTGAAGGTGGAGACCTTTTTGACTGGGGATGTGTCCATTATTCTGTCACCTTTTTATCTTATCGTTAAGCTTAGTTGAGCGTATGAGCCACCGAAGAATGTCACAGCATCCGGCTCGGCCTGCCAGGGGTTTTATTGATGAAATCGGTCTTTTCATAATCTGTGACACAGATTATGTCAATAAAAATGTCACATAATATAAACGTTATTTCAAATCGATATGCTTATTAGAGGATTATTTATGTCACAATGACTGTCAACTCATCATGCATGCGCAAGTTGATGGATTCCAGCGATCCTGCGGCTGACAACCTTTTCGGCCATTTTGAGGTCATAGGTCGCCTGCAAGTTGATCCAGTATTGAGGCGTATGGCCAAAGACCTTGCCGAAAAGCAAGGCCATCTCAGCGGTGACAGGTCTTTTCCCTTTGACGACGTGGGATATTCTCATGGCTGAAAGTCCAATAGTGCGGGCAAACTCAGCTTGAGAGATCCGCAATTCGTCAAGATTCTCTTTAAGAAATTCACCCGGATGAACCGGAGGAAGATTGTTTTTCAGATTCATGGTGTTATCTCCTCAGTGATATTGACAAATTCCATCGCAGCGTCCGTAATGGCATCGTGCTCCACGATATATCGGATATCCTGCTGGATATTTCTGCGTGAAGCGATTTTGACCATCCGGTTTGTATTCAGGGACATTCTCCGTCTCATGTTGAGGTAAATCTTGACCAGCTCTTGAATCGAAAGGGGATAATCTCTCGGCTGACTTCATAATAGAGATCGACAAAAGCCTTTTCAAATGAGGCCATGCCATTGGATGCATAGGCAATTTTCTGGGTGGGGCAGCCGGATAGGGTGTGAGGGCAAACCGGCGACCGAGTCAAGGGGTTTTCCCTGCCCGTTTTAAGCCCGCGGCCGATGGGTGTAGCGCTGCTGGGCCGAAAGCGTTGCTTTTCGCATGCGAATGGAAAGGGGGGTCACCTCCACCAGTTCGTCTTCCCGGATGAAGCTGATAGCATGCTCCAGGGTCATGGGCTTGATGGGCGAGAGCAGCACATTGTCGTCCTTTCCCGCGGCCCGCATGTTGGTGAGTTTTTTCTCCTTACAAGGGTTCACGTTCAAATCCTGCCCCCGGTTGTGTTCGCCGATGATCATCCCTTCGTAGACCGGGTCTCCGGGCACGATGAATAAGCGTCCACGGGGTTCGAGGTTAAAAAGGGCATAGGGCACTGCGGTGCCGGAGCGGTCCGACACCAGGGAACCGGTGAAGCGGCTCGGGTAATCGCCGCGGTACTCCCCGTAACCGTCGAAAAGAGAGTGCATGATGCCTGTGCCCCGGGTGTCGGTTAAAAATTCGTCTCGATAGCCGATGAGCGCCCGGGAGGGTACGGAAAATTCGATTCGCACCCGTCCCTTTCCGTTGTTGACAAAGTTGAGCATCTTGCCTTTTCTGAGCGAGATTTTCTCAGTCATCACCCCGAGAAAAGGCTCCTCGCAGTCCAAGAATAACCGCTCAAGGGGTTCGTGTCTTTTTCCGTTAACCTCCCGGAAAATCACCTCGGGACGGCCCACGCAGAATTCATAGCCTTCCCGACGTATGGTTTCGATGAGGATGGCGAGCTGAAATTCCCCCCGACCCTTCACCACGGCGCTGTCCCGATCGCCCGAGGCGTCCACTTGAATAGCCACGTTCCGGAGGGTCTCCTTTAACAGGCGCTCCCGAAGCCTGCTAGACTGCACATATTTGCCTTCTTTGCCCCCGAAAGGCGAATTGTTCACGGTGAATTTCATACTCACGGTGGGTTCGTCGACCCGAATCTGGGGAAGAGCCCGGGGGTCCTCCTGATTGCAGATGGTATCCCCGATCATGACATTGGAAACGCCGGCAAGAACCACAATGTCACCGGGCTCCACCGACTCCGCGTCCTCAAGGGTCATCCCGCGGTAGACCTGAAGCTTGGAAACCTTAAGCGGTGTCACCTGTCCCCTTTCTCCCATGCACACGAGGTTGTCCCGAAAGTGGGCGGTGCCGTTAAAGATTTTGCCCACGGCCAGCCGACCGAGGTAATCGGAATAGCCTAAGTCGGAGACCAGCATCTGAAAGGGAGCCTGCGGATCATGAGACGGGCCCGGGATCGCTTCAAGGATCGTGTCAAAAAGCGCATGGAGGTGTTCTTCTTTCCCGTCCAGCTCTTTTTTGGCGATCCCTTTCTTGCCGATGGCGTAAAGGAGCGGGAACTCGAGCTGTTCGTCCGTGGCATCCAGATCGATTAAAAGGTCGTATATTTCATCGAGCACCTCCTCGGGGCGGGCGTCCTGGCGATCGATCTTGTTGATGACGACGATGATCTTAAGTCTCGCTTCCAGGGCTTTTTTGAGCACGAAACGGGTTTGGGGCAGCGGCCCTTCCGATGCGTCCACCAGAAGGATGGCGCCGTCTGCCATGGAGAGAGCCCGCTCCACCTCGCCGCCGAAATCGGCGTGACCCGGGGTGTCGATGATATTGATGCGAATATCCTTCCAGGCCACCGAACAGTTCTTGGCGGCGATGGTGATGCCCCGCTCCCGCTCAAGATCCATGGTGTCCATGAGCCGCTCATCCACGGTTTGGTGGGCTTTAAAAAGGCCGCTTTGGCGGAACATGGCGTCCACCAGGGTGGTTTTGCCGTGGTCGACATGGGCGATAATGGCGATATTGCGAATCTTTTCGTTTCGAATAGGGGTGCTCATATGCTTGTCTTGTTGATTTTTAGGTTGAAGGCTATATTTAAAATTTTAAAGATATTGATAGAGTATACTATGGCCACTAAAAAGCAATCGCTAAAAGCTGATGGGGGGAATGGCATTTTCAATGTTTACCAAAATCGGCAATTTCTGGATGAGAACTATGGCAAGTAGTCCTCGGTCGACCCGCCCCTCAACTTAAGGGTCGCCTTGCTTATGCCTGATCAGTGTATCAGCACTAAAACCACTACCCGGGCATATTCCCGATTTTCTGAAAACCAGGGAATGTCACTTGTATTCTTCAGATGTCGAATAATCTCGAAATATTATCCATGATGGCAAGGAATCTGCTGTTTTAGGGGGCCCTAAAAACGGGGGCTTCCTTTAAACACAAGTTGATCCCATTGAATAGGACCTGATCTGAGCGCTTTTTCATAAAAAACCGCTCAGATTAGGAAATATAATCCTCGGCGGAAGGTGCGAGGGTTTCGTTGGACGCCGGAAATACCACCGAAGGCGAGACATGGGCGACGGATCTTGGATCCTCGACCATTTTTGTTTAGATATCCATCGAATTTGGCCCCCTTAAAACTCCGAAGCTTACGGCAATGGCCATAATTTGCCTTTTGATACCCGATTAATTGGTGGATTCCCTGTGTCATTTGCATGATGACCTCATTTTCTGTTGGAGGAAAAAAATTGACAATAACAAGAGACACCTGATATAGGCGCATCACATCGGATTCAATCTTTAAAATTGATGGCATCGTAAAAAGTCGAAAAGGCTCTCTTTCTGTCATTCCGGCGAAAACCGGAATCCAGTGTTCTCAAGCACTTATGAAACCTCTGGACCCCGTTTTTCAACGGGGTGACAACTTTTTACGAAGCCATCAAAATTGAAGACAGGTAGTATTTCTGAAGGGCATGGCAAGGATTCCTCAGTGGAACCTGGTACCAAGTTTCGACTGATAATACATCTGCTGCTCATTCTGGCGTATTTTGAAATTGATTTCCAATTGGCCTCTCAATACCGCTGACCTGGACCTCGAATTGTTACGAACCCCACCAGGGTACTTGTAATTAGAATCTGTCGAATCATTTGCGTAATTGCGACACAAGGACATAAAAGAGATATGGGTGGTGAATATGCCAAGAAACCCAACCTATAAAGAGCTTAAGCAAAGAATCAAATCGTTAGAAAAAGCCGATGCCGATCGTAAGCGAGCGGATGTGTCAATACGGAAAGAGGAACGCCAATTCCGGGACATTTTCGATAATTCGATCGATGGAATTCTCATATTTAATACCGATGGTGTAATCGTTCTGGCAAATCCCGCGGCATTACAGTTATACGGCTATGCAGGAAATGAGATGATAGGACTCCACGGAAAAGACATCGTCCATCCGGATTATTATCATCTTTTCGAGGATTTTAGGAAACAGCTGCAGAGTACAGGTAAATTCTCTGCAGAGTCCGTCGATCTTCGAAAGGATGGGACAACATTCAACATTGAAGTGCGTGGCAGCTCTTTTTTGTATATGAAAGAGCCGCATCTTCTAGCTATAGTACGCGATGTTACGAACCAAAAAATTGCCGAAAAAGCTTTAACGGAGGGGAACAAAACGCTCAATGACATTCTTGAGAAAGCGGCCGATGGTATTTGTGTGTGCCTTAACACCCCTGAAGAACCCTATGTGAGATTCACCCACTGGAATCCCCGCATGGTAGAAATCACCGGATATACGATTGAGGAAATCAACCGGCTTGGATGGTATCAGACCATGTACCCTGATCCGGTAGTTCAAGAGAAAGCAGTTGAACGAATGGACAGGATGCGTGATGGCGACAATATCATATCAGAGGAATGGATAATCACTGATAAAAAAGGCCGAGAAAAGCCCCTCATAATGTCTACATCTGTCTTAAAGACCGAAGAGGATAAAACACACGTATTAGCGGTCATGCACGACATTACCGAGCACAAGCGGGCCGAGGAGGAACTTAAGGCCAGCAAGGCACAACTGTCCAACGCTTTGGAAATGGCTCATCTCGGCCACTGGGAATACGACGTTGCCACCGACCTTTTTACGTTCAATGACCAATTCTACAATATTTTCCGCACCACGGTCGAGAAAATCGGCGGGTATACCATGCATTCCGCCGAATACGCCCATCGCTTTGTCCATCCCGACGACATGGATGTGGTCGGGGAAGAAACGCGAAAAGCCATCGAAACAACGGATCCCCATTTCAGCCGGCAGATTGAACACCGAATGCTCTATGCAGACGGCACGATCGGCTGTATCACCGTCCGTTTTTTTATCGTCAAGGACTCTCACGGAAGGACGGTCAAGACTTATGGCGTGAATCAGGACATCACCGAACGTAAAAATCTCGAATCCCAGCTCCGGCAGTCCCAGAAGATGGAGGCCATCGGGACGTTGGCCGGAGGGGTCGCTCATGAGTTCAACAATATTTTGGGAATCATTGTGGGCAACTCGGACCTGGCCTTAATCGATTTGCCGGAGGGGAATCCGGCCAGAAGCTACCTTGATGAAATTCAATCCGCATCGTTTCGGGCCAGGGACATCGTAAAGCACATCCTGAGTTTTGCCCGAAAGGCTCCGTTCCAGGCAAAACCGATTGAGATTGCCCCTGTGGTCAAGGAAGTCGTGAAGCTGATGCGGGCAACAATCCCGATGAACATAGAAATTGAGCAAAATATATCATGTGAAAGCGAAATCGTTTCGGCCGACCCCACTGAGATCCATCAGGTCGTCATGAACCTGGTCACCAACGCGGCACATGCCTTGCGCACATCTGATGGGATTTTAACGGTCGGCCTGGAGCCGGTAACGCTGGATAAAGACGCTATCTTATCATACGAAGGAATTCGCCCCGGTAACTTTGTCAGGCTCATCGTAAAAGACACCGGGCATGGGATCGCTCCGGAGCTTATCGGCCGGATATTCGAGCCGTTTTTCACAACCAAGGAGGTGGGCGAGGGGACCGGGATGGGGCTGGCCGTAGTTTACGGCATCGTCAAAAAATATGAAGGCGCGATCAAGGTAACCAGCGAACCGGGCAAGGGAAGCGCCTTTGAAGTCCTGTTACCCCAGGCTGAAAAAACAATGGTGCTGAAGGCAGATAGAGTCGAGGAGTTACCGACGGGAACCGAGCGGATCCTGTTCGTCGACGACGAAGTGTCCATCGTTAATCTGGCCAAGCTGATGCTGGAACGTCAGGGATATAAGGTGAATGCCGCCTCAAACAGCCTGGAGGTGCTGGAGCGGTTCAAGGCGGATCCCGGCGCCTTTGATCTCGTCATCTCGGATATGGCCATGCCGCACATGACAGGGGATCTCCTGGCGCAAGAGCTGATAAAGATCCGTCCGGATATCCCCATCATCCTTTGCACCGGTCACAGCGATCGGATGGATGGAAACAGGGCAAAAGCCATCGGGGTCAAAGCCTTTGTCTTCAAACCTCTAGTGATGAAAGACATGGCAAAGACCGTCCGAAAAGTACTAGATGGAGCAAGAGGGTAACACCTCATCATAGCGGCTATATTGAGACGGGGCTTACACTTTGATATTTGTGGAGTGAACCGTCCTTCAGCTCCGGGTGCAAAAAGATGACAAGTGCATGGAACTTTGCCCGGTTTGAGGACGACTGTGAACTCCGGAACCTGACTTATCGATATAAGGTTT